>Ga0209271_10000664_pt1 | contig 11920 bp, 12 predicted proteins | sample tdAd002_FD_187123 | JGI IMG/M metagenome (GOLD analysis project Ga0209271, IMG submission 187123) | Marine sediment microbial communities from the Atlantic coast under amendment with organic carbon and nitrate - tdAd00.2 (SPAdes)... | ecosystem: Environmental > Aquatic > Marine > Coastal >... | reverse complement strand
GGTGTCGGTGTCGGTGTCGGTGTCGGTGTCGGTGTCAGTGTCAGTGTCAGTGTCAGCGCCAGCGCCAGCGCCAGTGTCCGTGCCAGTGCCGGTGTCGGTGTCAGCGTAGCCAGTAGCGGTCGTTTGAGGAGCCGACCTTGCATGGGTAGTCGTATAGCTCGCTCAGCAGCTCGTCGGTGAGCACTTCGCTCAGCCGCCCAGCGGCCAGTGCTCTGCCGTTCTTCAGCAACAAACCATGCGTTCCGTGAGCGGGAATCTCCTCGACATGGTGGCTCACGAGGATGAGGGTGGGGCCGTTCTCTTTTGCGCACAGCCGGTCGAGGTCTTCGATCAACCGCTCGCGGGCGCCGGGGTCGAGGCCGGCGCAGGGCTCATCGAGAATCAGTAAGTCGGGGTTCGTGACGAGGGCGCGGGCGATCATGACGCGTTGTTTCTCTCCCTGCGACAGCACTCCGTAGCGTTTGTTGCGGAAGGCGTAGGCGCCGATGCTTCGTAGTGCGTCGTCGGCTCGAAGGAGGTCTTTGGCGCTCAGTGCGTGCCAGTTGCCGATAGTGGCGTGGATGCCGGTCGCCGCGACTTGTCTCGCGCTCTGTCGCGCGGGAAGCCAGCCGAAGAGCGCCGAGCTGACCCAGCCGATTCTCTCTTTGAGAGCGCGCATGTCACACTTCCCGTAAATCTCGCCCAGGACCGCGACGCGACCGCGGCTCGGCCACTCGTAGCCCGCCACGATCGAGAGGAGCGAGCTCTTGCCGGCGCCGTTAGCGCCGAGCACCGCCCAGTGCTCCCCGGGCATCAGCTCCCACCGGATGTCGCGCAAGATGTCGACGCCATCGCGGGTGAAGGTTTCGACGTGGAGATCGAGAACCGGAGCCACGTTAGAAGCCTAGCATCGTTGCACCCTGGGTGGCGTTGAGCGTCAGCTGAATTTCTTGCGGCGTCGAAGCACGTGACGCAGTCTCGAGCGCTCGTCGCGCTCCCGTTCCTCGAGCATGCGCCTCAAAGCGCTCAGCTCGGCAGTCAGCGTCGGCTCCACGCGAAGCTGTAACGTGTTGACCTGCCTGGTGGCTTTGGCGAGCGCATCACCAAGGCGTCGAACGAGCTGCTCCTTGGGCAGCGCCTCGAGAACCAATTCGACCAGCCGCTCGAACTCGGTCGCGGTTTGCGCCGCCGCCGGGCCTACGGATGGCGCCGCGGTCTCGCGCGCGGTCAGGGTTCGCTGGATCGGGCTGTGTGAAGCCACCGAGGGCACGGAGATGCCCCAGATCTGTCTGTGTTCGAGCTCGACCGTGACCTCCCTCCCAGGCCACGCGTACGTCTCGAGGGCCGTCTGACCGTGTGCCGCCAAGGCTTGCAGCAGCGCGCGGTACGCCTCGGTCGCCCGGTCCTCCACCTCTTGCCGTGCGTTCAGGGCGGGCCTCGCACTCTTGAAGAGCTCACTGATCAGCGCCTCGCGTTTGCGATTGAGGAGCTCGCGACCCTTCTGGACGCGACCAAGCTGCGCACTGGCCCGGACGAGTCCCGATCGAGTCGGCGGTACGGAGCGCACGCTCATTGCGGTGACTCCCCCCTCGTGCCGTCGTCGGATCGTGACTCCCAGGTCGTGTCGGATATCCGCGTGAGGTCGTCGCGCGGCAGCGTCTCCAGCAGCGACCAACCGATCTGCATCGTGTCGAGGATGGATCTGCGCGTGCGGCTTTGATTGATGAGCTGCCCTTCGAACGCGTCGACGAAATCGAGGGCGCGCCGATCGCCAGGCGCCAATCCTTCGCTTCCAACGATGGCCGCCATGAGCTTCGCTTCGCGTCCACGTGCGTACACCGCATAGAGCTGGTCGGCCCATTCGCGGTGCGCTGGCACCGTGCGACCTTCTCCGATGCCAGCGTTCATGAGCCGAGACAACGACGGGAGCACATCTACAGGAGGATAGACGCCTCGTTGATGGAGCTCGCGGCTCAGAACGATCTGACCTTCGGTGATGTATCCTGTCAGGTCGGGGATAGGGTGGGTCATGTCGCCATCGGGAAGGGAAACCACGGGCAACTGGGTGACCGACCCGGTACCGTCTTTCAGAACCCCCGCTCGTTCGAACAACGAGGCCAGGTCGGTGTACATGTAGCCGGGATATCCTCGCCTTCCGGGGATCTCTTCTCGCGCCGCAGCCACTTCGCGGAGCGCCTCTGCGTAGTGGGTGATATCCGCCATCACGACGAGGACGTGAATGCCGTGAGTGAACGCGAGGTGTTCAGCAGTCGTCAGGGCAACGCGTGGAGTGAGAAGACGTTCGATCGTCGGATCACTCGCCTGGTTGAGAAACAGAACCGTGCGCTGCATCACTTCGCTTTCGCGAAAACGGGATACGAAGAGCTGCGTTTCGCGTTCTGTGATTCCGATGGCGGCGAACACGACCGCAAATGGCTCCCCACGGGCAGGGCGGGCGTTCTCGACGATGTCGGCGGCAAGCTCGACCCCAGGCAGCCCCGGCGCCGAGAAGACGGGCAACTTCTGCCCACGGACCAGGGTGTTCATCCCGTCGATCGCGGACACCCCAGTTTCGATGAAATCCGATGGGTGTTGCCGGCGAACGGGATTGATCGGCGCTCCCCAAATCGGAAGGCGGGCCTCGCCGATCGAAGGCGGAAGGCCGTCGAGTGGCGCTCCGGTGCCACTGAGCGCGCGCCCGAGCAGGTCTTGGCCGACCACCGTCGTGGCGGTTTCTCCGGCCAGGGTGATCTCGGCGTCCGCGGGCTTGAGCCCCAGCGTGTCTTCGAAGACCTGGATTACGGTGATTTCGTTTCCGACGTCGATCACCTGGCCGCGCCGGTCCTCTTGGCCGACGCCTCCGATGCGAACCCACTCGCCGAGCTTCGCACGGCGCGTCGAACGGACGAACAGCAAGGGCCCAGCCGCCGAAGCCGCGCCCGAGTACGTGCGTGCAATCGGCGCATCCAAGCGCTTCATGATGCCCCCATGTCTGCGATCGTTTGCTCGGCTTCCGCGCTCCGCTGCTCGAATGCGTCAGGCGCCGCGGTCTTCACGGAACCGAAAACCCTCCGGACCGCAGGAAGGTCGAGCTTTTCGAAGCTCACGCCATCCTTCAAGGCCGCCTTGCCGGTTCGCATGAGCGCCCAGAGCAGCTTCAGCAGCTGGTACGTCTTGGCGACGGTCGAAAAAGCGTCGTGTGGGTGAAAGGCGTTCTGGCCGATTAGGAACTCCCGCGCGATTCTCGCGCCTTCGAGCACCAGTCGGTCTTCGTCTTCGAGCGCGTCGACCCCGACGAGGCCCGCAATCTCTCTGAGCTCACGGTCGCGCTGCAGAAGACGAATCGTTTCGACTCTCAGCTCGGGCCAATCGGATCCGCCCTCGCGGGAAAACCACTCCGTCGTGCTGTCGGTGTACAAGCTGTAGCTGATGTCCCAATCGACGGCGGGGAACTGTCGTTGGTGAGCAAGGCTTGCGTCGAGCGCCCAGAGTGCCCCGACGACCCGTAACGAGGCCTGGGTAACCGGCTCGGCAAAATCGCCGCCTGGCGGAGATATCGCGCTGATGAACGTCACCGCGCCAGTGCGCGCTGGCGTGCCCTCGCTCTCCACGCGGCCGGCCCGCTCATACAAGCGGCTCATGCGATTGGCCAAATACGTTGGGTATCCTTCTTCCCCGGGCATCTCCTGAAGGCGGGCGGCGATTTCCCGAAGCGCTTCGGCCCAGCGGGAAAGGGAATCGGCGAGGATCGCGACGTGGTAGCCCATATCCCGGTAGTACTCGGCGATCGTCATCCCCAAGTAGACCGAGGCGTCGCGTGCGGCGACGGGCATGTTCGAGGTGTTCACGATCAAGATCGTCCGATCCATGATCGACCGCCCCGTCTCGGGATCCGTGAGACGGCCGAAGTCGTGTAGGACTTCCGCCATTTCGTTCCCGCGTTCGCCGCAGCCGATATAGACCATGATGTCGGCCTTCGCGTACTTCGCGAGCGATTGTTCGATCACCGTCTTGCCGGTGCCGAAGCCGCCCGGTACGGCCACGGACCCACCTTCGACGACGGGAAAGAGCAGATCGAACACCCGCTGTCCGGTGATGAAAGGACGGTCGCTTGCGAGTCGGCGAGCGAACGGCCGTCGTTGGCGGATCGCCCAGGAATGCGAAAGAGACAACGTGGTGCCATCGTCCAAGGTACCGACCGTATCGGATACTGTGAAGGCGCCCTCCTGAATGTCCGCAACTCGGCCTTCCAAGCCCGGCGGCACGAGGATTCGGTGCTTCATGCCTGGGCGCTCTTCGATCTCTCCCAACACGTCGCCGCCCGATACCGCGGTGCCCGGCTCGACGGTGGGCACAAAGGACCAACGGGTCTCCGGGTCTAGCGTGGGCAGGGTCATGCCTGGGGCCATGAAGTCGCCCGATCGTTCCGCGAGCCCTTGAAGCGGACGTCCGATTCCATCGATGATCGAACCCAGAAGGCCCGGGCCGAGCTGGGTCATCAGGGAGCTTCCAGTCCTATGCACCGGTTCGTCGAGTCCGAGCCCGCTGGTCTCCTCGAATACCTGGATCGTCGCGACGTCGCCCTGGATTCGAATCACCTCGCCTAGCAGATGCAGCTCACCGACTTCCACCAGCTCATAGAGCGCAGCATCGCCCAGAGGCTGTGCCTCCGCGATCGCGCCCGCCACTCGGATGATGCGTGCCGTGGTCATTGCAACCTCACCCGATAGCCGATGGCTCGCCGGAGGATCTCGACGATGTACTCGTGCGCCGTGGTTTCCGTCGTCCAATCGGGCCCTGGCACCGGGATGACGACGGGGAGCGGCGACCGTCGGAGATCTCGCCTGACCTCTTCCGGGAGGTCCTCGTAGAGCGGCTCGTCGATGAGGATGACGCCCACGTTCATGGCGTCCGGTAAATGATCGATCTGTCGGGCCGCGTCAGCGCCGTCTGTTGCCTCGAACACCGGTACGCCGGCCAAGGCGAATCCTGCGCTCAATCCGGGACTCGAGATCACCACCAGTTGTTGGCCCTTCATGCAACCACCATCTCTGCTTGGATCAACGCCGCGGGTGCCTGGAGCGCAACGCCCCAGATGATGCCCCTCAAATTGACGACCTCCGCTCGCAGTTCGATCGCAAAACCAATGATCGGCGCTGCGCCGCTCGGGTCGACGCGCACAGCTCGTTTCTGCCAATCGATCTGCGCGCGCAGCATCCGGTTCTCCAGTTGCGCGAGGTTCTCGATGTCGCCACGAAACGCGCTCGCCAAAGCGGATTTGCGGAGCTCCCAGGCGAGACGCTTTTCGACCTGAGGGCGGGTTTCGAGGAGCATGAGCTTGTGGAACACGTCTCGAGTGATCCACCGTCCTCCTTCGACGAACGTCATATCGACGATGGAGGGATCCCGCTCGACGAAGTGCAGCAGCGCGGACCATGTGTTCATCACGTCGACGAGTTGCTCGACGTATTCGACCACTTGGCTCCCGCCCAGTTGAGCGCGCGCTGACGCTCTACGCGCAAAGGCGCGCTGAAGCTCGACTTCGATTTCGAACAGCGATGGATGGGGTCCGCCGGCTGCGGCGACGAGAGGGGTGCCCAAGGGGTGATTCCACAGCGCCAACATCCGGATCACGTCGGTCGGCGTTGGCTGCGCCGCTAACGTCAACAGGGCTCTTTCGGGCAGGCTCGTCGTAGGAACCAGACCCGCCATGCGTGCCTCCGTTGCGGTGCCCTGCTGCGCGCCGCGTAGGATGGCTTGAATCGAACGTCGATCTTCGTCCTCGAAGATCACGGCCAGGGCTGCTCGCCGATCATCGGTGCACCAGCGTTCCAATATCGCCATTTGGCTGGCGGCGTGTCGCCGGACCGCCCGCTCCAGGCTGCTCGCGGTGGCCGGCGCGTCAGATCGTACGTACCCAAGCCCGCTGAGCTCCCTCTGGAGCGCGAAGAGGCTCGCGGCTCGCGCGAGCCGCTCGAGGTCGCTCGCCGGCAGCAGATGAGTCCGGAGTCCCCGCGCGCGCGTATTGATATCACCGAGGTACAGCGCCATCGCTAGGGCTCCTCCTGGAGGCGCGTGTGGATTTCGATCGCCAGCACCGATGCCAGCCGGTCGATGCGGGTTTCGAGGCGGCCATCGACGACAACGGATCCTTCCGCTCCGACCACGACGAACCCCGTGCCGACGTCTGCTTCGGGCTCCACCTTCACCGCCGGCCGCTCGCGCATCCGATCGCGCACGGCCGGTCCAAGGTCTTCCGAACAACGCACCACCGTGCCTTCGGCTTCGACGAACTGCAGTGCATCTGCGAGCTCGCTGCTGAGAGTCGCCAGGTAGGCTTCGTTTCGAGCAACGTCGGGAAGTAGCGCCTGGGCTCGTTCGAGGACCCGATCGACCAGGTGCGTCCGCGCGAGGAGCACGGCACGCATCGCCGCGTGCCTTTCGGCGGCGATTGCAACGCGGGCTTCCGCGCCGTACTCGGCTTCCTTGTCCTTCAAGACCTCTCTTCGCCTGTCCTCGACGACTCGCTCGGATTCGGCAACGAGCCGTTTGGCGTCAGCTCGCGCCGTGCCCAGAACGGACTCAGACGTCCTTTCGGCGCTGTGGCGCAACTCAGTGTCGAGGCCGGATTTCGCCATCTGCCTGTCAGCCGCCTCCTTGCATGAGAATCAGAACCGCGACCACGAACCCGAGGATCGCCAAGGTCTCGGGAATTGCGATCAGCAATACCACGGTGACCGTGAGCTCGGGCTTCTCAGCCAGCGCCGCGGCGGCTGCCGGACCGATGCGTGACTGAGCCCAGCCTGTGGCGAGGGCCGGGATGCCGACCGCCAACGCCGCGCTCAAGTAGAGAAAAACCGATTCCAATTCCATATCACTCGCTCCTCTCCGCAGAAGCGCTTTCGCGCGCGGACCAATGTCGAAAGGGCTGATACTGCGACCCGCCCGGGCTGTAGAACTTTCCAAAGAACTCCACATAGTGAAGTCGCAGGATGTGAATCGTCGGGCTGAACACGCCGAGGACGAAGTTGATCAGATGAAACAGGAGGCCGAAGAGGACGCCCACCCAGACTGGGCCAAACGCTCCGACCATTCGATTTGCCACGACGGCCATCATGACCGACGCCGTGCCGACGGCCATGATGCGTGCGTACGAAAGCACGTTGCCAAGCGTCGAGACCAATTCGATCGGTGCGAGCACCCCTTCGCCGATGATCAAGATCGGAAGTGCGGCAAGCGCGGTGATGACCAGGGGCGTGAAGAAGCGCTCGGGGAGCATGTCGAAAGCTGCCATGAGCGCCAGCGCAATGAGAACCACCATCAAGGCTGCCATGCCCTTTCCGAGTGCCCGCCTTTTGTCTCCCCGAAACATCTTGACGGCTCCCACGAGCAGGCCGAGGACGATGTGAACGATCCCGAGGGCCATGGCCAAGCCGAGGAACGGGAAGAATGCCTCTTCGCGATTGAAGATGATCGGATGAAGCCCGATCCGGTGTCCGAGATCGCCGAAGAGCTCGCCGTATAGGAACCCGAATATGATCGCGAACAACGAGCATGCGATGCCGATCTCGGAAACCGACCGCAGCTTGGTGTCGGGCTTGGAGCGGATGCGCAAGATGAGCGAGAGGATGCCAAGCATCGTTCCGTAGCCGATGTCACCAAGCACGATCCCAAAGAACATTGGAAAAAAGATCGCGACGAACGGCGTCGGGTCGACGGTTCCGTACTTCGGGAGGGGCATCATCCCGGTAATCGCTTCGAATGGGCGAAACAGTCGAGGGTTCTTGAGGACGACCGGTACCGTGTCGCCGGACCACTCCTCTGAAGACACCGCCTCGATCTCGATTTGATTGCCAAATGACTTTCCGAGTTGCCGGTCCAGATCTGGGCGCACTGCACTCGGGATCCAACCTTCGAGGACGAACGCGCGCGGCGTGACGACCGCTTTCTCCATGGCTTCGATGGTCGCGAGCAGATCTCGAACGCTCGCTTGAATCCGCGCGAGATCGCGTCCCCGCTCGCCGGCGATTCTCTTTCGCTCTCGTTCGATCGTCGCAAGCTCGGCTGGAAGCTTTTCGAGGCGAGCTTGCATGCGGTGGATCGTCCCGCCGACGCTTTCCTCCTCGAATTGGTCGGGGAGGGAGAGCGCCTGCACGCCTGCTTCGCTGAGCAGTTGCTCGGCCTTCGCGGCGTCGGCCGACGGCACGGCGAGGAGCATCGCGGACTCACCCGATTCGGAGGGCTGGCTCAGCAGCTCGAAGCCGTCGCCCAGGGCCTGGCGAAACGCTGCCCGCATCCGTCGGAGCTCCTCTTCACCGTCCTCTTTGAGGATCAGGTAGAAGACTCGAATCCCGTCGAGGTCCAGACCTGAGTCCCCGATCTTCGTAAACGCTGCGAAGAAAGGACGGAACTTCAGGATGAGAGCTCGCTCCTCTTCGAGTTGTTGACGCTGTTCGGCCAGCGCTTCGAGCTCTCTGCGGCATCTGCCCGCAATCAAGGCCGCCTGGGGCAACTCGAGGTCCTGGGCCAACTTCGTCGGGCGTGGCGTTTCCCCGAGAAGCTCGAGCGCTGCGTCCACGTCTTTGACGACCTTACGAACGCCACGCACGTGACGTTCCTGCTCCGGCGTGAGCCCAAGAGGAGTTAGGGAATCTGTCTCGGTCGGTTCGACGAGTTGAACCAAACCGAGGTCCTGCACGCGCTCCAGGACCGCCTGAAGCTGTTCCCTCGGGCCGAGCATTCGGATGCGGGACATGTCTAGGATCAACTTGGGCCTCGCGACTCGGGGCGGCCTACCAGGAGGTCGATGACATGGCGGGCGAGCTCCGTGATTTTGGCGTCGTCCAGCTCGTTCAGGAACTTGGTCTCCTGCCGGGACTGTTCTTGAATCGCGTCGATCGCCTGGTCTCGTTCGCGGGCGATTCGTTCCCGGAGCGCATCGTCTTCTCCCTTTAGCTGGAACTCGAACTGTCTGACGTGGTCATCTGCGGCCAGCTTGGCCGCTTCGATGAGTTGTTGCGCTTCCTGCTTCGTGGCTTTGAGCATGGCCTCCAGCTCGAGCTCCGTCTCGAGGAGATGACTGAGCCTGGTCGTCGCCTCGGAGGTTTCGTGGTCGCTGTCGCCTTTACGCTTTGCTGCCATGTCCAACTGCCGGTCTGGAAAATACCAGAAGGAAGGCGTTCGGTGTCACCGATAAAGGACTTAGGGCCGACGAGTCAGCCCTAACAAGAGGGCGCCGCTCAAAGTCACCCCGCCCGCGGTCCAAAACGCGACCTCGTAGCTCCATTCCGCAGCGATTAGCCCTAGGGCATACGCAAAAAATGCGTGTCCCCCGTTGAACGCGCCGTGGATGATCGAAACGACCATGCCCCGGGAGGATGCGTCGGCGCGTTCGATCGCGAGGGCAGTCACGGCTGGGTAGGCGATGCCGTGCCCGAGGCCCATCATGGCGCCAACCGCGAATAGATGCGTCGGGCCGAGGAACCCGAGCATCGGGGGCACGGCGGAGTACAGACAAAACGCAACGATCGAAGAGCGAAGCACCCCGAAGCGATCGATCAGACGCCCTCCGCCGAGCCGTACCGTGAGCGCGACGAGTGCGAAACCGATGAAGAAGCTCCGCAACTCCGTTACGCCGCGCTCGAGCGCGAACGGTTGATGCAGTGTGAAGAGGGCCGTGAATGAGGCAGTCATCACGAAGGTCGCCGCGTACACGCGCGACAGCGGCCATCCGAAGATCGGACGTCGCGGTTCATGCTCTTGCGGCGGATGCCGAGGCGGCTCACTCAAACGAGTACTGAGGAGCGCGGCGAGCAGGCCGGCAGCTGCGCTCGCGACGAAGACGCTGGTCCAACCCGTGCCGTCTGCGAGGATCTCACCGAGCGTCGGCGAGACCGCGTTCATCCCGAGGTTTGCCGCCCCGAACAGGCCGAGCGCTTGCGCCATCCGGTCGCTTGGCGCGATGTCGGCAGTCATCGTGCCGGCGGCATTGAAGCCCATCACCATTCCGGCGCCCCAGCACATCTGTGCGAGGTAGAGCAGGGGGCCGTCGTGATCGACGAAGAGATAGATCACGCCGGTGAGCGCGAGCATGAAGTTTCCGAACACGAGCCATGGGCGGCGACCGTAGCGGTCGACTAGCCAACCAACGAGCGGAGTCATCGCAACCGCGGTGAGACCCTGGACGGCAACGGCGCGCCCGATGCCGGCGGCGTCCATGCCGAGCTCGGTCGCGAAGAACTTCGGCAGAATCAAATAGAACGACCACGAGAACCCGAAGAACGACACCGCCGCGAGCAGCAGCAGGAACTCCCGCGACAAGAGTCGTGGGTTCGCGGCGGGCATTCTCTGCTCTGGCTCGGCTGCCATCGAAGCGTGTCTTTAGCACTCAAAATCCGGCCGTGGTTCAGAGTTTCATGTCCAAGTTCTGGGGCTAGGAAATCGAATGCGATCCTGGTAACGTCATCGAACGATCTTCGTTTGGCTTGCTTGCCGATCTCAGTTCGAAGAGGGGCCGTATGCGTGTTGCTGATGTCATGAGTAACAACGCTTGTGGAACCCACATGCACGTCCATCCCGTGCCTGGCTGTGAGTGGGTCGCGTTTTGCGTCGACTGCTGGGACCGTGCGGGTCCACCTCGGGTCGGCGATGACCTCGGCGACTCGGCCTAGTGAAGGTATTCGTGTCCGGTGCGACCGGTACGGTCGGTCGTGAGGTTTGTGCCGCGCTCCACGAACGCGATGTCCAGGTCCGTGTCGGTGCCCGTGCTTCGAGCGACGTGGCGAGCCTCCTGCCGGAGGTGAGTGATTTGGTGGCGCTCGATTTCGCCGACCCCATGGTGTCGCCGTCGGTCTTCGACAGGACCGATGCGTTCTTTTTCATGACGCCCTTGATCGAGGATCAGGTCGAAGCGTCAAACCGCGTGCTGGGCGCTGCCATCGAAGCTGGCGTTCGCCACATCGTACGATTGTCGTCGCGCTCTGCCGGCTGGGACCAGCACTCCGAGCTCCGGGCCTGGCATCGCGAGATCGACGACGCGGTGAGGGATTCAAGCGCAACTTGGACGGTTCTTCGCCCGTGCTCGTTCTTTCAGAACTTCATCACCTACCAAGCGGACACGATTCGGAACATGTCATCGATCATCGTTCCGCAAGGAGACGGCCTAATTCCGTACATCGACGCCAAGGATATCGGAGAGGCCGCCACGCGATGCCTGCTGCACCCCGAGGAACACGGCGGCCAAACCTACGTGCTCACTGGCGGCCGCGCCTACGGCCCGAAGGGGGTCGCCGCCGAGGTCGGTCGCGTGATCGGCAAACCCATCACGTACATCCCCATCGAAGAGGCTCAGGCGCGAGACATGATGCTGCAGATGGGCACGCCGGCGTGGCTGGTCGAGGCCGGGCTTGCGGTGTTCGCTCACGCAAGGTCGGGAGGGGAGGCCGCGGTAGACCCGGCTCTCACGCGAATTCTCGGACGGCCAGCAACGAGCCTATCGGAGTTCGTGGAACGGAACCAACGAGCGTGGCTGTAGGGGGAAGGGTAGCCTGCGCCTAGTATTGCAGCGTGAACGAGACGGAGGCCCAGTAGGTGAGCACCCTGTACTGGCCCGGGCAGCCGGTGCGCACGACTTGTTGATCGCTACAGATGAGCTCGGTAGCGCCTCCTCCTCCAGGAACCTCCACCTCTTGGCCGATGTATTCGTTCCCGATGGTTCCGAACGAACCGGCGAAGGCGCCCGCGAGATCGAGCCTGTACTTGTCCTTGATGCTCGAATCATTTCGATCATCCCAGTAGAAGCCCAAGCCGACGTTCACGCTTGGGCTGAACCCTGGTGGCGGGGTGAAGTACTGGGTAAACGGTCCGCTCGTTGCGGACTTCGCGGCGTTGAAGCCCAGTCGAAGCGCCAACAGGTCCTTCGTGAAGCGATACTCGAACCCGA
>Ga0209271_10000663_pt1 | contig 11920 bp, 10 predicted proteins | sample tdAd002_FD_187123 | JGI IMG/M metagenome (GOLD analysis project Ga0209271, IMG submission 187123) | Marine sediment microbial communities from the Atlantic coast under amendment with organic carbon and nitrate - tdAd00.2 (SPAdes)... | ecosystem: Environmental > Aquatic > Marine > Coastal >... | reverse complement strand
GTGTCGTAGCAAAATGTGATTGTCATAACGTACACGACTGCGAACTCGAAAAAGTTCCGTCGGCGCGATTGCCCGACCAGATTATGTAAACAGGTGCTCGCCACCGATGCGAGGCCGTACAGGCCAATCTGGTTCGCGTAGATACGTAGATATGCGGAGCAGCTACGTGAAACTCACGATGGGCTTGAATAGAGAAACCCCGAAGAATGTTGTAATCAACATTCTGACAAGTCGCTAGGGAGGCTACGCCTAACTAGCGCAAGGATGCGGTTTTTGGTGACTAACCTCGGACCGATCTTTTTCTGAGCAGACCCAGAATACAGGAGAAAGGAAATGTTCGGGCAGATATCAAGAAAGATTGCGGCAGCAATTGTAATTGCCGGCCTGTGCTGGAGTGGAATGGCCTCCGCACAAACTATCGTGGGCAGTGACCACGACTTTTCAAACGATGGCTGGAGTGGCGGACAAATCTGTCTCGTCTGCCACACACCGCACAACGCAGCAACAGGTGTGTCGGATGCGCCACTGTGGAATCACATGCTGACCAGCTCCGTCTTCAACCTGTACACCAACACAACGCTTAACGCTACGCCCAACCAGCCGACGGGCGTTTCACTGTTATGCCTGTCCTGCCATGATGGCACGGTGGCTTTGGACTCGTTTGGCGGAAATACTGGAAACACCTTCATTGGTGGGGGCGAAAATTTTGGCACCGATCTATCCAATGATCACCCGATCGCGATTTCGTACGCGGCAGATACAACTCTAGCGCCGGATACCAACCCGTCAGGAGTTACGGGAGGTACTACGATTGCCGCGGACCTGCTATTCAGTGGTAACGTGGAATGCGCGTCGTGTCACGATGTCCACAACAGTTCCGGAGAGGCGAAACTGCTGGTCAAGAGTAACGATGCCAGCGCTTTGTGCCAGACCTGTCACATCAAGTAACCGTATTTCCAGATTCGCTGCCGCCTGACACAAGGTCGACGGCGGCGTTCTTGATTCTGTGCTCCGTGATTTCCAGGTGTTATCGATCGAATGCATATGAATGAGACAAATGTGATGGTTACTCGCACCGCGGCTTGCCTGATTGGCGCCTTGCTGCTTTTCGCCGTTGCGCCATCGATGGCGGACGATGAAATCGTTGGCGAACAACCACTCTTCTTGCCGCCACCGCCGGATGAGCCACGGTTGCAGTTCCTGACTAAATTCTCGTCGGCGCTGGACATCAGCACCGAAAAGAAGGGATTCCGTGACTTCGTATTCGGTGGTGAGGACAAAGAAGCACAGCTCGTCCAGAAACCTTATGGTCTGGCCGTGCACGAAGGTGCCATTTATGTCGTGGATACGCGTGGCAATGGTTACGGCGTATTCGATCTCGCGAACAGCCGCTCGAAACTGGTGCGGCCCACGGGCGCGGGTGCACTTGCAAAACCGATCAATATCACGATCGACACGGACGGCACGCGTTACATCACCGACACAGATCGAGAGCAAATACTGGTGTTCAGTGCTGATGATCGGTTTTTGCGGGCGATCGGTGAGCCGGGGCAATTCAGACCTGTCGACGTGGCAATCGCAGGAAACCTGTTGTATGTCACCGACATCATGAATCACCGGATTCACGTACTGGACAAAATCTCGGATGAGGTTATTCAGACTTTCGGCGATGCTGGTTCTGAGCCAGGGCAGCTTTTTCACCCCACAAACCTGGCGATCGGCGATGATGGAACGATCTATGTGACCGACACGAGCAACTTCCGGTTGCAGCAGTTCGACGCCGAAGGAAAATTTATCCGAGCGATCGGGTCTCAGGGAAGTCGCCCCGGCACATTTTCGCGGCCGAAAGGTATCGCTCTGGATCGCGAAGGACATATCTACGTCGTCGATGCCGCGTTCCAGAATATCCAGGTGCTCGATCCCGATGGTGGTGCCCTGATGGCATTTGGGGAGTCCGGGGCAGAGCGGTGGAATATCAATTTGCCGACGGTCGTCAAGATCGATTACCAGAACATACCGTACTTTGAAAAATTCGCCGCCCCAAATTTCGAAATCGAATACCTTGTGCTCGTCGCCAGTCAATATGGCCTGAACAGAGTTGTCGTTTTCGGTTACGGGGAACTCCACGAGTAACCTGCCGGCGTTGCCGGGAAGGTTCTTCATGCAGGCAATGAACGGAAAACGGCAAACCAAGCGGACAACAGTATGGACCGCACTGCTGGCCGGCGTGCTGCTGTACCCACATATTCTGTATAGCGCCTCGCATGACGATATTGAAGTCAAGCCGTTCGGACTCCTGGATACCGACGCTTCATTTTCTATACGGTACTTGCTCGATGAAAACGATCGAAGCTCAGATTCCTCTACCGGTTCTTTCGAAAATCGGACCACTTGGGAGCAGGAACTCCTCCTGATGTCGCGTAGCTACATCTACCACCCCGGGTTTTTGAACATGGACATCGGTGGCGGGCCGCTGCTGGTCCAGCAGCGGTTCGACGCCGACGCAGGAGCATTCAACAATAACGAAACCCTGATGAACTTCCTTGCGCGTCTGAATTTTCTGGACCTGAAAGAATATCCATTCTCCCTGCACTACCAAAGAAGCCATCCGTCGATAACGACGAGCCTCGCAGGGCGATTCCTGACTCAAAATGATGAGTATGGGTTTAGCGGAAGAAGTTCGGCCTTCGGGAAATCTACGAATTTGAATCTCGATCTGTCCCACTGGAAATCCAGCGGCTCCGGCTTCGGGACGATCGTCGACGAAGATGTCGACCGCGGCTCGTTCAGATGGTTAACGAGTTATAGGGGCGGCGACAAAATTTCGCTCGAGCACACGAAGTTCACACAGGTTTCCATGAGCGGCAGTACCGGACTGCCTATCGAGGAGTCGACGATACGCCAAGAGAGTTCGAGCATCGTTGCGAAAAACACGTTTGGCCGCAGGGACCAGTTTTCATTGGATCAGTCCTTGTTCAAGCTCAAACAGGAGACTGAGTCCGCGCTGTCATCGGAAACGGACAATCTCAATTACACGGCAACCGGGCGCTGGCAAAATACGGAGTCCGTACGGTCTTCGCTGGCTTATAACTTGCGTGAAACGAAACGCACAGGGGCTGACGCGAAATCCAATGATCTCAGAGCGACGCTGTTTCAGTCGATCAACGACCAACTCTGGTACGACCTGTTCGCGGATCATGAGGTAACGGAGCAGGTCGGTTTTGACAAAAGCCGATCCGGCGTGGGAGGCGCGCTAAATTTTTCGAAGCCTGTCGGCTTCGGCACTCTTGGCTTGAATGCGTCGGTGAAGCAGGAGCGCACCGATCAGGAGTCCAGTTCCTCTACTGTCCAGGTTTTCGATGAGCCGGTTACATTAAACGGCACGTCGCCGGTCGATCTCGCGAATGATTTCGTAGTAGCAATGTCGGTGGTTGTGACTAATGTCGCGGGAACTCAGGTCTTTGTCGAGGCTATCGACTACCGGCTCATAGTCGTCGGTAGTGTGACATCGATTCAAAGGCTAATTGGCGGCAATATATTCGACGGCCAAACTGTCTTCGTGGACTACGAGTACCTGACATCCGGCACCGCAAAGTTCGACACATTCAGTTCGAGCGTCAGCACGTCTCTCAGTTTCCTGAAGTTTTTCCACGCCCAGGCCCGGCTTGGTCTTAGAGACTCGAAGATCCGGAGTGGCCAGCTCACAACACCGATCAACGACCAGACGCTTTTCGAGGTAGTCATTGGTGCGGATTTCCCTATTGGGCACAGCATGACGATTGGCGGAGAATATCGTCACACGGACCAGGACGAGGACATTTCGCCGTTCGTTCGCGACAGTTTCGATCTGACTGCATCGACCCGACTAAACGGTTCGCTGCGGCTATACGCTGCGGCGAGCCTGATCAAGGTTGACCAGAAGTTCTCGGTTGAAGACGTTGATCAGGTCAATTACAGGCTGGGTGTCACTGGGCGAGCGTTCGGTCGCGTTCAGCTCAGCTACGAGACCGCGTACCTCGAAGATACTGGTGGTAGCCTGATCAGGGAGCAGCTACAGCATCGTCTCAACCTGCAAGGTCGATATCGACAAGTTCGGTATTTCCTTCGAGCCCTGGTTTCCGAGGATACGCAAGGGACAACCGTTCGGAGCTACACTCAGGTGACTTTTGACGTGACAAGGGACTTTTGAGCGTGCGACCTCTCCTGAAAGCCAGTGCACCGGCCCTGTTGTTGTTGGCCGCCTGTGCCGCCGGTCCGACGGTAGATCCGTTCACCACCGAGGGCAAGATTTGGCCGGACCCGCCACAAACAGAACGCATCGCTTTTGTTGGCGAGTTTTCAAATGCGGCCGATCTTGGCATCAGGGAGAGTACCTGGAACAGGATTATCAGCTTTGCGGTCGGAAAGCGGGCCAACGCCTTGGTACGCCCAATGGCCGTGGCGACCACTGCGGACGGAAAAGTCATTTTCGTGGCGGACCCTGATGCACGCTGTGTGCATCGATACGATCTGCGACGAAGCCGATATACCTGCCTGACGATCAGCCGGAAGGAGTCGCTGATATCGCCCATCGGACTCACGGTCTCGGCCGATGGGCGTCTGTACGTCTCGGACTCGCGATTGGGCCGTGTGTACTACGCTTCTCTTGAAGACAAACAACTGGAGCACTTCAGCGTCGTTCCGACCCTTGATCGGCCGACAGGAATTTTTTGGGACGACACTTCAGGGTTGCTCTTCGTAATTGATACGGGAGCGCAGTCAATCAAGACCTTCAATGCAGACGGCGTTCTGGTCAGGGAATTCAGCGAGCGCGGTGACGAGCCGGGGCAGGTTAACTATCCCACGTATCTTTGGCAGACCCCTCAGCAGGATTTGTTGGTGACCGACTCCCTGAATTTCCGGATACAGCGATTTGATCAAAACGGCGACTTCGAATACATGTTCGGCCAGCACGGCGATCTACCCGGCAATCTCGCACGACCGAAGGGAGTCGCTACCGACAGCTTTGGCCACATTTACGTCATTGACGCACTGTTTCACTCTCTGCAGGTCTTCAACAGTCAGGGTGAGCTGCTGATATCGGTGGGCGAGCGTGGCCAGCAGCCGGGCCAGTTTTGGCTGCCAAACGGTGTCTTTGTTTCGACCGACAACACGATCTACGTCACCGATTCATACAACAAACGTGTACAGGTGTTTCGCTACATTGGACCGGAGCAATGACCAGACTATTCGCATTGATAGCAGTAATTTGTGGCATCACGCTGACTGCGACCGCCGGCGCACAGAGTATCGAACAAACTGCACACAACCTCTCGGCGAGCGGACCGGGTAGCGTCAAAGCTGCGACGGAAGACCAGATATGTGTGTTTTGCCATACCCCGCATGCATCGAGCCCAACCGCAGCGCTCTGGAACCGCAGAACCTCCGCTACGTCGTATCTGCCGTATACCAGCAGTACGGCCGTCGCCCAACCTGGCCAGCCTACAGGCGATTCATTGTTGTGCCTGAGCTGCCATGACGGAACGATCGCTCTCGGCGAATTGATCAGCCGCGCCGATCCAATCGAGATGTCTGGAGGTAACAACATGATGCCACCGGATGACGGCCTTACAGGCACGGATCTTCGATATGACCATCCGATCTCGTTCCGCTACACGGCAAGCCTCGCAGCTCAGAACGGGGAATTGGCAATGCCGGGGGCATTCGACCCGCGGCTGAAATTGGACAGCAATGGGGAACTGCAGTGCACGACCTGTCACGATGCACACGACGATACTTATGGCGCATTTCTCGTGAAGCCGAATGTCGGTTCGCAGATATGTATCGAGTGCCATAAGCAGACCGGCTGGCTACAGACGTCTCACAGCCTGTCAGTAGCCACATGGAACGGGCAGCAGCCAGACCCGTGGCCCGACAGCGATTACTCAAATGTCGCCGACAACGCCTGCAACAATTGTCACACGCCACACGCAGTTACGGGCGGACCACGGCTGCTGAGACATGCGAACGAGGAGCAAAACTGCTCGGCCTGCCACAATGGAAACGTTGCCGATAAAAGTGTCATGGCGAGCATTAATCAGTTCTCGGCGCACCGTGTTCAGGACACTACCCTTATCCACGATCCGGTCGAGCCGGCAATTGTCGATAACAGGCACGTTGAATGTGCGGACTGCCACGATCCGCACGCGACTCGATCCTCTCGTGTCGCGGGGGACGTGCCAGCAAACGTGCGCGGCGTAAACCTGGCTGGCGTCGCGGTCAACCCGGCGGTCGCCACGTTTCAGATTTGCCTGCGGTGTCACGGCGATAGTCCGGGTCAGCCACCGGCGCGGACACCACGGCAGCACGATCAGTCCAACATGAGGCTGAAAATCCAGCCGAACAATCCCTCGTTTCATCCGATAGTGGCGCCCGGCCGCAATAGCAATGTGCCGAGCCTGATTTCTCCGCTCACCGAGCAGTCAATCATCGGCTGCACCGATTGCCACAACTCAAGCTCAGCGGTCAGTGCGGGCGGGGCCGGCCCCGAGGGGCCGCATGGGTCCTCCTTTGATCCAATTCTGGTACGCAATTACTCAACGCTGGACAACACGTTCGAAAGCGCCTCCAGTTACGCGCTTTGTTACGAGTGTCACAGCCGTAATAGCATACTGAATGACGAGAGCTTCAAATATCACGACAAGCACATTCGCGATGAGGAGACGCCCTGTAACGTGTGCCATGCTCCCCATGGCATTAGTGCTACTCAAGGCAATTCAACAAACAATTCGCACCTGATCAATTTCGACACATCGATTGTTTTCCCCAACAAGAATGGGCAGCGCAGATTCATTGACAATGGCCAGAACAGCGGCTCCTGTGACCTGCTGTGCCATGACAAGGATCATGAAGACAAAGACTACTAACCCTATTCGCATGACCGCGGGCCGGGCGATTGCCGCAGGCATTTTCCTGCTACCTTGTCTTCTGCTTGCGGCGGACGATCCCGCTGTGGACCCGCACTGGAATACGGCAACCTGCTCCACCTGCCACACCGATGTGTCGCCGACGGCAGAGAGTAGCGGCCTGCGGGCGGATAGTGAGCAACTTTGTGAAAGCTGCCACGGCAGCCGGGGTGATGCTCCGCCCTGCCGCCATACGTCCGGCATTCCGGTCGGCAATCACCCGATGCCCGATAGCTACCGGCAGGCGCTGAAAGACGGGCTACTTACCTGCACGACCTGCCACGACTTGACCGTCCAGTGCTTGTCACCGAGCAGGTCCCACAGCCTTGCGAATCCAGGGTTCATCCGCGACAGGAAATCGCGCAACCGAGGCGATCAGTGCTTCGAATGCCATGACCCTTCAAGTTACGAGCCACTTGACCCGCATGCCCTGGAAGCCGACAACCCGGCACAACCCACCTGCACGCTATGCCACGTCAGCGTGCCGGTGCGGAGTGGGCCAGACTGGCTGTCCGTCGATCTGAATATGGCAGGCAGGCTGAACGACATGTGCCTTGGGTGCCACAAGGTTCAGCCGCACCCGGGAAAGATGTTCTCGACAGAGCTCGCAACCTGGAACCACCTGACCGTACCGTCGGCGGAGGTCCTGGAGAATATGAAGATGTCAGGACAGCAACTAGGTTTCGAGTTTCCGCTGGACCCGTCAACCGGGGAAATCTACTGCGCCACCTGCCACAACCCTCACCACGAGGATCTGGCAGGCTATCCGGTGGCTGATACGCCGGGAACCGAATTCAGACTCAGAGTCGACAACAATTGCCAGGCCTGTCATGACCTGTAAGAAAGCACAATTATGCGGCGCGATTGCGCTCGGCCTGGTTACAGCCGCTATGACGATAGCCGGCAATGCTGCGCTGGCTCAGGATGTTCCGACGGCAACGATTCATTCGAGCACAAAGATCGGCAACGCACTTTCTCTGCCAACCGATGTGGGCGTGGGTGAAAACGGCCATATCTACGTCGTCGATGGTGGTAATCACCAGGTTGCCGTGTTCGATAAGACGGGCCAGCGTGTGAATACGCTGGGCGAGCGGGGCGAAGAAAAAGGACAGTTTGAGAGCCCGGTCGGCCTCGGCATCGGCCGCGATGGCGAAATTTACGTCGCCGACAAGGGCAACCAGCGTTTACAAATAATCACAGAGGATGGCCGCTTCCGAAAGACGATCGAACTGGAGGAAGAAGGCAACGCCGTCGATCCTGTTGACGTTGCCGTGTCGGTAAACGGCAAGGAATTGTACGTTACCGCGAACAACAGCCACCGGGTACTCGTTTACTCGAACAACGGCGAGTTTCTCCGCGCCTGGGGTGGTGAGGGCGAGGACGACGGGATGTTTCGCTATCCAGCAACCGTGTCCGTGGATCCGTCCGGCAATGTTCTGGTTGTCGACGTGCTAAACCAACGAGTGCAGAAATTCGATCCGAACGGGAATCTTTTGGCGATTTTCGGCGGTCTCGGCGGCAAGCCGGGCACATTTTTCCGCCCCAAGGGGATCGCGGTTGACTCTGCCGGTCGCAGTTATGTAAGTGACAGCTTTCTCGGCGTCATCCAGGTGTTTGACGCCAGCGGCGAGTTCCTGCACGTGCTGGGCGAAGATGGCGAATCCACGGTTTTCAATACGCCGGTCGGCATGGCCGTTGATGGCCCTCGATTACTCGTCGTGCAGATGCTGGCGGGAAACGTGTTGGTTCTCGAGCCCGCGACAGAAGTGCAATCCGCAACAGGGGCCACTCCATGAGTCGGCGCAGCTCCATCATCGTTCTCGCATGCACCAGCCTCCTGATGATTCCATTATCAGCATCCCTCCGGGCCGAAGAAGCGGCGGACATGTTCGACTGCAAGGTTTGCCACATCGCGAAGATTCGAGACTTCAGTGGTCGGAGGGCCAACCCGATCACGCCTGTCGAGGAATATCCCGCCGAGCCAACCGGTGTGCAGGACATCGCCAGCACATCGGCAATGTGTCTCTCCTGTCACGACGGCTTCGTCGAGGACTCAAGGTACCTCTGGAAAGACGGCTACCGCGGCCACCGATTGGGCATGGTGCCTTCCGACTCCATTCATACTCCCGAACTTAATGGCTCGCCGGAGTTTCCGATGAATGAGGACAACAAGATGTACTGCGGCTCCTGCCATTCCGCCCACCTGAGCGAGAGTGAGTCCGCGCCAAGCAACGTGAAACCATTCATGCGTGCGAGTACCGACGGCGGCCATGTCTGCCTGGCCTGCCACCAAAACAAGATGTCCATCGCGGACAGCGGCCACGACAGGGGCTCGAGGCGCAGCAAGGATTTCGAGCGGCGCGGCTCCTGCGGCTCCTGCCACGCACCGCACGGTTCGGACCAGCCGTTGATGTGGTTGCGTTCACGTGGCGAAGGTGATTCGGTGCTCGATACCTATTGCCGAAGCTGTCACGACGACGGGCCCTACCCCAGCGACCACCCGGCCAATGTGGTGGCCTGGTCGCAGGACGTGAGGCAAGCACTGCGCGGCAACGTTTCGGCGGAGATGCCGGTGCATGATGAGGAGGGCCTTTCCGCTCGCGCCGGAAAAATCAGTTGCCCGACCTGCCACAACCCGCATCAGGAACGGGCCGAAGGGCGGTCCAGCGATCTGTCGGGCCTATATCTAAGGATGCCGGAATTTGTCGAACCGCTGTGTGCGGATTGCCACGGCACTGACGCGTTATTCCTCTACAAGTTTTTCCACTCGGAAGCATCTCGTTAAGCGGCGGCACTGCCTGGCTCATGCGCCTCGTGCCGCTCAGTTGTAGCGGCTGGAGTTGCCCGTCATTTCGCGCCCATCGGCGAGCGTTATGGAGGCGAGGTTTGCCCGATTAGATTCGTCTCTCGCACGGTATCCGCTGACGCTGATGACATCGCCGATCTGGACCGTATCTCGTGACCAACCGCGACGCCTGAGCCCATTTGGGCTGCCCATTTCGAATGCCCAGTTGGTAACGTCACCCTCATCGTCCTTCACGTCGATATAGATCCAGGCATGCGGGTTTCGCCACTCAACCTTGGTAACGATACCGCTCGCCTCGATTGGGCTGTCCGCATCGAATACCGCGGAGAAAGAATGGTGCGCCCAAGCCGGGATGCCAAAGCTTACGAGCGTTGTAGCCAAAAGTATCAACAGCCTCGATTTCATTTGTGTCTCCCTCGTTTTCTCATTTCGTCAGTCGCCTACAGAATTCAGCCACTTCTCATTTTCACAAACGAACTCGTACAGTTGCTCATTCGGCGCGAGATAAATTGGCATCAGCTGAATCCATGGTTCGCGGTAAACCGCCGGATCTTCGATCGTCAATTCGAGCTCCATACCGCCATAGCTGGTTCTACGGTATCGCTCGATGACGTGAAAATCCTCGCTTCTCGGATGCGTGAGCCCGGTCCAGCCACGGTCGTTGAAGCCGACCGTATCCACAACCAGCACATCATCCTCCCACCGACCGATCGAATGACCGAGCCATGAAGGATCAATATCCTCCGGGTGGTCGCGACCATCCATGAAGATTTGCCGAAAACCGAGGATACCCTCGTAAAGAATGATAATCAGATCCGGTGTGTGAACGAACTTGCCGAATATCGGCGGCGTGTGAGTGGGAATTGGAAGCGATGTCGGCAGGCAGCGGAAGCGTGGTGAATCGACAAAGTGGTTCTTGGTCCTTTCCGCAACCAGTGTCGCGGCCCAATCCGTAAGCTTCGGCGCCGGTGGAAACGGATCGCTCCCGTACATCCACATCCCCGTAAGGTCCGGCCTGCCATCTGCAGCCTCCGGCGTGGGAAGATCGGGAACATCCTGCTCCGCGAGAATTTGCGCAGTCGCGATCCCGACGTCATCGCCTATCGTGTTCAACTGGAAGCCCTGCTTCAGTTGAATGTTGAATGTGCGCTCCGCCCCACTACTCAGTTCAACGGGCTCGGATTGATACGGCACGTACTCGCAGCACGGAAGACGGACCTGCAGACGGTAGTCACCGGCCGGCAAGCCATCAAATTGGTATCGACCATCGGCATCCGTTCGTGCCTGCCACGAATCACCGGACGCGATATGCATTGCACGCATGGGCGCGTCGGCTACCAGGCCGTCGAATGGCCCGGTGACATGGCCATGAAACTGGCCGCTTTTGTCCTGCGCACTTGCAGTTGCAACCAGAAGAATAAGAAACAGCGCACTCGCGAGTGCCGTCTTTGTTTTCATTAATTCCCCCTGTGACCTTCCGAATTGTGGGCCAACGGCAGTGCATTGTCACCTTGACATCGGCAGTACTGGTGTTCACGGTTCCTCATATGAGACTGATCACCTTCATTCACAACGGTCGTGAACAGATTGGCGTTCGACAAAACGACGTCGTTATCCCGGTTGCGGGTAGCATCATTCAAATCCTGGCAGAGGGACGACTTGGCGAAATACAAGACGACGTTTCACGCTTTGATGGCTCCGCCATCCCACCGTCTGACATCGAATACCTTCCACTTATTCCCAGGCCCGGCAAAATCATCTGCATAGGCCGAAACTACGCAGCTCATGCAGCGGAAGGCGGTGCCGAGACGCCGACGTTTCCCGAAGTCTTCTTCAGGGCCGCGACATCTTTAGTCCCTCACAAGGGAATCATTTGTCGCCCGCTGTGCTCGGAGACGCTCGACTTCGAAGGTGAGTTTGCGTTCGTTGTTGGCAAGAGCTGCCGGCATGCGACCGAGGACAACGCTCTTGATTACATCGCCGGTTACACCTTGTTTAATGATGCGACGATTCGTGAATATCAGAGGTTCTCGTCACAGTGGACGGTGGGTAAGAATTTCGACGACACCGGAGCGTTTGGTCCGGAGCTCGTAACCTCCGATGAATTGCCGGATGGATTGGCGGGCCTGTCGCTAACCACAAAGCTAAATGGAGACCTGATGCAGGATGG
>Ga0209271_10000662_pt1 | contig 11933 bp, 9 predicted proteins | sample tdAd002_FD_187123 | JGI IMG/M metagenome (GOLD analysis project Ga0209271, IMG submission 187123) | Marine sediment microbial communities from the Atlantic coast under amendment with organic carbon and nitrate - tdAd00.2 (SPAdes)... | ecosystem: Environmental > Aquatic > Marine > Coastal >... | reverse complement strand
CGACGTGCCCTTGATCAGGTTCTGCATAAACAGGTCGTATGCGCGCTGCTCCATCATGCGGCAGGCCTGCATCTGTCGATACAATTCAAGGCGCGTATCAGTGTCCGGCGTCTTGGCATTCTTGACGGCAGCCATGAGCTGCCCGTTGTCGTTACTCAATGGAATATCTCGGATAATTTATCGATTAAATGTGGAGAATTCCCATTTTAGCGATATAATCGCTCAACAGCAAAGTACATTTTCAGGATGGGTAAAACGCATGATAAACGCAGCAATCGTAGGGCTCGGGTGGTGGGGCAAAACACTCGTCGAATCCGTATCTGGCGTTAGTGACGATATTCGATTTGTCGCTGGCACAACCCGGTCTCTGTCTGATGATGCCAAGGCATTTGCCAAAGAGCACGACATGGAACTACGCGCCTCCTTTGAGGACATTATCGCGGACCCGAATATCGACGCCGTTGTCCTGGTGACACCGAATTCGATACACAGTGCGCAAACCATTGCGGCCGCCGAACATGGCAAACATGTCTTTTGTGAGAAACCATTCGCGCTCACGCAAGCTGATGCCGCGGCTGCCGTTGCGGCCGCCGAGAAAGCCGGTGTCACCATTGGTGTTGGTTACAACCGGCGCTTTCACCCGGAAATCACCAAACTGCGCGAGATGATCAACTCGGGCGAGCTCGGCACGATTTTGCATTGCGAAGCGACCATGACGTTTCCAAACGGCCTGTTCCTGAAGCCGGACGCCTGGCGCGCCAGCAAAGACGAAACGCCTTGCGGCGGCCTGACACCGCTGGGTGTACACGCTATCGACGGATTCATCGACTTGTGCGGCGAGATCGACCAGGTCTATGCACAAAGTTTCCGTCGCGTTGTCGAGGTTGACGCGGATGACACAACATCAATCCTCTTCCGTATGAAGGACGGCATGTCTGGCTATCTCTCAACAATGACGGCGACTGGCGGCGGCTTCAATTTCCAGATTTATGGTTCCAAAGGCTTCGTTAAACTCGAAGGCATGACGCACATCGCGGGCGCACCGTCTGAAGAACGTCGCTTCAAGCTGTTTGGCAATTGCACGTTCAAACCCATCAAGGGCCCGGCCGAGACCTGGGACGCCGCATCGTTCGACGTTGCTCGTGCTGCTCTCGACGCATTTGCACGGGCGGCCGAAGGCGGCGAGCCGTACATTATCTCGAACGAAGAGACGGTGCATTGCGCCGCCGTTACCGAGGCAATCGTCAAATCTGCTGACAGCGGCCAAACAGAAAAAGTCTAAGTGAAAATCTTCGTTCTCAGGCACGGCATGACCTCGAATGCCGATGCCGACGAGGACCGCGAGCTTACAGAGATCGGCGTTAAGGAAGTCGAGGACGTCATGACGCTTCGAAAAAGTGACTTGTCCGGCGTCAAACACATCTATTCGAGTCCGCTAAAGCGAGTCAAGCAGACGCTCTACATCGCAAAACGCATCATGGGCTTCGCCGGTTCCATCGAAGAATCCCGCTACCTGAAAACAGGCTCGAGATTGCCGGAGATTGTGAGCTTCGCGAACGAACTCGACTTCGACGGAGGCGACGCGCTGGTCAGCAGTCACCAATCCTGCACAAGCATTCTAGTATTGTGGCTAACGGGCGAAGACATATTGATCCCGAATGGCAGCTTGCTCGCAATCGAAGTCGACAAGCCAGAGCAAGGCGCCGGCACCATTCTCTGGCAGGAAAGCCGCGACGGCAGTAACGTGAAACGCGCCGTCAATTTCGTGGATCAATTCTAGGCTGTAGGAGCGGCTTTAGCCGCGACCGGCTTTAGGAGCCGCTGTAGGAGCGGCTTTAGCCGCGACCGGCTTTAGGAGCCGCTGTAGGAGCGGCTTTAGCCGCGACCAGAGTCTGGAGCATCGAGTTCCATTGTGCGGGTGTCCCCAGCCTCATTCGCCTGCCAGATCGTCCCCGACCCAACGTCCAGACATGTCAGCCAACCTTCCCCGTGCGCCCAGGTATCAATGCACACTGAATGTCCGTTGCTGAGCGGCATTCCGGAATGTTGGGCCGTATGACCGCAGACCATGGTTTTGCCCGAACAATGCGGTGCCGGATCTTTGTATTTCTGCCAAAACAACGCTGCATCGGGCTGGTCTGCCAAGGCAACATCTGGCGCCAGATTTGCGTGAACAAAAATGTGTGACTCGCATTCGTAGTAGGCGACGAGATTTTTCTCGAGAAACGCAATGTGTGCATCGGGAACGTCGTCGAACGAACCGCCGTATGACCGCAAGGTTGCTTCCCCGCCGTAGCTCAACCATGGCCCGAGCCAACTCTTCTTCTCACGGGCATCAAGCATCATGATCTCGTGGTTACCGCGCAGTGGAACAAGCTGATGCGTTTCTCCAAGACCGATGATCAGATTCAGCACAGCGCGGGAGTCGGGCCCACGATCGACGTAGTCGCCGAGCGTGATGATGGTGTCGTCAGGGCGCAGTTCGACAGCATCGATAAGCGTGTTTAGCGCCGTGATGCAGCCGTGGATATCACCGATGGCAAGGTGTCGTGTCATATTGTCACTATACGAAAAAGGGGCCCCGGAGGGCCCCTTTTTGAAGTACATGTTTGTACTTTTGGGAGTCGTTTAAAAGTTGAGCCGAACGTCTACGCCGTATCTGCTTCTGCCCCAGTAGTTGCGGGGGGACGTACCCTGGTTGAACCAGAAGCCACTAGCGGGGCCAAAGCCACCGAAGTCTTCCTCATCCAACAGGTTCCGACCCCACAGGGCGACTTGCGTGCCGCCATTGGACGAGGTCCAGGTAATGTTTGCACCGAGGTTGTTGATCGCCGGGCGCTCAAACTCCTTGGCATCACCGGTGAGGTTTATCTTGTCAAAATTTTGCGGTGGAGCTTCGATCTCGCTGCGATACTGGTTGTCTACCCGGAAGGCAAGCGAAGAACCGCCTCCCAGGTTCGCGGTGTACTCTGCGAAGAGCACCCAGGTGTTACTCATGCCGGTCGGGAGTCCCGAGACATCGTCGCAAATAGTGCCACCAAGGCCATCTGGTGCGCAGTTTACGACTGTGCCCTTACTCAACTCGCCATCGTAAGACGCCACGTTGCCGCCTATCAACAGGTTGTCAGTGGCGGCCCAGGTGACCTCAACTTCGACACCTGTCTGCTCTTTACCACTGAGGTTGCTTAGAACGGTAAGGTAGCCGCCAGCAGGATCCGGTACTAACGTGCTGTTTTGTGCGTCTTCTTGATCCATTTGGAACGCCGTGACGGCGAAGCGAACCCTGTCGTAAGAGCCTTTCAATCCAACTTCAAAGTTTGTCACATACTCTGGCTCAAGCACCGACTCAAAAAACTGGCCTACAGTACGTGCATCATGGTGGAAACCACCTGATTTGAAGGCTTCCGAGTACAGGGCGTAAAGGTTCAGGTTGTCGTTCAAGGCGAAGCTAATTGACGCTTTTAGCGAGAAATCATCCCAGCTTCTTGAAATAGGCAGAAGCTCGTTGACGCCGATACCCATTGGGTTTCCTTCGTCACCACAGTTGCCATTGGGGTCTACATTTAGCGCGCAATCAGTTGTCGGGTCGTACCATTCCTCGTATCCCGGCGACGGGGAGCCAATCGGAACCGGGAAATTACATCCACCTGCTCGTCCATAACACTGGTTGGTGAATTTGTAATCTTTGGTTTCGTCGGTATACCGGCCACCAATAGCCACCTCGATCCTGTCGCCGATATCGAAAGCAACCTCGCCGAAGACACCTAACGATGACGTATCAGACCAGCCCTTGGCGGTCAGCCAGTGTGGGGGTCGTGTCGCCGGTACTCCCAGCCCAGCGTTATCTCCACGATAAGGTGCACCGTTATTCATTTCCAGCCGGTACTCCGAGGCATCGAGCAAATAAATGCCAGCGAGCCACCTGATCGCGCTGTCGCTTCCGTGGTTGTCGATACGAAGTTCGGTAGAATATACATCTCCTTCGTTCTGGACATGCTGATCCTGGATGACTTCCGGCGATGAGAAAATATCGTTGATCACTGCATGCTCACCCCACTGGAGACCGGTGAGTGACGTGATATTGATGTCTCCTCGGACCCAGGCCAGCTCGCCCGTCACGAACGTCATGTCCCTGTCCTGATAGAAACCGTCTCGAGGCGGGGAGCTGATCGACGCTTTCCAGGTGTCGCAGTTTGCGTAGTATTCGTTGATGAACCTGGGCTCAACCAGCGATGGTTGCGTGCAAGACTCGTGACGTCGCGCCGGTGCATCGCCCCGGTCGACCATTAGCTCCATCTTCAAATACGCACTGAAAGTATCACTTGGCTCATAGAGCATGGAGGCACGCAATGCCCAGTTGTTTTCACCTTCCAGAGCCTTGCCCGTATTCTCATCCTCCAGGTCACCGTCATATTGTTTATGGTTGGCTGCAATACGTACAGACACGTTGTCGCTCACACCACCGCTGATGTGGCCGCCCACACCGAAGTATTCGCGGGTGCCCACCGACGCGTTTGCGGAAGCGCTGAACTCCTGGCTCGGCTTCGCCGTAACGAAGTGCGCAATGCCCAGTGAGGCATTACGTCCAAACGTCGTACCTTGCGGTCCGCGCATGACTTCGATACGTTCCAGGTCGTATACCGGTGGCGTCATCATGAAAGCTTGCGTTATCGGGATGCCATCAACGACCATCTGTACAGACGACTCCAGCGACGCGTTTCCGCTGTTGTAGGACTCAATACCACGCAAGGTGTGTCCGGGTTGCGCCATCGTGTAGTGGCCCCAGGTTGCGCCCGGCGTCAGCTGAAGTGCGTCACTTAGTGTGTTGACGCCCTGTTTTGCCAAATACTCGGCGTCCAGGACGTTCACTGCCAGCGGTGCGTCATTGATGCTTTCTTCATAGCGCCTGGATGTGACGACGATCTCTTCCAGCGAGGCCCCTTCTTGCGCTGTGGCTTGCCCGGACGGAATCAGCAGACTGGCCGCAACAAGTGCTCCGACTGCCGAAAATGTCTGTTTCATGTTTCTGATACTCATTTGTTGCCCCCGATTACCTAATGCACATGCCCGAAGATCTTCGGACGTCGTATGTTCGATGATGCAATTCCCCAATGTCTATTTTCGTATGTTCTAACTGGATAAAATAGTTTTCGATAATAACACAGGGTTTTTGATTTTATCGACTATTATTGTATGCTGTTGACTCTACAACGGATTTCGACAATTTGCCGGCGCGAACCTGGCGAGTGAACTAAAATAATCGAAATTTTGACAAAAACACATAATTTGACGATATAATCATCTCAATTCGCGCTTTCGCGCCGGCCAACATGGTTCTTAGAAAAATCAATTAATTAAGGCCAGGACCAGGCGTTCAAACTTAGGAGAAAAGAAGTGGCGTATCGAAAAGGTACTCAAGGCATGATGCAGGTTGATTACGAGCAACGCATGGATATGAACCGCATGCGTGAATATCGGGTCAATCGAATCAAGCACTACATGGACGAGTTCGACATTGAATGCCTGCTGCTTTTCGATACGGGCAACAAGCGTTATTCGACATCGACTGCAGTCTGTTCACCGGAAATCGACAACATGGGCCGCTACGCGATCATCCCGCGTAATGGACCGCCACACATTTTCGGCTTTGGTTCGGAAGTGGCCAACGAGAAGCTCAACTGCCCATGGATCGCGGACTACACGTTTCCTGCCCACGGCACGATGTTCGGCGCTTTACCAGAAGCATGGGGCTGTTCTGAAGGATTCCTGAAGGATCTGGACATGGTGCTCGGGAACTTCGGTCTGGATAAGAGCAAGATTCGTATCGGCGTCGATGTCGTCGAGTCCCAAATTCTCCTGGCCATGCAAGCCAACGGCTACACAATTGCCGACGGTCAGGGCGTTATGCAGTACGCACGCTCCATCAAGAACGAGGACGAGATTGCGATCCTGAAACACGGTGCGGCAATCGTCGATGCGGCGTTTCATCGGATTGCCCGCGAGATTCGCCCTGGCGCCAAAGAAAACGACCTGCAGGCAGTCGCGTCGCACGAGATGCATCGACTCGGCGCACAGTGGATTCACAACGTTCAGGTAACCTCTGGCAATCGCACCAACCCGCACCCACATCTGAGTTCAGACCGTCTGCTACAGCCCGGCGACATCATCTTTATGGATATCGTGTGCTTGTATAACGGCTATCACACTTGTGTTTACCGTTGCTTCACAGTTGGCCCGCCGTCGCAAAAACAGATCGATACGCACGCGCGCTGCCTGGAGATCCAGTTGGGTGGCATTGACGCGGTCAAGCCGGGTTGCACTACGGCAGACGTAGTAACCCGCTGGCCCGATTACCGCCAGATGGGTGCACTCAACGAGCACGAGATCTTCGGCCTGCAGTACGGTCATGGCATCGGCGTTGGCCTGTGGGAATTCCCTATTATTTCAAGGGCCTACAGCATCGAGCATCCGGTTGAGATTGAACCTGGCATGGTGTTCGCACTGGAAACCTATGCAGGTAATGAAGACGGCTCCGACGGCGTTCGCCTCGAAGACGAAGTCGTTGTGACCGACACGGGCATCGAAGTCATCACCAAGTTCCCGACCGATAGAATCATCGGCTGCGGAATGAGTTATTAATGTAGGAGGCCCTTTAGGGCCGAACAATTCGGGCCTGAAGGCCCTCCTACAGGTGTGACATCCAGATGAAAACGACAATCAAAGTAGCTGTCATTCCCGGCGACGGAATTGGCAAGGAAGTCATGCCCGAAGGATTGCGAGTACTTGAAGCCACGGGCAGCAAGCACGGCATCAATTTTGAGTGGCGGGAATTTGACTGGTCCTGCGAGATGTACCTGAAGACCGGCAGGATGATGCCCGAAGATGGCATTGAACAACTGCGCAAGTTTGACGCGGTCTATCTTGGCGCAGCGGGCTTCCCCACGGTACCTGACCACATTTCGTTATGGGGGCTGCTGATACCGATTCGGCGCGAGTTTGATCAGAACATCAATCTCCGCCCGGTGCGCCTCTTCGAAGGTGTGCCCTGCCCCCTGGCCGGACGCGAACCTGGCGACATCGATTTCTATGTCGTCCGCGAAAACGTAGAAGGTGAATACTCAAGAATTGGTGGTATCCACTATGAAGGCACAGAAAATGAAATAGTCGTACAGCAGAGCGTCTTCACACGTCGCGGTACGGATCGAGTGCTGAAGTACGCGTTCGAACTGGCGCAGAACCGTGACGCGAAACACCTGACCTCCGCAACTAAATCCAATGGCATTATTCATTCGATGCCGTATTGGGATTCTCGGGTTGCGGCAATGGCGAAGGACTATCCCGATATCAATGTTGACCAGTATCACATCGATATTCTGACGGCGAATTTCGTCCGTATGCCAGACCGTTTCGACGTTGTGGTGGGCAGCAACCTGTTCGGAGACATCCTGTCCGACCTCGGCCCCGCCTGCACTGGAACGATTGCCATAGCACCGTCGGCAAACCTGAACCCCTTAGGCGAGCATCCGTCCATGTTTGAGCCGGTGCATGGATCCGCACCGGATATTTTCGGACAAAAAATTGCGAACCCAATCGGTATGATCTGGGCTGGTGCGATGATGTTGCAACATCTTGGACATCAGGACGCCCACGACACGATCATGACCGCCATCGAGAACACGCTGAGAGAGCATACGAATTTGACGCCGGATATGGGTGGAAAAGCAAACACGGAAGGCCTCGGCAAAGCGATCGCAGCGGCAATCTAGACGATCCATCCTGACGCCACCGCAGACACGTCGCTGTACAAAGATTTTCGATAATCGTAGGATAGGGGCCGATTTCATCGAATATCAGACGGACACTGTGGTCATGACAAAAAAAAATCACGCACCACAAGCTGAATCGCGGGCGGCAACCCAGGCATCCTCTGTCTACGACAGACTGCGCACCGACATACTCGCCGGGCGGCTGGAACCGGGCAAACGGCTGCGCTTGAAAGAACTCATCGAAGAGTACGAAACCGGCAACAGCCCATTGCGGGAAGCACTGAATCGACTGACCTCGGACGGCATGGTCATTCTCGAAGAAAATCGTGGCTTCCTTGTCCCACTAACCTCGATTGAGGAACTGGAGGAACTCCTCCAGACCCGGTGCTGGCTGGAAGAGACTGCCTTGCGAGATTCGATCGAGAACGGCGACGCAGAATGGCAAGAACGGATCGTTCTGGCATTCCACTGGCTCAGCCAGGCCTCAAGAAGCAATGCGGCTGACGACGAAAGCGCCGCCGCACAGTGGGAAGAACATCACATGGGCTTTCACCATGCACTGATATCCGGCTGCAGGTCATCCATTCTGGTCGGCTATTGCGCACAACTGCAGAGCCGCACGCTGCGCTATCGGAACCTGGCCGAAGTCATCGAATATCGTGACCTCCATGAGCTCGAAGAACACCGCAAATTGCAGGATGCCGTGTTGCAACGCGACACCGAGCTTGCAGTTAGTTTGTTACACAAGCACTACACCATAACGATGGAAATCCTGCTGGCGAGCGGCAGATTCGATTGATTCGAAACTCTTGATATGAAACTCAATAACAAGGTTTTGTTATTGCCTGTCGCCAGCCTGTTTGCGTCGCTTGGCTGTAGCGCCGCAGAAACCGACAAGCACACAATCGATGCAGATGTATGGGCGGATAACTGGTTTGCGCTTTATGTTGCCGATGAGTTGATCAAAGAAGACTCTGTCCCATACAAGACAGAAAGATCGTTCAACGCCGAGTCATTCTCGTTTGAAGTGGCATTGCCTGCGCAGCTCAACCTCGTGATCAAGGATTACACAGAAGACGATACTGGTCTCGAGTACATCGGCTCCAGTCGACAACAAATTGGTGATGGCGGTTTTATGGCACAGTTCTTCGACGCAGAAACCGGGGAGCTCCTCGCTGTATCGAATGACGATTGGCGTTGCAAGGCAATTCACCAGGCGCCACTAAACAAGAGTTGTGTGCGCAGTTCAAATCCGCAATCCGACTGTGAATCGATCATTGTTAACCAGCCCGACGGTTGGATGAACGTCGACTTTGACGACAGTGAATGGCCCAACGCTATCGTGCACTCGGCACAAGCGGTTCGACCGCACGGCGGCTTCAGTCAGATTTCATGGCAGCCGACTGCCAAGTTAATCTGGACAGAAGACCTGGAGACAGACAACTGGCTGCTGTGCCGCTTTACGATTGCTGTGCCGAAATAGCGTTGTCGAACGACACGCGCTCCAGGTCAATCATATTCGAATAACTCAGTCTGGCTCAGATGCCAGTAGCTCGGCTAACTGAGCGTTTAGTTGTTCGTACGCCTGCGCGGCTGTGTCGGTCAATTCATCATTCAGAAGATTATTTTTCTCATACGGATCGGACGTCAGGTCAAACAATTCTTCGTGATTGGATGTTACCAACAGTTTGTAACGGTCTTCGCGAATTGTTCTTTCACTCACAATTCTGCGTTTTCTCTCACCCGCCGCACCGCGCGGCACAGACCCGAAAACGTCTGCGTAAGCATAGTCGCGAACTGCATCACTTTCGCCAAACAAGACCGGCGCCAAGCTCACCGTGTCGAACACTTTGTCATTCGGAAGAATCGCGCCAATGTCGATGCCGGCGAGATCAATAAGGGTGGCGTAGATGTCCACCGAATTTGCGAGCGCCTTGCTAACCTGCCCGCCTCCAATGCCGGGCCCGACGAAAATGAATGGCACGTTGACACCGCCCTGAGCAATGCTGCCTTTGGAATGAGTGAAATCAAAAGGCGGCATTGCCACTTGTTCAGGCGTGCCGTTATCACCTACGAACAAGATATAGGTATTCGCCCTTTGCGCCTCGCTCAAATGACCCAGCAGGCGGCCGATTTCTGTATCCAGCGCCTCGATCATCGCGTTGAAGTAGGCGTGCTGGTTCTCAGTGTTGATTGCGTCCGGATCCAGATTACGCGCGTCGCTTTTTAGCAAATCCAGCGGCGGTAAATGAAACGGTGTGTGAGGGGCATTAAATGCCATCCAGAGTAACCACGGTCCGTCATCATTGAGTTGATCCAGCCATACGATTGCATCGTCCACCTTGTCGGAATCGGCCCAGCCTGTTTTGCCTTCGGTAATTTCGCCATCGATTACTTTTGACCAGGCGAAATAGCTCTCGACGCCACCAGTACGCACGCTGCCCGTGTAGTGATCAAAACCTGCCAAATTCGGATGCTCGATTGCTCCGTTGGTCTGATCCGCAAGATGCCATTTACCGATAGCCGCCGTTTCATAGGCAAGCGTGGTATCGGCTTTGAGTGCCATAGGTAAGGTAAATTCATCGGCACGCAACCCTGGAGCCGCAACATCATCACGCCCTCCAGCCGTTCGTCCGCCACCCCGTGATTCCTTGTGGGCATCCTCGGGTGTTGCAGGAACCGGCAGCGCCGGAATGTCACTGGTCGCGGGCGTGCCAACACCGGTTCGAAAACCATAGCGACCTGAAAGTATGGTCGCGCGGGTTGGTGAGCACACAGGTTGCGACCAGAAATTATCGAAGCGCATACCCGATGCACACAGGGAGTCCAGGTTGGGAGTCACCGCTGTTGCACTACCAACGCCATAACAATCGAGCGTTTCAACCGCCATGTCGTCACCAATCAGGACGATGAAATTTGGCGGCGCCTCGCGCGCCTGGACTGCGGCTTCATCCAAACACGCGGACAGGACACCAACAAGAACCATTATGGCCAGACAAGATCTCGTACGGCACACGATCAATGCTCCTCAACGAAACTAATATTCGCCGGATCCAACAGTTGAATCAAATACGATTCGGCCGCCAACTACAGTCATAAGTGGCTCAATATTAAAAATATCGTCTGCGGGAATGCTCATGTAGTCGCGATCAAGAACGACCAGGTCGGCGAGTTTGCCGACCTCGAGCGTGCCGAGATCATCTTCCTTGAACATCAGGTAGGCATTGCTCCGAGTATGAGCGATTAACGCTTCCTCTCTGGAAACCGTTTGCTCATTAACTGTTTTGCCGTTAATTGATTTTCCACTGACCACCCAACCCAAGGTTATAAATGGCTGATAATGAGCAACAATTGTTGCGTCCGTGCCCAGCCCCCAGACCATGCCACTATCCTGAATGGCACGGATCGGTGGTTGATATTGCGAGGGTAGGTACATTGCAACGCTGTGAACGGCCGCGGTAAGACCCAGGTCAATTGCTCTCGCAATACTCTCATCGGAAATATTGAACACATGGGCCAGCGACCAACGCAGTGGCGCGAGCGGTATCTCCTTGTTCAACTCCTCGAACGGCCCGAGCAAGCTTTGCACCGTTGTATCGAGCATCGTGTGTTCGTGGATATGAAAACCGCCTTTCGCGGCCGCGGTCGCAATCTTCATAAACTCGGCAACTATGTCGTCGCCAAATGACTCCGCCCTGCCCGGCAAATCAAAAAATGGCAGATAGACGTGCTCACCAAGCCCAAGCAAACCGAGATAGTCATCAGTACTGTTGGCTGTGCTGTTGTTGACCAGCTCAACGGCTGCATCCGCACCTGCAGGATCAAAAGCCTGGTACTTGAGCGTGTGCCAAACGCGTATCGGCAACGGCCCATCCTCTGACATCCGCTCGAGCAACGCGATATCGCCTTCCGGTGGACGCCCTACGTCGTAGACACTTGTTAGACCGGAACGATTGAGCACAGCAATGAAATCGAGCAGGTTCTGCTGGAGCTGCTTATCAGAAACTACGGGCATCTGCTCGTTGAAAAGACCATACGGTGGCGCTGGCGATATCAACGGCGCGGCATTGTGCCTGGCGCCTTCGGACGGAGAGACACCGACCGCCTCGAGCGCCAATGTGTTTGCATAGACTGTCTGATACGTTATCTGCAGAAACAACGGATTCT
>Ga0209271_10000661_pt1 | contig 11935 bp, 9 predicted proteins | sample tdAd002_FD_187123 | JGI IMG/M metagenome (GOLD analysis project Ga0209271, IMG submission 187123) | Marine sediment microbial communities from the Atlantic coast under amendment with organic carbon and nitrate - tdAd00.2 (SPAdes)... | ecosystem: Environmental > Aquatic > Marine > Coastal >... | reverse complement strand
ATGAATACGTCATTTTCCCAGAGGAAGGCCCTTTTCTGCGATTCATCAGGCCAACCCGCGCCAGTAGAGGAGTAACCGATGATGGTGTCGGTGGCAATGATGTCTACGGCCTGACTGTAAATAAAGGGCGTAGGTTTGAGGATGGGGTCAGACACCTTTTGCCCGTAAAAGTCTTCGTAAACCCCGGCTTGAATCCCCAGGAAGGTCATCTCCTCGGAGCCGGGCTCCCACTTGAATGCGGCCCTGACAGGAGAACCATTATTGGACTGACCGACCACCGTTCCTTCATCGTTAATGACCCTGGCCCAGGTAAAGTACCAGTGATCACCTAGGGGGTAAACCAGGTCTCCCAGATCGATGAGGTCTCCCAGTTCATAGATCACGGGCGGTGGTATGTCGCCGGGATCGTCTCCGCCTGGCCTGCCAGGATCTTGAAGATTCGGGGAAGCGCTGCTGCCGCCGCCACCGCAGCCCTGAATCAGCACTGCCGAAAAGACTATCACTAGCAAAAGGATAAAGACTCTTTTCATGACCCCTCCTCCTTGAACCCGAGCAAGGCGGACGAGGCAAAAAGTATGAAAACGCCACGCCTCTGCCGCTCTAGTAGGCCAACTGTGTATCGTCTGCATTGACGAATACACCACTCCAGCCTCAATGGGGCGGCATCAAAAGTGATAAGCCACTCCCAGGGTAAAGTTGAAATACCTAATTTCATCCAAATTACCAAACCCCAAAGTGTAGTTTCCCTCAATACCAGCTGAAAAGTTTTGGGTAAGAAAGTAGTCGAATCCTAATCCAAATTTAGCACACCCATCTATTTCATCATCTGAACTTGACGTGGAAGTTCCAGCAATCCTCACCTTGCGATCAGCGTCAGCATACATAAGTCCTCCTCCAGCAACTACAGACAACTTAACTTTCTCAGAGGCAATAGGGAAAAACCCTTTTAAGGTAAGCATATATGTCATTACTTCTACGTCAATATCCACATCGAATCTCGTACCTAACACTGTAGAGGAATCATCAACTTCAAATTTATTCAGATAGTCATAGTTGAATTCAAGATCCAATAATTCATGTAGGTGATAACCGACTTTTGCATTTATCCCCCATGAATTGTCATAATTAATATCATCAAAATCATCATCGTCGTCGTCAAAATTTTCCACAGCATAAGAACCACCAGCTCCTACATAGAAACCAGTAGCAGCATGTGCGTAAGGTGATATTAAGAAAAAAATCATAAGAGCCAGCTTTAAAGGTGTTAAGAACTTTTTCATGCCGATCCTCCTTATCATTCTATGCGCATGAGATACGAAAATACTGAAGAGTAATAAACCAACACCATGCCAAGTTAGACAATTCCGATATTACCGCTAAATATTGGGTAGTTAATACACAGTTACCCAAAAACCCATGCTAACTGCGCGATGAACTGGGACGTGAAAAACTTGGCTTCTCTTCGCAATAGACATAAGGCCAATTCGACAAATCGTGAGTCCCTCTTAAGGTTCATCTATTACGCCTGGCAAAAAAGGTGGCTGGTTAAGGGTTGAAAAAGGGCATATAGTCAAAGTATGACCGAACTAGCAACTCGGTCGATACGAAAAAGCACCATTCAGAAGTGAATGGGCTGGCTCAAAAAGAAAGGGGTGTGGATTTTGTCAGGATTTTCATAGTACAGTTCACGAAGAAAAGAATGGATCTCGACGTCGGGAGAACCATACAATTCATTTTTTAATCGACTGATATGATACTTCTCAGCTATTTCAGGTATTGACATGACTATGTCTTTAAGATCCGGCGGCAAGTCGTCAAAACTCTTTTTCAACGAGCTATTATCATCAGAGTAGTAGTGTGCGACTATAGAAGCTAAGTAGTCAGGAATCTTTTCTTCCAGATTTCTCTCCTTAAGAGCCGTATGCAATTTGCTAATGATTATTACTTTATTATATAAATCCTCTTCTGTTTGCGAACCTGAACCTTCTGTTTGCTGCAAGATATTGATGAACAGAAATGCGTTGTCAACAATGCTAGGGATTACGTCATTGATCATACCTATACTGTTTTCATAGGTTGTTAAACGTTTATCTAACCAAATCCTCGTGACATTTGAATCTCTCAGGCGCGACGCAAGTGGGAGAACATACTGAATATATATACTATATCGACCTTCCTCGTCGGCCTGGTGCGCAAGTTTTAGAATTCCCAAGATGTCTAACGGAAATAGCTCGGCTGCCTGAACCTGATATTTGAAAGCCAGGTTATTGGTTTCGATAATGGTGCTATACTTCGCGGCATTTATGTAAAGATCAGACAATTGGCTTGCGGCATAAGCTCTCAAATAAATAGCGTTATCCGGGACTATTTCGCTATCCACTTTAGCATATTGATCAAAGAATCCGAGGTACCTGAGAAGAGGCCCTTCAGCAATATCCTTCTCAGTTGTTTTATAGAGCTGGTGATTCATTTTGTAGTACAAAGACAGCGTTATCAGAAGCTTGGCCGAGGAGTCCCACAGTTGGTGCATGGCTTCTATGTAATTGCTTCTTTGATAAAAACCTTCTTTAAGAAATCCATTCTCGCCGAGCGACGATTCAGCGAGTGTCGCGTAGAGAGCAATCGACTTGTCAGCGAGTCCTCGCCCGTCTCCGGCCACACCGCGAAAGAGTGAATTCGCGGTGAGCAGGCTGTCTTTATCAATGAGGCGCCGAAGGAGGTAGTTATTAAACCCCATGTACTGTGTTAAAATTACAGCTTTTCCTTTACCAGTATCAGCCAGGGATAAAGCGACCTCGTATGACTTGCGGGCGGCATTATACTTATTAACTATCAAGTGCGCTGATTTTTCGTCTTCGAATTCATATTGATTGGCCGTAGCTTCGACAAAAGCAACGGCAAAATTCAGGTTATAATTATCTGATTTTAGACCATGAAAGCGTGCTCCTATAGCTTCGACAAAATACTTATACCCATTTTCTATAGTTAATTTGCCTTCTAAAGAAATTATAATGACAGATAGCGGTGCCAAGTTCGGTATTTGCTTTTCAATAATAGCCTTACTAATTACTAAATTAGCGATATTCTCATAGAAATAACTTAAATCTTCACTGGTACTTGACTCTGCAATGTATGCGCTTATTACTAAGTTGTCCATTTGCAACTTGACGATGTAGTTGTTCCAAAGATCAAATACGCTTTTAACGAAGGAATCGCGATCTTCATTCACCAAAGCAGAGTATGCTTGAAAAAGATAATGCCAAAATGACACTTTGACTAGTTCTTTTTTGCCGGAGATAAGGGAAAGAATTGACTTTGCATTTTGGAGATATATCTCGTCATTATTCGCTAGAAAGATACAGAATTGCGATATGGCGAGGCGATAGTATAGTTTCCAGGGTTTGCCCTTGACAACGCGCTCCGGACTGATCAATCCTTCTGTTTTTGCTCCGTTGGTTAATTCAGCAGTCAACAGATCCTGATATTTCTGCAAACTTTGTCCATATTCCATCGACTTCTTCTTCAGTAACTCCTGCAAATCCTCTTGAGGATACCAGGTAAATCTGTAGGCGATCTCAAGAAGGGTGTCCCATCTGTTTGAGGGTTTTTCCGCAGCATTTGCAGGCAAGCTGCTGGCGAGGACAAGAGACAATATGACCACGAACCTGTAGATCTTCACGCTAAGACTCCCTATTTTTTGGCGTTGAGAAGGCCATTTACGGCCAGTTGTAAGAGTTCGCATCTATCTTTAAAAAGACGCCCGTGTGGGTTGTATATGTCAACCTGCATGGTGTATCCGGACTCTGGATATTTACAGAAAAACAGCACTTCGCCAGCCTCAACCCAAGAGGGGCCGTCCAGTCGGATAGCTAATTGGGTTTTCAGGCTAAATTCCTCCTCTGGGTCCTTACAAACATTGAACTCTCTTAAACTGATGAGTTGCGATGGATCGATTTCATCAGGGAGAACTTCTCCGGAAAAATCAGGAGTTCCTGCTGAAAAAGTGGAGCTGTTCTGGCGCACTTGATGGTCATTAGAGAAGGATTTGGCCTGCGCTGGTGGAACTAGTATCAGGTTCTCTCCCCGTTTTCGCGCTCGAAAGAAAGATTTCTGATTCGCGCCCTCAGGGGTTAGTGACTGATGGCGGTTGTTCTCCGCAAAGACGTAGCGCTCATCCGACAGGCGTCCTTTGGGTGGGGCAACATTAAGATCTGGAGTTTGTTGCTTGAGTGTCGGAAACCTCGTAGCTTTTGCGGTTCCTTGGGATGGGCTGTGCCGCGAAGGCGATCTTGTCGAAAAAGACCTGACCAGCGTTTGTGGCTCCAGTTTCGGATTCTCTTTTCGCTTTCGCGACCGAAAAGAAACTTGTTGGTCTGTGTCCGGCGACCCGACCTGCATTGGATGGAGTGGGTGCTTTCCTTTTAAAGCATAGCGCTGAGTCGACTGATCTGTGTCCGGCAAAGCGACCTCGGCTGTTTCAGCCTGGCGATTGAAAGCAACGAGATCTTTGGAGGGCATCTGTTGGGTTGTTCTGGATTTTGCCGGGTTCGACATGGTAGATTTATACTTTCGTTGAAGACGGTCAACATGAACGATTTGGGTAGTGGGCTCATTCTTCTCTCTGGATACAAGATTAGTCACCACATCCGACTGTGTTCTTTGTGAAATCCTGTCTGTATCCTTACCCATGTATTTACGTTGGTCAAAAGCTGGAGGTGGGATAGTGATCTTTTCGTGTTCCCGCAGTGATTCAGTGGGAAACATAGTGGAAGCGATGGTTAGTGGTGCTTTTGTCAGTTTATGGCTGATGCTCGGTTTCTCTCTAGCATCGGCTAGGGGCTCCTCAGAAACTCCCCTTTGTTTTTCGCTGTTGACGGCCTGCTTTTCCTCCTTTAGCTCGGTTATGATAATTTGCTCAGGTTCCTCTGCAGCCGGCTTCGTCACAACCTCCTGTTCAACATGGTCGTAATCAGTTTTAGGCAATGGTTTCTCTTTGATTGGAGATGTTTTTCTTCGATCTTCTTCCTTAATCACGCTGACAATTATGTCAACTGGTTTGGGAATCTGCTCGTCTTGATGTATTCGAAATGCACTGTTGAAAACAGAAATCGAAGTAAGAACCACAGCCGAGAGAAAAGTCAGGAGCAGTGCTTGGCCCCACGGAAAATCGTCAATAAATATCCGAAAAACACTGGAAGAGCACCAGGGGTTTGAAGCAACTTTTCGTCTTATAGGGAACGGAGTCTTTACCGTCATCTTCCGTCTGCCTGGATAAGAAGCACCCACAGCTCTGGGCATGGGGATATTGTACACGCCCCAGCCGTACCGGCTTTCCTCTGGAAACATCATCTCTAATATTCCTCTGCAGAATTCACAGGCTTCACGATTGCGTTGCTTCTGGTATTATCCCAGGCTCTAGCGATCGCTCCGGCTGCAAAGAGAAAGTCTTGAGTCAGTGACGTTTTTGACGGCAGCAACACCGGCTGAATGTTACGCGCCTTAAGCAATTCCAGTTCCCCAAGCAGTTCATCCCGCTGAAGATATTGAGCATAAAGCGGTGTGGAGCTACCCTGGACGATTGAAACTCTAACAAGCTTAAACGGCGTGGGATGAGTATCTGGTTTTCCACCATATACATGCAGTGTCCACACCTCTCTCGACTTCCTAATTGGGGACAGATTAGGGTTTGCCGGTACGCTTGGAACATCCATTTCAGAGAAGTGAAGAGTAACGTCGTCAGGCGCACTTGGTATCATGCTCAGACTGATCAAAAGTAAAAAAGCCAGGTCCGTAAAAGTGAACAACCAGGCATGATTCTGCTTAAGTCTCATTGCTCTCTCGAATGCTGAAGGTAGACCCGGTGCTGGAGACAGCGGCTAGGCCTTCGTCGATACGTTTCTGGGCCAAGGAAAAAAAGATCCGTTTCAGGAATTCAAGAAAAGTGTAGAATATCAAGGCGATAAAGGTAGTGTATAAAGCCGTCGCTATACCCACAACCGTAATGTCACTTTTTAGACTTCCACTGTTAGATAAAAACTGTATGACCATTCCTAATATGGTTCCGATAAAACCTAAAGGAGGCATAAGGTTTGCCAACATACTCATAGGTTCTAGAAATTTCTTTTCAAAATATCTTTCGCTGAATTGAAAGGCGGCATCTCTGATAAAAGTATCTGGAGGAATCATCTTGCTGGAAACCTGATCTTTATCTTTTTTTTGATAGTGCCTCTTGGCTCGTTCAAAAGAAGCTCCCGCAATGATAGAAAGCGGTGTTTTTGAGCCAAAGCTAAAATTATACAAGCGCTTCTGCCTTTTAATTTTGTCGAAATCACAGTGCGCTAAAGTCCGTAAGGATTGATATATCTTTATTAAACTTAAACCAAACGTAGATAACATTAAAACATAGATACATACCTGGAAAATACCGGAGTAGGTATTAATGATGTGTGTAAACATGTAAATAATTGCATCAGCAATATTATTGAAGAAATTTTGACCACTTAGCATGTTACCTCCTCATTGGCAGTTATTTGCTGATCGCAATTACCAACTCTCATGAAATTCTGTCCTGTCAACTTTGACAATCTTCTTCCCCTGGTTCTCTAAATGAATTGCCTATGGTTCCCACGGGTTATAAAGAAAATTGACTCTTTGTTCCAATTCTTTTATTCCTTCACCAAGCGTAGAGTACCCTATATCAGTGGAATCTAAAGTCAAATCAGAAAAATCCTTATAATTACCATAACGCTGATGAAACAGTTGGAGATATTCTCTGACTTGTTTCTTGTTATCAATATTAAAGTAAAGAGAGATAACGACAAAGTGTAGCTTAACGACTAAGACGTTCATTTCCATATTGTCGTCTTCATAAGTGTCATTTAGTATCGGATTTACAAACATGTAGATATATTTATCTACTTCGATGGATAGATCATCAAGATTAGATTCTGGATGATAAGTTTTAGTATTTGATAGAACACCATGATATGAAATAAGCATTCTCGTGATGTCTTGTATATACTTGTGTTTTACTTTAACATCTACTTTAGTTGGGATGATTTTCCACGGAAGGGGATGGGGAGACTCATGGACAACAGTTTTTGAAGCGCACCCAAAAATAAAAGAGAATAAAATTAGAATAATACTAGCAAACCTTTTGACAATCATATACTGCTCCTTATTTCGAGTGCGGTTCACTAGAATAGCGTGAAGTTTACGATTAGTTGTGAGATGAGGAAATTAACTTGGCTAATTCAGGCTCGACACTTATGCCTGAGGGTCGTCAAACTCATCGCAACCAGACGCAGTGCTTTCTGATGCCGGTACGGGCGCCGAATATCGACACCTTAAGGAATTCAAGGTTGAGGATCTTCCCACCACCACACTGTCCTTGACCCTGTTGCAGTCATAAGAAGTCTGAGTCATTCTCTGGTCAGAACTGTTATTCGATGCTAAATGCAGTGAGGCGCAGAAAGACTAAAGGTGTTAGAGGCAAATAGCATGCCATGTTGCCATATGCCGAGCAGAAGAAAAAACGTGTAAATTCAAGTCTTTAACCGCTGATGATTGTTCCCTGATTATTATTGAATTTGTAAAGAAACTACTCCAATTTGGCACTGTTCACAAAAAAGCCATTTAATTTTCAAGAGTTGCCTTAATAGTCCATTTTGGAACAGATCATTTTGGCACTGTTAAGACTTACAGCTAAGTTTGGAGTTTATGTAGCACCCAGCGACACAGCCTGATACGTTCATGCTTAGCACATCGACCAGTAATGTCGTAGCTAAGACCTAAGGTGGTCGAGACGATCGAGTCATTGTCGTAGGAGCGCACTTGGATTCCGTTTCGACAGCCCCGGGAATCAATGACAATTACAGTGGTTCAGCTGCCATATTGGAAATCGCCCTGCAAATGGCGAATCTTGGCATTGAGCCTCACAATAAGTTGCGCTTTGCGTTCTTGGATGCGAAAGAGTTCGGTCTGGTCTGCTCCGCCCGCAGTTCTATGTAGATACCTTGAGCGGGCGTGACGTCAAAAATATCATCCTCTAACTGAACTTTGATATGATTGGCTCACCCAACTTTGTCCGACTCGTTTACCACGGTGACGGTTCCGACACACTGCTCTATGGGCTGAATGGTTATAAGAACATCGAGTAAGTCTTTCTTGAATATTTCGCTGAGCAAGGATTGGCAACTAAGACCACCGCCTTGAGCAGGTAGTCGGATCATGTTTCATTCATGGACTTCGGCATTCCTTTCGGTGGTTTTTTCATCGGTGCCGAGGGTATCAAGACAGAGGAGGAAGCGGAAATTTACGGTGGCGGCTGGGGTACAATATGGTCCCTGCTACCATTTGGCCTGCGACACCTTTGAAAACGTCTCCCTGGATGCGCTTGACCAAATGTCTAATGCAGCTGCCCATGCGGTGTTAACCTTAGCTGACACGAAGTAGTCGGTTAGCAGTACAGATAAGGGTAAAGGGCTGGGTAAATGAAAGGATTGGATGGAGCATAGGAAGTCAAATGTTGTGAAGTAAGCCATGCATTAGGTTTTGCGTTAAGTTCAAAGCTCAACCTGATCGCTTTTTTAGGGCGGCTCAAATAAACGCCGCACTTTTTTTCTCCTAGTGACGAGATACTCAGTGCAACATAATCGATACTTATAAAGGCCTTCTCCAGAGGCATTCTATTTGCTAAACTAATTTTCTTGACCGCGAAGGATCCAGTGTACTATTCTGAAAATGACCCCAAGAAGTCTCACTAGAGATATTCTCTGAAGGTCAACCTGTTAGGGGTGTCTAGGGTTGGTAGTAAAACAACCCGATGACTGAGAGCTGCAAATGCAGCAACCCTCAAAACCTGATCTGGGTAATGCCAGCGAAGGGAAACAGGAAGACAAAGAAGAGAGAATCAAAAGTGAAGGTTACTTGGGGTCACTTTTTTCTGATTCTTCTACCCCCCAGTGTCTACTGACCCCCTTTTTATTTCGAATGCTCCTGCAGGGAGAGTTCTTGCGCTTGTTAGGTCATGTGAATTCACCACCATCCGCTACGGACAAAACTAACTCCAATCGGGACTCAACCGCCCCCCTGTGTCTTTACGGTAAGGCATCCAGGCCAGGCCAAAGATTCTCAGGCTCATATTGGTGCTCTTGGGCTTCACGCTGATTTCCTCGAGCTCCTCCGAGGCCGGATCGTACGCCCCCTCCAGACTTTGGATGTCCGACTGCAGTTGCACGTCGAGCTCGTTCATCTCATTCCTAATAGCTTCGGCAGTCTGCCGGGCTCTGGCCACATCCATCTTTTCCTTCCGCATCCCACCAGCCGATTTCATTGCCGTTCCCATGCGCGAGGCTGAGGTGGCGCTGATGGTTTTGCGTCCCAAAAAGGCGCCCAGAATTGCTGTTCCAAAGGAAATGGCCGTTGCCATCGTCTTGGACTTGGCTTGATCCTCCTCTCGGGCAATGGACTGCTCAGCTCGCATCAGTCGGTTGTTCAATTTGGTGAACTTTGTACTGTATTTGCGGCGCAGCTTCTCGATTGCCAGATCCCGCTTTTCACGAGCTCCCTGCGCAAGCCGGGCACGGAACTCACCTTCAGTTTCGTTTACCTGACTTGTCTGCTTAAACCGTTTTGACCGATATAGCGTGAGCGGACGGTTTAAGCGAATCCATCGCAGGAGATCTCTGTTCCAATTGCGGTAGGCCTTCGAGTCATTAGCCGCCACTGGCAACTCAGCAAACTCTGCGCCCGACACAGGGGCGGATTGCAGGTCGGCCAGTCCGAATTCTACAGCCTTGTCCCAGTCGAGGGCTACGGGCCCCTCTTCAAATTCGACTGCAAAGGCCATGGTTTTCGTTGTATCCACATCATGGCTGACGCTGCTGTAAAAAACCTCTACTTGGCCGATCACCGCGGGATAGTAGATTAGACCATGACCGGCTCCTGATGCAGCCAGGTAAAACATATCTATCCCCGGGGGCAGCACCGGTGGTTGTGAGGTAACTGTGGATAAAGTATCTGCCTCTGTGACTCGCGAAACAGCACTAGCCGCTGCGCGTTGCCCCCCAGGCAAAGGTGGAGTAAGGGCCGATTCCTGCTCTTTGCGAGCAGCCATAAGCACCTTGATTTGCTCGCGGGTCATGGGTCCCCGCAAATAGGAAAGCACCCAGCGAGTCTGAAAAATAGCAGGTTCGTTTTCATGAACATTATGGAGAAGGAATACGCGCTGACCAAGTCTTGAGAGGATATCGGCAGCCTGCCCCCGATCAAAACCGGTACCTGCAGCAGCTCCCTCGAGCCCACCCAGAACTCGCTCCTTATCCTGATCGGTCTGAAGGCGACCGATAAGCCAGGTCCCTGCATTAGAAAGTCCCTTGTAGTCAATATCCACCGGGTTCTGAGTGGAGAGCACTACACCCAGGCCAAAAGCCCGGGCCTGTTTCAACAGGGTCAGGAGCGGTGCTTTTGAAGGCGGATTCTTTACTGGCGGAAAATACCCGAAAATCTCATCTATATACAAGATGGCCCGCAGGCTGGAGGTTCCGGGCTGCATCCTCATCCATCCCAGAATTTCATTCAGCAGTATGGACATGAAGAACATCCGCTCACCATCTGACAGATGACTAATAGTAAATATTGATAGCCTCGGCTTGCCCTGGTCTGTGAAGAGCATGCGATTGATATCCAGAGGTTCGCCAGAAAGCCAGCTTTCAAAACCTGGCGCCGCTAATAGACTGTTCAAGCGCATGGCAAGGCCGAAGCGCTCTTTGGCAGGAAAGAAAGAATCCAAATCCATGACTCCCAGTCGTTCGAAGGGAGGAGACTGAATAGCATGGATCAACCCGGCCAGGTCAAGGCCTTTACCGCTTGACCATGTTGACTCCAGTATATTGGCGATCAGAATATGCTCAGGACTGGTGAGCGGGTCTGCCTCAATGCCAATGAGAGCAAGCAGGCCCGTAGTGGTAGTCTGAATGCGTTCCCGTAGCAGATCGCTATCGTTAAGAATGGCCCCTGGCGGTGGAGCGAAAGTCCGCAAAACGCTCACCGGCAGACCCGCATTGCTTCCTGGCGTGTACACCGCGAAGTCCGCCGAGGCCCGAAGACGAGCGATACGTTCAGGCTCCTGGCCCCACTCCGCCAGCCCTTTTCGCCAGGTTTTGGCTTGCTTTGCCGCATACTCATCCGGCGTCAGTCCCTTGAGCATGGCGTCCTGCTCATTTATCCAGGGACGGAAATCCTTAGCACGCAGTTCGGGAAAACTTAACAACAAATTGGGCAAGTCTCCTTTGGGATCGACGGCAATAACAGGAACTCCATCGATGAGGGCCTCTTCGATAAGGGCGATACCGAGACCAGTTTTGCCGCTGCCAGTCATGCCAATGATGACCCCATGGGTAGTGAGATCCTTGGAATCATAGAGGACCAATCTGTCTTTGAGCTTACGTGTGGCAAGATCGTAATCCTTGCCTAGATAAAAGGCACCGAGCTTTTCGTAGTCGTTCATTGGTGAACCTCCAAAAAAATCCAGAATAGTGATTTAGACATGGTCAGCCGTTTTTGTTTTCTGATGCTTCAAACAGGAGCGGCGAAACACGGCCATGTTGCCACTACTTGATAGCTCCCATTGTGAAGCCGGCGATGAAGCGATCCAGGAAGAGGGTGTACAAGATGGCCGCGGGGATACTTGGGATAAGGGCTCCGGCCATCAACGGCCCCCACTCGAAGAATTCCCCAATGAGCTCTGTTGGCACTCCGATGCTCACCGTTTTTAGGGCAGAGCTGGAGACGAAGGCCAGGGCGTAAATGAACTCGTGCATCGACAAGGTAAAGGAGAAAACAACTACGGTGAGGAGTCCTGAGATTGAGATGGGAAGGACTATCCTCACCATGGCGCCAACGCGGCTGTAGCCATCGACCAGGGCCTGCTCTT
>Ga0209271_10000659_pt1 | contig 11942 bp, 13 predicted proteins | sample tdAd002_FD_187123 | JGI IMG/M metagenome (GOLD analysis project Ga0209271, IMG submission 187123) | Marine sediment microbial communities from the Atlantic coast under amendment with organic carbon and nitrate - tdAd00.2 (SPAdes)... | ecosystem: Environmental > Aquatic > Marine > Coastal >... | reverse complement strand
CAAATGTTGTGTTTACGTGCCAAAACCACAGGCTCAAGCATTTCAACTTCCAGTACATATATCCTATTTCTTGCAAAATTACAAAAGGCAAACTCCTAAAAAAGGATTTGTCTCTTTTAAAAAACGATATCACAAATAATTTAGGGCCTCAAAAACCTGTTGGTCTATCCTTTTAGACTTTTGAGATTTACCTTTCTCTTAATATTACCCAACATATTGTAGAAACAGTCAAAAAAGGGCAAGATTATTGTCAAATATTGTCAAATACTTTTGCGATAAAATTCGTCAATATAAGCCAACTGCTTGACATCTATATATTATTCTATTTTTAAAATAAAATGTTAAACCTTGCACGATTTTTGCGTTACATTATTTTAACAATTAGGATTTTTGGGTGCGGGTGTCTTTTCATCAGAAAATCTTCAAAAGGTTAATTCTTATGAATCAGTGGAGTGCTAAAGATGTTTCGGTCATCGCTTATTCTCATTTAAATGACCCTAAACCGTTCAAGGATTTAACTGAAAGAAGAGTGGGAGAAAAGAACTGTTTATAAGATGTTGGATATTTTTTAAATGATGCTAGGGATTTTAATCTCAATTCGGCGAAAAAGGGCAATATATGAATAAAATAAAATTGATATGCTTCGTTTGTATCTCGCTGTTGTTTTTTGGTACTTCAGTTCAGGCAAATCTAGGGAGCAGTCAAAATGATTTGACAACCAAATTCCGGAAAGAAAAGTTCATAGGTGGTGGACCTGGACAACCGGCCAATGTACTGATGGCAGCTGGTCAAGGCTTTTTATTTCAAAATGCAGTACTAGAATCTGTTGCACCCAATAGTAATCCCGATGGGTATATGACAATTTACACAACAGAGGAGTTGGTGTTTCAAAGAGGCTTTAACTTTGATGCCGAAGTCGAAATAATACAGACTGGATACCCATCTCCTGAACCTCCATCTCCTGAATCCCCATTGCCTGAGCCCCCATTGCCAACAGGAAATGTTATTTAATGTCAATAGCCTGTGATACTATTTATATGTCTCAAAAATGTTCCCCCCCTGATAGAAACTCTTTAGTTATTATTCCCTTCATAGACATCATCTTTTAACAATGTGCTACCCAGAGCCGCCTTTGTAGCCAACTCATCGCACCTTTCGTTCCCCTTATTTCCAGCATGCCCCCTAACCCATTGGAAGCGCACATCATGTTTACCACAAAGCTCCAGCAACTGTTCCCACAAATCAGGATTGATAGCGGATACTGTTTTAGTTCTCATCCAGCCATTCGACTGCCATCCTTTGGCCCAGCCTTTGGAGATCCCATCGACAACGTATTTTGAATCGCTGAAGAGGATAACGGATGAGGATGGTTTCTTCAGTGCACTTAGTCCGACAATACAAGCCATCAATTCCATACGGTTGTTTGTTGTCATTCGGTAACCGCCAGATAGCTCCTCAGTTTTCTTTCCGTTCTTAATTACAACACCATAACCACCAGGCCCAGGATTATTAATGCAAGCCCCATCGGTATAGATTATTATTTCCCCTTCTTTTAACCCCTTTATTTCTGTTTCTTGGGTGTCAGGTTGCTCGTTTATTGGCTGTTTCATAAATTTCTTGGCCTCTCCTTCGGTCTCAAATCCTTTATAAACAGATCCCGAAAACCTCATGATTTGAGCCTGAGCACCATTATGTCCTTTCCATTCAGTGTAAATGCCTGGATTGCGTCCCTTAACTACTGCATAATATCGCTTCTTTTTTGCCAAGTTAGCCTCCTTCCAATATTGTTTTGCACTCAGAATAATTGAGAAAGAGCCTGTCAGGATCAAAGCTTACCATAATGACATTTCTCACCTCTGGTTGAGCAACCTGCAAGCTCTGATATGAATCGATCTGGGAAATCTGCATCCTTAATTTGCTTTAAAATTATTCTTTTATTTTTTTGTCGCAAATTTTTTTTAGGGGAGGGGAGGATTTTGGGGAAAAAATGGTTCTTTGGTGGATGCTCATTGCTCCGATCGATATTGGTTTCCCGGGATTAAACAATTTATTTGCGATTAGACCTGCTTCTGGTTTATCCCTTCGAGATTTCCTGAAACTTAACCGCCAGAAAGTTTTACGGTATATCCCTGTTTTTTGATCTCTTTCAGAAGCGTCTCTCTGTGACCTCCTTGGATAATGATTACGCCATCCTTCACTGAACCGCCAGAACCACAAAGACGTTTCAATGTTTTGGCAAATTGCTGAAGTTTTTTATCATTAAGTGGGAGACCGAAAACTGCCGTTACCGTTTTCCCCTTCCGGCCTTTGACCTCCCTCCTGATTCTTACAATTCCATCATTGGGATGTATGGATTGTTTCTTGACGGTTTTTTTCTTTTTGCAGGTGCATTTCGCAGCTGGATGTCCGCATGAAGGGCAAATTCGGCCTGATTCTGTTGAATAAACTAAACGGTTATTGCCCATTGACCCTCTCCCCGAGTTTGCCAGAATATTTATTTAAATCATTCATCGATCTTGTGAGCATCTATCTTTTAGGAAAGGTTTTAATTCCCATAATTCCGTCTAATCCGCATTCAAGTTTTGTGAAATATTCTCCAATTTTATTGGTCACAGCGAAGGGACATAACGTTGTAAAAATCTACGGATAACCTATGATAATCCATCTACATCCTTTTCAGCATTTTAAAGAACTCTTTCTTTGTAATCAAGCCTTTCTCAATAAACAACAATTCCCTGTACAAAAAAAAGGGCAATCCCTCATATTTTGGAGAATGCCCTTTTTTATCCTAAAAATGGTAGGTTACAGCAAGGTTACATTAGTTGCAGCCGGCCCTTTTGGCCCCTGCTCTATGTCAAAGGTAACCCGGTCACCTTCATCGAGCGATTTGAAACCAGTTGCATTAATTCCTGAATGATGAACAAATACATCCGGACCATCGTCCTGCTCAATAAAGCCATAGCCTTTACCGCTATTAAACCATTTTACAATTCCATCGGTCATAGTGACACCCTCCTTTCAAAAAAATTCTCATAGTTCCAGACTGCAGGTTGCCACTCTGACAAAAAAATCTTTCCTTCAGAACGAAACCGGTCCGCCAATTAAGGGCAGACCTTTGATGATTGTCCCAACAATAACATCTTTTTGAAAAAAATCAAGTGAATTACTTGAAATTGTTAATTTTCGACCAATTATCAACTCTTCAAACTTTCAAATCACTCATTTATTCTTCTTGCGTCCATTCCATTTTTTATCTGAAAGGCCTTTTCTTTATCGACCCCGCCATAGCTTTGGACTCTGAAGTTTTATGAACTTTCTGAACCTGTGCCGCTATTACAATACCCTGAAGAGATGTTAAAGCTATCAACATAATTGCAAGTAAAATGAGAACTGTTTTAATCCTATGCACGATATCCTCTCCGAACAGTTTAAAAGAATCCCTATTCTTTGGCTTTTTTTACATTTTTATGCAGCTTTTTAAGACAAATATTATCTTCACGCACAATAGCACAGACTTTCCGGTTATCAATCTCTCTACAGTTAACGTGATTATACAATGGACATTCCGGGTATTGTTTTGACATCTTTATTCCTTTATCTTTTTTTTGAGAAACCTCCTGATAGATTCTTAAATATAAAATATATCAAAAGCATATAAGATTAAAGGATGAATGTCAATTTACACAAATCGCTTCATCTCGACCAAAAGACCAAGATAAAGAAATTAATAATGGTCTCATGTGCACATAGCCATGTGACCTGACACCAAAATTGATCCAGTTTTTAAGTTGGAGTTATGTTGAGAATTGAGATCAAACGAAGGATGTCAGGATGAGACAAAACATCCCCGCCATAGGCGGGGATGAGGTTGTTTTCTAAATGGATATTGCTTTTTAGATTAGAATGTAGGTCCGGTAGTCGAGAAGCCGGAAGGAAAGGGCCAAAACGCCCGCAACTACCGGATCATCGTGAATAATGACAAGCTCTTTGCTTTTGTTCAGTTTTTCAAGGTTGGCAAAGGTCCACAATTCCTCGTAGGGAATGTTGATGGCATTTTCCACGTGCCCTTTCTCGAATTTATCGGCTGACCGGAAGTCAACCAGGACCGGATTTCTCAGGGCCTTGGCCTGGTCAATTCCGATGCTCCATGCAGCAGGGTTGTTTTGGTTGGCGAACATGATGTTTTGAAGAAGTTTGGAATCGTTATCAATGGAGAAAAAAGCGTCCATCCAGCCTTTTGTCCCGACCCGCATCCAGTGGACCTTAGTGTAGCCTTGGATTACCGCCAGCCTGGCGGCGTGATAGGATTTCCATCATTTATTGTCAGCGCAATAGAAGACCACCGGGGTGTCTTTGTCTTCGGGAAGGGCTTCGACGTCGAACTCGGCCTGGGCCAGATCGAAATCGGGCCGTTTGTGATCTTTGGGGACATCCATGGTGATGTGGACGGATCCGGCGGCGCGTCTCATGCACCAGTCGGTCATGTGAGTGAAGGCAGCGATGAGCATGCCCCCCTCGGACTGGATTTTGAGAGCTTCCTGCGGAGAAACGACCGCCACACCTTCTAGTGTTTCTGGTGTCGAACTCATGTAAAACTCCTTTCTATGTGGTTTTTATAGTGGTTGGACTACAACCGGTCCTGGAAATAACTTCAAAAACTATGCCAACTCCGTTAAACTCTTAAATATTCAAGCAAACCCATGTTTTTCAGCCATTTGCCGGTCAACGAAGCCCGATTTGAGATAGATTTGTGTCCAATTTGGAAAGTCGGGGTTCCAAAATGGAGTTTGGAAACGTAGTTAACCCTTGACGGGCTGTTGCCCAAACCGGTTTGAGATCAATCCAATTTAGACAAAAGATTGTGTTGTCGGGGAATTGACAATTGGGAGCAGATTATTCTATTCTGACACCCATGAATCAAACCTCCACAGACATCTCGCAGCGCATATTCCACGTACAAGTTGCCGGGTGCCGCCTCAGGGTCAAGCGCATTGAACCCGGGGTCCCCGGGCAATCACTTCAAAAACCGACGCTGGTATTTCTGCATGAAGGACTGGGGTGTATCGAACTCTGGCGGGATTTTCCAGAGGCCGTTTGTACGGCCACCGGGTGTACCGGGCTTGTGTATGATCGCAAGGGATACGGCGGATCGGATCCCTACGGCGGCCCCTGGCCCCTCGATTATCTTCGCAAAGAATCCAAGGTTTTCCTGCCCGGCCTGCTGAAAAACTGCGATCTTGAGCATGCTGTTCTGATCGGGCACAGCGACGGCGGCACCATTAGCTTGATTGCGGCGGCGGGCAACAGCAGTCGGGTATGCGGGGTCATCACCGAGGCGGCTCATATTTTTGTCGAAATGGTGACCCTCGCCGGCATTCGCAATGCGATCGAAGCCTATGAGACCGGCGACCTGAAAACCCGGCTGGCCCGTTACCACGGCGAAAACACGGAAAACGTTTTTCGACGCTGGGCCGACCGCTGGCTGTCGCCTGATTTTTTCGACTGGAACATCGAAGCCTATCTTCCCAAAGTCACATGCCCTCTGCTGGCGCTTCAGGGGGAAAACGACCTGTACGGTACGGCGGCCCAGCTCCGGGGTATTGCCGCAGGGGTTTCCGGTCCGGTGGAAGCAAAGCTGCTGCCCGCATGCGGGCATGTTCCCCACGTCCAGGCCCGCAAAGTGGTTTTGAATGAAATGATCACCTTCATCAATTCTCTTCTCCAAACATAATAACTCCGGGCCCCAAACAAAAAGCCCTGCCGCATTCGGGGGGCTGCGTCCATAATCTCAAGGGCGCTTTCCCCGTCAAATGCAATCTCTGATTTTAGGTCTCGCATTTCGATTCGCTCAGCAAGGGTCTTTACGAATTCATCTTCATCATCGGCCAGCAAGACCTTCATTTCTTTCATCTCAAATTTCCTAAAAAATTCATCGGCGTCAGGGTCAGACTTAAAAAGGCGCAATGGAATTTTCAGCAATGAAAGATTAAAGCAAATCGGATATTGAAACCAGTTCCACCCAAGGTGCCGTTTCATCCAGTTCTTGTTTGAAATTCCGGAGCGCCGTCAGCGTTGAAAGGTGGGGATGTCCGATGCCGATGGCGGCTCCGTGTTTCAGGGCGTGTTGTTTTAAGTGCATGAGCTGCCGTCGGACCGCCCGAATATCCGGAGTATGGTCGAGGAAGATATTTCTCGGTGCGGTTCTCATGTTCAACCGTCGGGCGATTTTGTAGGCCTGTGAATGCCTGCTCGTCAAGCTGTCCACAAAAAAAAGATTCTTCTTTTTGATTATTTTCAATGCCTGAACGACCTTGGTGGAGCAGGATGTAAACTTTGAGCCCATGTGGTTGTTCACACCCGTTGCTTGGGGAATTTGCGACAGATTCTCTGCGATGGTTTCTTCGATTTTACGATTTCCGTATGAGATGTAAACGGCGCCCGGCCCCGGATGGATTTCGTTGCTGTATGGTTCCATGGGTTGGTGCAGCATGACTTCAAGGCCTTTTCCGGTTATTTCCTCTGCGAGATCCTTGGAATGCCGCAGTTGGGGAAGGATGGAGAACGTCATCGGAATTTTCAAGGACAAAAATGCCCGCACCCGGGAGACGCTATGCCCGATGTCGTCAATGATCAAAGCGATCCTGGACGCCGGCGCTGAAAAAGACATCCCTTGGCCACGGGGTTTGGGCATGGGCCAGATGCGCCTTTCATTGGCTTCGGCGATGGAAAAAAAGTTCAGTCCGAACAGGGTGCCGGCGAGGTAGGTCAGGCCATTTACCAAGAAAAATCTTCGATGATTCCGCTGGGTTTTTTCTTCTTGATAGTTTCCCTTCATGATAGGCGTTGGATACAACTTATTGTGATAAAGGTCAAGGGAAAACACAATATATTGTGAATTTTGAAAAAGGATCAAATTCAAAACCTTGAGGGTGTTTGCTGAAGAATGGATTTTTGAACCGAACCGGCCAGGGTGTTTTTCGTCGCCGGGCCGGGCATTCGGTCCGGCGGTTGGTTCAGTCTTTACAATATCGTCATGAGGTGATTTGCACGCGGTTGCTTTTACTCGGGTTTTAGATGAACATACCCTGACGATCGATTAATGCTCCCCCTAAATGAGCGTAAACAAAACGGGAAAATATTAGATGTCGACGATCTGTGTCTTTATGGAATTTCCCCGGATGTGAAGCAAGGCGAGAGACGCTGGAAAATTACGGCGCGGCTGTGCCGCACTGCCGGGATTCAGAAAGAGCACGCCGCTATTTTCTGCAACAGAAGGGCAGTGTAAATGACCATGGATGACGGCGTCAAAGCCCGACTCCGAAGGGGCAATATCGAGCCTGTGAATATCGTGAATGACATACAGGAGAACGTCAGCGACTTCGACGGCCTCTGTTAGGGGGAGTTTCTTTAGGGATTTAACCCTGTCCATGTTGCCCCGGACCGCCACCACCGGCGCGATGGTTTGCAGTTCCTTTAGAACGTCGCTGCTGCCGACGTCTCCGGCATGAATGATGAGGTCGACGCCTTTAAGGGCTTTGGCGGCCGTTGTCGGAAGAAGACCGTGGGTGTCCGAAATGACCCCTACGACAACATTCCCCTTGTTTTCGAAATTGACCGGCATGAGCACCTCTTCCACCCGGCATGCAGCACCAGGGATTGACAGGATCTAATCTGCACGTTCAATAAAATACCCTTTTTCATCCATATAGTCTTCTTCTATGAGCCGTCTTTCAACGTTTTTTATTATATCCATAAGAATATCTTTGCTCCATTGTTCACCGATGGACATACCCTCTTTGACAAGAACCGGCTGAAGCGATAAAATTTTTTTTCCGACAGGACTTTCATGGAATTCAATTAATGCGAGTATTTCCTGGTGGGTAAAATATTTGTCGTACATGGGTACAAATCGATCGAAAAAACCGCCCGGAGCCCACAGGTTCAATCGTATTTCTTCCATGCACTTTTCTTTCATTATTGAAACGAGATCCGGCGACAACCCCGGATACTTTTCACGGGTTAAGGATAGGTATTGTGAAAGTATATATTGGGACATAATGTCCACCTGCGCACTCATCCCCGACATCTTTATGAGTCTGTGAATGTCCGCTTTTTTAGCAGGATCGATGGGCGGGTTTTCTCCATACACCCCCGGGATGAAAAGAAACAGTGAAACGATCGATAGCGCATAGAAAAAGCCATATTTTTTTATTTTTTTCATCGGGGCGAAACCTGTTTCACCGGGGGCGCGCTCTTGTGGTTTGCGACAAAAAGATCTATCTTCCAATTATCCCAGCGTGTTGAGGAAGTTATTGACTCTCCTCCTTATCCGGAGGCACGAGCTCTTGATTTAGAAGTACAGGCTCGATGATTTTGACCGGAAGATGGAGCGTTCTTTTCATTATCCCCAACAGTCCCGATCCCACCGCTGTGGGTGAAATCGGCGTCACCCGTGGATTGTTCAGATCTCCCTCTATTCGCACCGGAAAGGAGATCAAGGATCCCCCAAGAATATAGTTCACCCCCGGTAGATAACGGACGATAAAGTCGACGGCTTTTAAAGGTGCCACCAGGGCCGTAATATCCATTTTTTTCTTGAAATAGTCAACATATCCATGACAGACGATCCCCATGGACATACCGTCGATGACCATTTCGTTTAAATTTAAAATGCTTTTTTGAACGTCTGCTTTGATATGGATGGAATGGTAGCCAAATCCTTCTGCGGAAAGATCCGGCATCTTCCCCTTAAACATTTCTGTAACCTGAATGAAATTGGAGATATCTATCAATAGGCTATAAAATCTGCCCGCGTAGATCCGGCCCTTGGCGGCATCAAGTTCTATATGTCCTCCAATGGATTGAATCAGTTGTTCATTCTGACCATGGGCCGTCAGTTCTCCGTCAAGATTGTAGTCACCGTCCACTTCTGCGGCCTTGTCCAGCAAACAGGAAATGAGGGATTTGAGCTTTTGCCCACGTACAGACGGTTTCACATGGACGCTGATTTCCTCGGGCGATATTTTCAACGTGCCCGGCATGGAAATGGTGCATAAACTCGCATTTTTGAGAGCAACATCTGCAGACCGATCATTGAAGATTACGTCGGCCTGGAAGGGATTCCAGGTAAACCCTTTATAGGTCAAGCGTTCTGTTTTTAGTTTCAAGACGCCGCGTATGGGATTTGTCCATGCTTTTTCGTCCGCCGGGTCGGGGTTTTTTTTACGGTATTTATCCATGGCTTGACGGAGTTTGTCGAGATCTATTGCTTCGGAGTAGAGTTCCATATTCAAGTTGGGCTCATTGGCCGACAAATCCACGTTTCCTGTAAGTTCAAACTGGTTGTCCGCCCACGACAGGTTTGCTGATTCAACCTGAAGGTGGTGATCATTTATGGTTTTAAGAGAAAGTTCGTTGACAATCAACGGCGATGTGGATGTCCCCGGAAAGAAAAGATTGTTTGCCTGGACTTCGCCCTGTAAGGTGGAGTTCAAGGGCCGATCCAGAAGTACGCGGGCCTGGAAATTTCCGTTTATCCAACCGTTTAGAATTTGATTTTCCGCGACGATGCCATCCAGCGTCGATTTGTGTAAATTTCCGGCAAAGAAAAGATCTGCCATCCGGTTTTTTTGAACAAATTTTATGGATGCGTGGTCGTCCTGGTCCTGGATGGCGAGGTTTTTAATGGTCAATGCATGGGGACTTGCATGAATATCCGTTGAAACCTTGATTTTTGGCTGGAATACCAGGTCTCCTGAAAAACCGGTTTCGTGACCATGGTTCCAGGTTAGATGCGCCGTAGAAACCGATATGGGCGGTTTTAAGTGGAGATAGGGCGGCAGTTTTATAACGTCTGATATCCATTGGACCGAATCCGGCCCAAGGTCTCCTTGGAATGTGAGATCCACCTGGCTTAAATCCTTCAGGTAATCCTTTAAATCCCCCGAAACCTCCAAGGATGCGTCCAGGATGCGGGCATGAGAATCGGAAATTGAAATATTCTCGGCAGTCGAGTTGAAAAATCCTTTTGTGACTTTCAATACCCCTGGAAAAAGGGATGAATTTAAAGCGACATTCCGGGCCTCACCTGCAATTTGGAATTGAAAATTTTCCGGATCAAAGAGCTTGCCCTGATATTGCATGGAAGACAATGCAATGACACCGTGCACACCCGTCAGGCCATAAATTTCCCCGGAGATTATTTTAGAGGATTTCAGCCATGGGAATATTTCTTTTAAGTCGAAGACTGCCTTTCCGGAGGTAATTTTTAGGTCAGGTGCTTTATCCCAGGATGTCTGAGTCGAAAGCGCCGTAAAAGAAGATTTCCCCATGCTTCCGCTCAGGTTGTTTACGCCGGTGGTGATCCCTTTGTAAAAATATTGACCGCTGGCGATTTTCAATGGATACGGCAATCGCCGGTAATTTACAGACAGGTTAAATTGAGATACCTCCACCTTCGCTTCTATGGAATCAATGCTGTCTCCAAGATAGAGTCTTCCCGTGGCCCTTCCTTTCGGGTTGTCTATGAGGGCCAATTCCTTGAGAAAGGCGTCATTTCTCACCACACGATTCAAAATCGGCGGAAGCTGCGCCAGGTTTGCATCCACCGATATATCGAGATTAAAAAGGGCATCTTTGCCTGTAAGGCCCAACTTCAAACTTCCATCGAGACATTGGGAGGTCTCCAGTTGAGCTTTAAGATTTTGACCGTTTAAGACACCTTCGGAAATCGTTACATTCCCTTCGACTCCCTCCAGATCCAGGGCCACGCCGGGAACAAAAATCTTGCCGTCCGAAATGCGGCCGTCAAGGATCATGTTCTCCAGCGATCCCAAATCCGCCAAGGAACTTGCATGGGCGGTATAATTGATGGCGGGCACTTTTCCGCCTCTTATGATCTTAAAAATATCCTGTACAACGGGGCTTTTTCCAAACAGCTCCAGGGCGACCTCCCGGGTGGAAGGAACGTCAACGTTTGTGCCCGTAATCCTCAGATCGATTTTCCTGGGTGTGGAAGAAGACGACGGCGTGAAATCCAATCTTCCGCTCACATCCAGCTCTGGATAATCGAGTTTGAGTTCATCGAGGGTGAAGATTAATTTGTTTTCATTCAGATCGACGCCGCCTTTGAACCGTTTAATCTTCAAAGCGCACTCTTTTTCTCCAGGGTGTATTGCCAGATCGAGGGCGGAACAACTCAAATCCCCCTCAATGGATTTTAGACCGTCTGCTTTAAAAATGATATTCAGGTTCACCGGGGAGGTTAGCACCTTATACTGGAGAAGTGACGAAAGACGCCGGCTTAAAAAATGAGAACGGATCTTCGTTAACTTAATATTGCCGCGGCTTTTGAGATTTTCCGGGTTGACCGTCCCTTTTATGGAAATGTCTTCCCACAGGGTGGACGCGCATTGGATGTCAAAACTGATTTTGTGGGTTGTTTGGGCAATACGGGCATTGATGTCCTGAAACTTAAAACCGGGCATTTTGTCTTCGATAAAATTGAGACGGCCGTTTTTCACGGATATGACAAACCCGGGGGTTTTTTCTGAAAAAAATCTTAAGGTTTCAGCGATCTTTTCTTCAAGATCTTCTAGTAATACAGGCTTTAAATCACCTTCTTTTTTGTCCGGTGGGACGCTAATAACGATTTTAACGTCCGGAGATTTGATGTCGATTCCGGCATTCTGAAATTTTCCCATGAACAGCGGCAGAATTTTAATGGAGACCGTCAACGACGACAGGGTGCCATGGGCGGTTCCCGGTACAGAGAAGTTGCCCTGACGAATGATCAATTTGGGTTTCGGGAAGAAGGATACATCAAGGTGCTGAAATTCCACCTTGCCGTTGAGTGCTTGTGATATCTCATCCTGGATTTTGTTTTTAATCGATTCCCGATTGATCACCCGGTCTGAAAACGCCATCAATACGGATAAAAATAT
>Ga0209271_10000658_pt1 | contig 11945 bp, 10 predicted proteins | sample tdAd002_FD_187123 | JGI IMG/M metagenome (GOLD analysis project Ga0209271, IMG submission 187123) | Marine sediment microbial communities from the Atlantic coast under amendment with organic carbon and nitrate - tdAd00.2 (SPAdes)... | ecosystem: Environmental > Aquatic > Marine > Coastal >... | reverse complement strand
TAAGTCTATTTTGGGTGACACAGCTCCATTAACGATAATGTCACCCATCATGTACCTTCCGCACAAGAATTTATAATTTGAAGTAGGCAATTCTGTCTGGTTAGCTTGCGTTTCTGCAGGGATAGACGTAAGAACAATGAGAACGAATATTGAAATTGTTATTGTTATAGATAATATTTTCATAATAACCCTTTACAAAGACTCAGGTTAAATCGTAAAAAAATGATTTGGCTTTTTCTTGTAAGGAAGAAAAAACAAACAACCAAATTTAGATGCAATATTTAAACCGCTATTCAGATCAAACATCGATTCGCAATGATTACAGATTGTTGCTAATAACAGGCACTTATTTAATAATTAAGTTGAGGACGAGAACTTGGGGATATAGTCAAATGTGGTTAGGGGATATGACCCAATAATGATGTGATTAACAGAGTAATTCAAAACTGCATATGTCTTGCCAACATCTTGAGTTTTGTCATTCAAAATCTGACACAATATATCCACTGGCAATCTTGACCTTTAGGAAATATTCACGAGTGTAAACGGATAGCAGCTATTATGAGTAAGGCCGGTATTTGCCGGCCTTTAGGTTATACGAGTAATATTTGTCGATTGATGAGAGTAACCGTTATTTGAAGTATGCTTTGGTGTTTAAATGAACAGTAGGATCCTCAATCAGTTTATCTGTTTTCCACCATTTAAATGCCATATGCTGCTCATCTGGTTTTACTTCTATTTCCTGCTTTAATGTTATAATAAAAGCCAGTGCAACATAATGCGTATTTATGCCGATTACATTTAAAAAGTTATCTTCATATATGTGGTCATATGCTCCAAGTAAGCTGGGGGCTTCAGCTGAAAAATCCAGACCGACTTCCACCTCGGAGATTCTTTTTAAGGCCTGATTAATTGTTTCATTTTTGATTATCCTTCCACCTGGAACAAACCAGTAGCCCTTTGCAGGGCGGTTAGTCCTTTTGCCAAGCAGAACCTTTTCAGAAGGATTTCTGATGATAAGGTCAACTGAAACAAGAGGGGTTGCCTTAATTATTTCCAATATATATTTTTCTTCCATCTTCATGCTATTTGGGGATACACGAAGAAGTAAAAGTAAGCAACTTTTTCATTACTAATTTTGAAGAATCCAATATCAGAATAATCAACTTTCCTAGCGATAATTATTAAAGTTAACATGTCTTGCCAACATCTTCAGTTTTGTAATACAAAATCTGACTGAATATATCCACTGTACATCTTAACCTTGCAAAGTGGTCACCAAGGGAAGATATTTCCAAAGTAATGTTACCTCTTGGAAACTTCAAAATCAAAAAACACCTTAACCTTGCTCAAAAAGGATAAAAAACGAGGGGGTGCGTTATAAAAGCGTTACTGCCACTTGATTTCTCTGGCAGTGATAGGGCCAATGACAGTATATGCGAGACTGTCCGGCATTTTGGATTCGGAAGGGGAAAGGGGTATGGCCCTCCCCATGATCTCGGCATATTCCTGGGGTAATAATGGCTCCTTTTCCTGGTCATCGTATCCTTCCGGATATATGGGCTGAAGGGTCTGCAGGTTGTACTTGTCAGTGGCGCCAAGGGTGTGCAGCATTTCATGGGCAATAATCACATTGTTGCGGGCAGCCTGATGCCTGGTGGCAAAGGCCTTCACTATACAGATATGCCCTTCTTTCAAGCCGAGGGAATGGTCAAGTTGACTGTGAACCTCCGGGTCATGATAAAGCACAAACACCTGGATATTGGTTAATGGTCCCGAATAGGAGTCATTTTTCCAGGCCCAATAACGCAGCTGCAAACTCCACCACATGATGGCAAAAGTATTAGCGCCAAAGGGAGGAGACGGGGGCAGGTTTTTTATTTCCGGTGCAAGATCCATGATAACAGGATCAGTCAGTTCAAGGTCGTATTGAGTCCCTTCTGTTTGGAAGAACTGTTCTATAGGTCTGAAAATGTCCAAATCAAGGGAGGCAATATAGTTTGAAGTGTTCGGACTCCCATCAGCATTGATGGGATATATTACAACTTCGAGGGATTGATCCCAGTCTGTAATCCTCTGTTGGGTGAGATATGCATTTGCTCCGACAAGAAACAGGATGAAAAGGAGAATGGCTATGCGGATTTTTTTGAACATATTGGTATAAACACCTAAACTTTGTTGATTGTTTAGGAGCTTTTTGGTACAAGATTATATTGAATATTAATCCATATGCTATAGGGCATTGTTTCATTTCCGTGCAACTGTATACCTTTCATGTTGTAACAGGTTTCAGGCACAACATTTTGTTTAACTGTAGCATAAATTCGTTTATAAAACGGTTTCAAATTATTTGAAAACCAAAGCATAAAAAGGAGAGGAGTAATGGCACAGACTGTAATGGCAATCGCGGAGAGCATTAACATTATGGGTAAACGAAGCGGCACAGCCATGAAGGAGAGAAACCAAGGGCCGGTCCAGGAGATGGCCAAGGAAGAAACAGCGGCTGGATCTTCGTATCTTGATTTGAACATAGGGCCGGCCAGAAAAGACGGTGAGGAGTTGATGCCCTGGATGGTTGAGACGGTAGAGGCTGTCAGTGACCTGCCCCTGGTTCTTGATACGACCAATGTTGATGCCATGGCTGCCGGTTTTAAAGTAGTAAACAATAAAACCGATGCGGTGTTAAACTCCATCATGGCCAGGCCAGAGAGGATGGAAGCACTGGTTCCGATTGCAGCAGAAGCCGGCTGCAGCGTGGTTGCCCTGTTGTGGGGGCCGGAAGGCATGCCAAGGGATTCAAATGAAAGAGCTGCACTTTCCGTTGATTTGTTGATGGCTTTGACAGAAGCCGGGGTTGCCAATGAAAAAATGTTGTTTGACCCCATTGCATCTCCCATTACCCTGGGAGCAGACCAGACCCTTGCCGGGCTGGAATTTTTGAGCATGTTGCAGGACATTGCGCCAGGAGCAGGTTCAACCATCGGACTTTCAAATGTCTCCAATGGTGTGGCAGAAAATCTCAGAAAATACCTGGACCGCACCTATCTGATCATGCTGATGAAACATGGCCTGACAACAGCAATTGTCAATGCATACGATGATGAGCTCATGGCCATCTGTAAAGGAGAAAGGCAGAGTCATGTTGATATGGTGCACGGGATGATGGACGGCAATGACCCTGACCCTGCATCACTTGACGAGGTTGCGATTCAACATTACAAGTCATACAAGGCACTTTCCGGCCAGACTGTATTCTCCGAGTCTTGGCTTGATCTTTAACAGTTTTTTGTAATTGTCAGGCTTGATCAAGCTTGCAGGATTTTTAAATTTTTGGAATATGACAGGGGGCCGGATTTGGCCCCCTGTTGCTTTTATGGTAAAATTGTTTTTTTAGCATAAATGGTGGAGTGAAACGAAAATCCCATGGCTGATATCCCGTCACATCATTACATTTATGGAACCTGTGTAGATTATATAACAGGGGAAACAATAGTTGACACCGATGATGAGCGCTGCCGTCAGGACCTGGCGAAATTCCTGGTTGAAAAGAAAGGATATGCCAAAAGCGACCTGGAACCACGGTTGTGCATTGAAACTTTGTATAATGGGCAGTATGTTGCATCTTCAATTGATATCACTGTCAGAGAGGACGATAAAAGGTTTATGATCCTGCGTTTTGCGCCTGGCTCAATTGTGACCCGGGAGCGGGCTGCCATTGCCGCTGCGAGAGTTTTAGAGCCATCATATCAGATTCCCCTGGTTGTGGTAACGAACTGTAAAGATGCCGAGGTATTGGATAGTTATACGGGCAAGGTTATCAGGCAGGGCCTTGATAGTATCCCGGACAGGAAGGAGGCAGAACCACTTGTTCGGACGTTGCGCTTTGATCCCTTTGATGATGAGGAGAAAAAGGATCGTGAGCGACGCATATTAAATGCCTATGACATAGAGGTCTGCTGTGCTGGTGGGCCTTGTGCCTTGCCAGGCGCCCCGGAAGGTTAACTGGCAGAGAGAACAAAGAATTTCTTTAAGAGAGATAATAAAGCTATAAATAAGTTGCAAGGAGTAGCAGGATAATGACACAAAAAGCAATAGACTGGAATAAATCGAGCTGGTTAAACTTTCCCACACTGCAGCAGCCTAATTGGCCGGACCTCGACGAACACAGGGCGACTCTTCAATCAATTTCCCAGTTGCCGCCACTGGTTTTTGCCGGTGAAGCCAGACGACTTAAAAAGAAACTGGCCAAAGCAGTTACAGGTGAAGCCTTTCTCCTGCAGGGAGGTGATTGCAGTGAAGATTTCCATAACTGCACAGCTCCACGCATCAGGGAAACGTTGAAAGTTATCCTGCAGATGGCCATTGTCCTTACCTATGCCGGCGGTAAGCCTGTTATCAAGGTTGGCCGTATTGCCGGGCAGTATGCCAAGCCCCGCTCTTCTGACACAGAAAATGTCAATGGGATTGAGATCCCAAGCTATCGCGGTGATATGGTTAACAACCCGGAAGCAACACTGGAGGCCCGCAGGCCTGATCCACAAAGATTGCTCAAAGGGTATTTTCTGTCTGCTACAACAATGAACATCATGAGGGCTTTTACCAGGGGCGGCTATGCAGCACTCCACAGGGTTGACGCCTGGAATCAGGAGTTTGTTAAAAGTACCCCAATGGGCCAGTCTTATGAGCGTTTGGCAAAACATATCGCCGACGCCATCAACTTCATGCAGGTTGTCGGGATTGATACTGACACGCCCCAGTTCAACCAGGCAGAGTTTTTTACCTCCCATGAGGCTTTGCTGCTGGGTTATGAAGAGGCCTTGACCAGGCAGGATTCAACAACTGGAGACTGGTATGACTGTAGTGCTCATATGTTGTGGATAGGGGACCGTACCCGACAACTCGATGGAGCCCATGTGGAATTTTTCCGTGGAGTTTTGAATCCACTTGGCATGAAGGTTGGCCCCAATCATGACATTGATGAAATAAAGAAAATTATAACCCGCTTAAACCCTGATAATGAAGCCGGCAGAATGACCCTTATCACCCGTTTTGGGGCTGATAAAATCGACCAGTTTTTGCCGAATCTTACTCGGGAGATCAAAAAAGAAGGTTTGCAGGTCGTCTGGAGTTGCGACCCCATGCACGGTAACACCTATACGGCCGAAACAGGACACAAGACAAGAAATTTTGATAATATCCTTCAGGAAATCAGGTCCTTTTTTGAGATTCATTGGGCAGAGGGAACGGTGCCGGGAGGTGTGCATTTTGAATTGACCGGAGAGAATGTCACGGAATGTACAGGTGGCGGCCGTGATATCAAGGACGGTGATCTTGAACTGAACTATCAGACCAACTGTGATCCTCGGCTCAATGCGGAACAGAGCCTGGAATTGGCCTTCCATATTGCGGAAATGATTCGCAGCTAGAGTATGGGGGATGGATTTTACTTGCCCAGGGAAAGCTTGTTGAAGGTGGTGTCAGGCGGTACGGGGTATTTGCCGTCAAAACATGCCTTGCAGAATATGTCTGCATCGGTGCCTGTGGCCTTTATCATTCCCTCAAGACTCAGATAATAGAGGGTGTCCAGATCAAGATGTTTCCGGGTTTCCTCTACAGATTTTTGAGCAGCGATGAGTTCTGTATTGGAAGGGAAATCAATACCATAATAACAAGGATTGCGGGTGGGGGGACAGCTGATGAGCATGTGCACCTCTTTAACCCCAACCTCACGTAAAGACCTGATTCTGCTTTTTCCTGTAGTTCCCCTGATGATCGAATCTTCAATCACGACAACCCGTTTGCCTTCCAGAAAGGATCGCACCGGGTTGAGTTTTACCTTGACACTGAAATCACGCATGGACTGGGTGGGTTGGATAAAGGTGCGTCCCACATAGTGATTACGGATAACACCCATCTCCAGAGGTATTCCTGATTCCTGTGAATAGCCGATTGCCGCATAATTTCCTGAATCAGGAAAGGGCATCACCAAGTCGGCCTCAATTAAGCACTCGCGTGCCAAAATTTTGCCCATCTGCTTGCGGCTCTCATAAACATTTATACCAAAGATGTCGCTGTCAGGACGGGCAAAGTAGACATGCTCAAAAATGCAGAAGCTGTGTTTTTGCTTGGGCCAGGGGAAAAGCGATTTAAGTCCGTTTTTATCAATGATTAACACCTCTCCCGGCTCAATATCCCTGATATAATGAGCTTCCACCAGATCAAGCGCACAGGTTTCCGATGCCACAATATAGGCTCCGTTGCTAAGCTGTCCCAAACAAAGAGGCCGGAACCCGCCGGGATCGCGTATTGCCACCAACTGATCCTGGGTCATCAGGAGCATGGAGTAGGCGCCTTTGACCTTGGAAAATGTTTCAGTAATGGCTGCCTCCAGTCCTTTTGGAGAGTTGCGGACCAGAAGATGAACAACTACCTCTGTATCCATGGTGGTCTGAAATATGGAACCCATTTCTTCCAGGTCATCACGGAGTTCCCTGGTATTAACCAGGTTGCCGTTATGGGCCACTGCCAGGGTGCCACCCTTGTGGGAAACCGTGAAGGGCTGGGCATTTAAAAGATGGGATGCGCCGGTGGTGGAATAACGGACATGACCGACTGACAGGTGGCCTTTGAGACCCTTGAGAATATCTTCGGTAAATACTTCGGGTACCAACCCCATGGCTTTATGCTGAGATATCAGGCTGCCGTCAGAGGTTACGATACCGGTGCTTTCCTGTCCACGATGCTGCAGAGCATAGAGCCCGAAATAAGTGAGCCTTGCTGCGTCAGGGTGGCCGAAAATACCACAGACTCCACATTCATCCCTGGGACGATCTCTTAATATCCGGTCCATATTCTATTTGATACCCAATGAGTTGGTTCAACTTTGAAAGGGGTCAATATACCTCTTTTTTAGGAATGTTCAATGGGACAGTTTATTTTTTTGTGCAGGGGGAGAACTGGTCTTCTGCTGTGGAAAAATTATCTTGACTGCGGTAAAAATTAACCCATGAAGAGGTGTTATTCAGAGACCAGTTTCTGGGAGGGACGAAACCGCTTTTGAATTTTTCTTCAAGGCCATTGGACTTAAGCCTGTCATAGGCTAACACATAGAGGCAGCGTTTTTTGCCTGGATAAACCTCGCACCAGCCATTATGGCTGCCGCCACAAGGACCGTTCAAAAGATATTTGGCGCAGCGGGATTGGGGGCAGAGAAAAGCCAATTTTTCCAGTGTGCAGTCTCCGCAGTTCAGGCAACCAAAGAGGGCCGCTTTGGTTATGTATTCAAAGGTGGAAAAGGGGCCTCTCATTTTCGTTTCATCCAAACGAAGGCATACTTTTTTACAGAGGTCATAGAGGCGCCCCTCTGGCTCAAAAGCCGCTTCGTGGACCCAGTGAGAAAAAGAATAGGCTGAAATCCAGGGAGGTTTTTTTCGAACTCTTATTGTTTCTCTTGGAGTATTGAGGCCTGTTTCATGGTCTTTTTCATAATAGTGAAATGCGTCCGGCGGACAAAATGAGAGGTCAGGAATGAGGCTCTGCCAGTCCGAAACCATCTGGTCGGCCTGGGAGAGCACAAAGTCGATATCTCCAAAGATAAGGGCCGGCCCTCCGATATGAGCGCCGTCATAACCAAGTCCCTTTAAAACCGCCAGTAGTTTGGCCGCCCGTACAAGCCTGGCCTTTTTGCCTTTATCAGCAGTACGCGCTTCCCATTGGATCTGTTCATAGAGGGAATCGGGGATCAGGCAACCTGGCAGTTTCCCTTCATGCATAAGTTCAACCACCTTGAGGCTTGGGATAAAAATATTGCCGAGGATCGGGATATTGAGCTGGCTCTGCTTCATGTACTGCAGAAGTTCATGAAATTTTCTAATGTCATATCCTAACTGGGTTATGACAAAGTCAGCTCCAGCAGCTACTTTGCGGTGCAGCTTGTAATACTGCATAACCAGCTCGGACTCCAGCATCTTGAACGGTGAGACAACAACGCCTTTGAGAAAAGGGGTGCCTGTCTCTTGCTCGCCAAGTTCTTCATTTTTGAGGAAGTCCCTCCCCTTGTTATTCATCCCGGAGAGCATGTCAAGGGCATGAATCGTATCAAGGTCGAACACAGGTTTTGGATAACCGCAGTAACCTTCCTTGGGATAGTCGCCGGCAATAACAAGCAGGTTATGCAAATTATGCCTGTCCCAGCCAAAAAGCAACGACTCCATCTGGTTCCTGTTCTTATCCTTGCAGGAAAGATGGATAATTACTTCGGAGCCCATGGCCAGAATTTCTGTACCAAGAGTTTCTGGAGAGAGGGCGGGTTGTCCTCCGGCATTTTCTGTAATGCTGAGGGCCTGAAAACGCCCGTCTGCAGCAATATCTTTCGCCAGATTGACGATCCTGTTGATTTCCTGTGTCCTGCCTCCCCGTCCTGGGACGAGTTCAAATGTCAGGGTAAATTCATCAGGGTCTTTGAGAGAACGGCGCAGTCTTGAATTATGATCTTCCATAAGAGAATGTTTCGACAGACTCTCCCGGTTTTAAACTTGAACTTGACGCTTGATTCCTGTATTCAGTTCCTACTTGCCTGAAAAGCTGCTCCAGAATTTTTCCAGGTACATTATACGTATATATTAATACTATTTAAGCAAAGATGAAACAGCTACCCAATAAAGGAATATAATTGTCTTGGAATATCTATTATTTGCCTTACTGGTATTGTATCTGGCTGTAGAGGCAGCAGAGCAGTTTCTTGCCATTATCAACCTTAAATATCTTGCTGCGCATGGAGCAGAAGTTCCGCCCGGTTTTGAAAAGCATGTTGATAGTTCAACATTGATGAGAATACGGGACTACACGGTTGAACATGGCCGTGTCGCTCGAATTGCAGCAGTTGTTTCAATGGCTTTCACCGTTTTGTTTCTCTTTGGCGGGCTGCTGAACTGGCTCAACAGTTTTATTGCAGAGCGGGATTGGTCTCCGGTTGTTTCAGGGGTCATATTCTTTATGGTGCTCATATATGGGGAAACTCTTATTAACATACCATTTTCCCTCTATAATACTTTTTCCATTGAAAAACGGTTTGGATTTACGAATCAGACTCCAGCACTCTGGGTGAAGGATCTTATAAAGTCGCTGATTTTGAATACCCTGCTGTTGGGCTTTCTGCTGTATGTGCTGTTGTGGTTGATCCGGGTTCTGCCCGATTTATGGTGGCTGGCAGGTTGGGTTTTCTTTTTGTTCTTCAGTATATTTCTGTTGTACATCTCGCCATATGTTATTGAACCTCTGTTTAATAAGTTCAAGCCCATGGAAGATACAACCCTGGAAGGGCGTATTAAAGAGATCATGGCCGGAACGGGCTTGAAGATTAACAGGGTGTTTTCCATGGATGCATCCAAAAGAAGCAGTCACAGCAATGCCTATTTCACAGGCATAGGCCATGTAAAGAGAATTGTCCTGTTTGATACCTTGCTGGCGAATCATGTGGCTGACGAAATAATAGCCATTCTGGCTCATGAAGCTGGGCATTGGAAGAAGAAACATATTTTTAAAATGCTTGTTTTCAGCCAGACCATAGGACTGCTCGGATTTTATTTATCGTATAAGTTGACAGCAGGAGACGTACTTGCAGATGTTTTTATGCTGGACATCCCAACCATATATGCAAAACTTTTGTTGGTTGTCTTTATCGGCACTCTTGTGTTATTCCCACTCAGGCCTCTCATGGCATATATCTCCCGCCGACATGAGATTGAGGCCGACAATTTTGCCCTGCAGTTAACAGGAGCCCCTGGGCCAATGGCAGATGCCTTAATTAAACTTGGAAAGGACAATTTGGCCAATCTGCATCCGCATCCATTGTATGCAGCGGTTTACTACAGCCATCCACCCCTGGTGCAGAGGGTGAAGAGAATTTTATCTGTAGAGGCAAATAATGCCTGAAAAAAGAGATGTTAGTTATGGACACGATTGCATGACAGAAAAAGAAATTGATAAATATCAGGCCCCACAAGCATTTCATGAGCATACGGAAGAGTATGATAGTTGGTTTGAGGATAGCCTGGTTTCTGAGATAGAAGTGACTGCCTTAAGATCTCTGCATGTTGAAATGGATGACCCGAAGATGGAGATAGGCTTAGGGCCGGGCCGTTTTGCCAAGACCCTGGGGGGTTCCTTTGGTCTCGACCCGGCCTGGGCACCGCTCACGCTTGCTTCCAAAAGGGGGATCATGTGTTGTCAGGCATTTGGAGAGCAGCTGCCTGTAAAAGACAGGATAATTGGTACGATATATATACTCTTTACCCTGTGTTTTGCGGCTGATCCTCAAAAAATATTACGGGAATGCTCCAGAAGTTTAAAAGATGGTGGGCATCTGATCATCGGTATGATTCCTTCTGAAAGTGCATGGGGCAGAAGCCTGACTGCCAAGAAAAAGGCAGATCATCCCCTTTATAAATATGCCCGGTTTTATACTATAGAAACTTTACGTAAGTGGTTGGCCGATGCAAATATGAGTATTGTGGAGTACAGGTCAACTTTATACCAGGCCCCTGGGTGCGTAGAGCAAAATGAACCCCCCAAGGATATTCTTGATGAACATGCAGGGTTTGCAGTTATCGTAGTGCGGAAGAATCAGGCATAGAATTATCACCCCGCTCAAGGCACAATGGTTCGCCTTTCAGGTTTTCACAGGTGAATTTCTTATTGATTAGAGGCGAAAGAAACGTCAGGACTGGGCTGCGCATGGTTGGGTGTGGCGCAACGGTTAATGAAGCCCCTTAACAGGAATAACTGATTCGGGTTCAGCCCGACAAATTGAATGCCGCACTGTCTCAAGTCGTCAGCTGCTAAAAAATCTTCGGTCTCAACAGACCGGTCCCAGGCATTGCTGCAAGGAATTGCCTCGACAAAACGGTCATCAGAAATGAGGTCGACTTTAAGTTTGGAATAATCAACGTCTCTGTTTTTGGGGTCATGGTAGGTGATTTTGGCACCACCTAAAGAGATATCACTGACTGTACCGATGATTTCCGGGCTGGATGTAATAAGGACAGCAATCACACCGCTTGATATTGGCGATCGCTGATGGAGACGGCGCTCATTATATTCAGAGCTTTCAGCCATTTTGCTACTCCTGAAAAATTCTTTATTGATAAATAATAATTCATAATTGTCGATATGTCTATATTATTTTATACTGCCAGTATGGTCAAAAATGCATCGAAAGATGATACAGGGGCCATAAATTGTCGTGGTTGTAAGGCTGAGATGGAGAGTTGTGAGAAACCCGGGAGAGCTGTCTCTAAAAATATTTAAAAACAAAAAAGGCCGAACACCTGTTGTGTCCGGCCCTTATAAATAATTATTAAAATCTGATTTACTTTTTGGTCTTTTCTTCTTCCGGTTCAGGGATTCGACCTTCTGTTAAATCCCGGCCGTCCAGGTAGCGGATGATGGATTCTGCCGCCTCTTTGCCCTGGTAGGCAGCCTTGGCAGCAGTCTGGGGACCAAGCACGGCGTCGCCGCCGGCAAAGATCCAGTCAACCGATGACTGCATGGTAACCTCATCCACCACGAAGGTGCTCCACCGTGAAAGTTCAATCTCGATTTGCGGATTTTCTATATGTTGCACATCCTGGCTGATTGCCGGGATTATGGCATCAGCTTCGATCATGAAATTGGAATCAGCAACCGGCACCGGCCTGCAGCGCCCGGATGCATCACATTCGCCCAGTTTCATGCGGATACATTCAATTTTTGTGAGCTTGCCGTTTTCACCATGAATTTTCACCGGGGCAGCGAGGAATTCAACTTTTACCCCTTCTTCCTCCAGGTGATGGATCTCAGCCTGTGAGGCGGGCATTTCCTTCTTGGTGCGGCGGTAAAGGATAAAAACCTTGTCAGAGCCTGTTCGCAGAGCTGTCCTTGCTACGTCAATGGCGACGTTACCACCC
>Ga0209271_10000657_pt1 | contig 11952 bp, 10 predicted proteins | sample tdAd002_FD_187123 | JGI IMG/M metagenome (GOLD analysis project Ga0209271, IMG submission 187123) | Marine sediment microbial communities from the Atlantic coast under amendment with organic carbon and nitrate - tdAd00.2 (SPAdes)... | ecosystem: Environmental > Aquatic > Marine > Coastal >... | reverse complement strand
CGTCACCATCATTGTCCACACCATCCGATTCGGCCTGGACCGCGAACTTTAGCGGCTGGGCCTGTGATCCGCCGGTGGTAGTTGCAAAGTAGTAAAGACCGAATTTCGCCTGGTAACCGGTACCCTTGGCAACGGTCATAATGGCCTTTTTGGCATAATAAAAGCGGGTCACATCGGGCAGATCTGTGCCGTCATCAACAGCTGATTCCGTACTATAGGATCCGGCACCGGTGGCAAAGAACAGCCAGTTCAGATAATTTTTTGAATACCTGAAATAAGTTGCATTATCTTTGATCCCGTCCGTATCTACACTTGAGGAAGGTTCGGCAGGTAAGCGTATGGTTCTTCCGTTGATTGTCCATTCGCCCCATTTATTGCTCGTATCGCTGGTGTCTGCCGTCAGTTCATAACTATGGTTAGAAGGATCCAGATCAGAGGGAACCTCCACCAGGATATAATCACTCCCTGATTTGAGAATGGAATAGCCATTGTCATTATAGAATCCACCTGATTCTATTATGGATGCAATTTCTCCTTTTCCTCTGTCAGCAAGGGCTCTTGTAGTCTCTTCCACTATTTCCCCCACCTGAAAAGGTCCGCCTGATAAGTTCTCACAAGAAAGTTCCGTACCATCGAATGACACTACGTCGGCTGTCGCCCCAGAGATAGTTCCCAATATTTTACCAGGGAAAAAGTTGCTGTTTGATACATTTATTAACGTCAAAGTTCCACTATCAGGTGATGCACCTCCGGTTTCGACAACATCCACTTCCGGAGAAACAATCGGTGTGTAATCAATGCTGTTATCATAACTACCGTGCCAGACGATCTGCTCCATCTCAGCCCCGCTATCTAACAGGATAGTGATATTGGGTGGGATGTCGTCCGCAGTCACTGAAAAGACACAGGTATCATCGGCCAAACCCTGATATGCCATAAAAATAAGGCTAAAAATTGTCAAAATAATGGTTAAGTTGTAATGTTTCATTCTTTTCATAATATTTCCTATAATCGACTTAGTTAAAATCCAATACGATAAAATCCAATTTCTACCTGCATTTCGGTATTGTTAGAACTATACCCGTTACATGTCATTATATAGCTATGAGCCTGGTATGTTTCGGCTTCATATCCCGACCCTCTGGGAAGGTCTCCAGAGCTGTTGTATACAACACTTCCATTAAAAGACTGATTCGAGTTAAGTACTTCCGGCGCAGGAAGGCCGGAAGTATCCGGGACATAAGGATCTGTATTGTTAGGAAAATAATTTGGAGTCCCTGGCGTGATGTTTTCAGAGCCGTATAAATCAGGATTCCATATCACCCAACCTTTTGCAGCTTCGGCTGAGTAAAAAGCGAGTTTTTGGCGCAGCTCATTTCCGGCGATCTGAACTTCAATGCTTGATGTTGTTGTAACCGCTATACCAAGGAGCGTCAGCAACGCCAGGAGAATCAAGGCTATAACAGATGCAGATCCTTTTTTATTTTCCGGCAGGCATTTTTCTTTCATAAGTTTTTCCTATTTTTCCATCTTTATACATCATAAAACTGCGATGAGTAATTAAGGTTCCAGGCTTGGTTTAACATAGCTCACCTGGGTTACTTTTCCTCGTCCGGTGACCGTTACAGTGATAAGCTTGGTGTTAGAAACCAAAGCATCGTCGGTTACAGTCCAGGATATAGTATAAGTATAACCATCAGTTGTTGTTTCCTGATGAGTATTGCCATTCGTGTCCGTACCTGAAGGAGGATCTCCAAGGTCCTCCAGCCAGGGAGATGAGTATGGCAGTGCCATAAGTTCTTCGAGCTTGTCCTGGGCCAAAGTTATACGGTCTGTAATTTGACCGGCAGTGGAATTCACTTTAATGGACGTGATCTGCATGGTGGCAACGGCAAGCAGACCAACGGCAAGAATAGAAATGGCGATCAACACTTCTATAAGCGTGAAGCCTTCGTCTTTTTGTGACTTTTTAACCCCAGTCTTTTTTGTGTATGCGTTACCCTGTCTCATGTCATCATCCTATAAGCTTAATTTAGGCCTAAATTCCGACATTTGATAGCCGATGTTAAGCGTTTGCGGCTATATCTATCACCTTGCGCACTTAGAATCTGCGTGTTTCGCTGGTTAAAGTAATCGCGGTTATTTGGGGAATCCCTCAACGGCCTGCTGATCCGCGCCACAATTGTTATCTCCACCGATCTGATATCGGCAAGCACTGCGGTTTCAATGCCGTTTGCGTCTAAATAAACAAAATTAAGGGCATCGATGTTTTGGGCTACGGTCTGGTTATTCCTGTCCAGTTCATCATCAATTCCGTCTCCGTCTGAGTCATCAAGATTATAGGTTATGTTTTCATTGGGATCATCGAGAGCCCCGTCAGGATCACTACCGGCTGAATCTCCTCTGACATCTTCCGTAAAGCTTATAGAGTCTGAGTTTGCTGTGACAATCCCGGCATTGGCATCACCTGTGGGGTCGCACCCTGCCATCCGGATTTCTCTTTGCATGTAAAACATAGCGGCCCTGAGATTCTGTTGCATGGCAGCGACCTCTTGCTGCATCAAATACGATTTATGCTGGGCCTGGAAAGTCGAATAGATAGCTGTTAGAGCAAGCAGAAATATGACCATGCCAACTAGAAGCTCGATGATGGTAAAACCTTGCTCATTCAAACTTCTTTTTGTTTTAGCTTTCATAGAATCTTTCCTTTAATATACCCAGCCGGCACCATACCATCTTCGTAAAATTACAACGCCGCTGCTCCTGGTGCCAATACCGTAACTAGTAGTGGCGCTCAAATTTTGCAAATAAACATAGCCTGCGTTACTGGTGCCTCTTGGGTTCATGACAGCTACATTGTTCGGGCTTGAATACGTAATGTCGTCTCCGAATGTACTTCCTATGGCTGACCCTGCATTTCCATGACCATATGTAACACCACTCCTGTAGTTATTCAAAACAACTGTTTTTAGAACTACATTATCTCCACCGCCCCAAGAATTATCAGGGCCCTGCCCTGAACATACCTGATATTGACCCGTTGCTCTATCAAAAACAATTGCCCAGTTAGTATTGTTTTTTATGGCACTTAGCTTTGCAAGCTGCATGTTTGAATAAAGATCTCTGGCCGCACTTTTTAACCGATATTTAGGCAGCCAGTGTAAATAACCAGGTATACCGATTGAAGTCAAAATACCTAATATTACAATCACGATGATAAGCTCTATAACTGTAAATCCCGATCTTTTCCGCATATTTTTAACTCCTGCCTTTAAAGTTTATACAAGTTCCGTGCCACAGCATTCCTTGATCGAAAAGTATTTAAAAAACACAATATAAACAAAACGAACATTGATTATATCTGCCTGATATAACTAATGATAATTGATATGACAGGCAGCAGGGCAGCAATATTAAAGATTTTAAAATTGAAAAAATCAGAATTGAAATGCAATATGATGGTTAAAAAACTATTAAAAGATTTTATAGTGGTGTTAAATTATTTAATACCATCCTAAAAGTGAATTATGTGGATTTTTTGGCAAAAAACTTTGATATGAACTGTTGAATTTTTAATGATAAACAGGGGTTGAGGTGCTATCTACTACGTATATATTCTACCGCATTTTGAAACAGTCGTATGCCAACTGTGGGGCCCGATTCCATCTTTCCATGTCTTCGTTTTATCTTTTCCTTGCTTCGTGTCCAGTCCGGATGGTTAGTCCAGTGGTTAAAAGCTTCGGGATGGGGCATCAGACCGAAAATACGGCCGCTGGGATCACATATCCCGGCGATATCATATACAGATCCATTTGGGTTAAAAGGAAACTTGCAGTCTGCAGGCCTGCCGTCCGGCATTGCATATCGGACAGCTACCTGTTTATCATCAATCAGACGGCTGATTGTGGTTTGTTCGGCATAAAATTTTCCTTCACCGTGTCTTACGGGAAGCTCCAGCCGGTCTAATCCACGTGTAAATATACAGGGAGATTCGGGTGCAACCTTTAACGCAACCCAGTCGTCTCTGAAATTCCCACAGTCATTAAATGTAAGAGCAACCGATCGCTTGGTGTAGTCATGGTCGAAACCGGGTAAAAGGCCCAGGTTGACAAGGGTCTGAAATCCGTTACATATGCCGAGCACAAGGTTTCCGTCATGGATAAACTCTAAGATCTTATCGCCCAGATTGGTCTTCATGCGAACCGCTTGGATCACTCCGGCACCGTGATCGTCCCCCCAGCTGAATCCGCCTCCGAATACCATGATCTGAAAATCGATTAAATTCACGGATCCTTCTATAAGAGCGTTTATATGAACCCGTCCGGCGGTGGCACCGGCAAGCTCCAGTGCATAAGCGGTCTCATGGTCGCAGTTCAGGCCGTATCCTGTAAGGACAAGGGCCTTTACGTTATTCATTTAATCTCTCCATTGTCCCATCACCTGACCCGTACAAGCCGAAAAAGTGACTAAAGTGAACTAAAGTTTGAAGTGACTAAAGTAAAGGAGTCGCTGCGCTCCAGCTTTTATACAAATTGGCAGTATTCCTTAATTTTAGGCACTTTAGATCACTTTAGACACTTTACACTTAATTTTTTAAACATTTCTTTGTCACATAAAGCGCAAATTTCATAGCTTAGGAACTAATATCCAATACCAAACTAAACCAATCCCCCGAAGGGTTTTTTCCAGGCAATTTTAAGATCCTTTACCGAAACATCAACAAGAGTCATGCCGTCAATCCCCTTTATGATGAAATTGTCTCCATGGGTTACGGCCCCGATGCAGGCGCAGGCAAGCCCTTTGAAAATTTCTTCGAAAATCTTTCGGTTTTCAGAATCGATGGTTACAATGAAACGGCCGGCAGATTCCGAAAACAAAATAAAATCATTGCGATCAAGCTGATCTGACGGCACATGACCGAGATTAACCTCCATGCCAAGATTTCCGCCCATGGCTGTCATGGCAAGGTGTACCCCCAAACCTCCACGATATATACCGTGAACAGAGGCGGCCAGTTCTTTGTCAACCGCATGGCCCAAAGACCTGTACAGAACGGCAAACTCGTCCGGAAGAACATGGGGAACGTTCAGTCCCACATACTCCAAATGTTCATAGTATTCGGAGCCGCCGAGTTCGTTTCGCGTGGTGCCCAGAATGTAAACAAGGTCTCCGGGCATTTTGATGTCCATTGTAACACATTTTGTTATATCGTCGACAACGGATGTGGCTGAAAATTGAAGGGTTTCCAGCGCAGAAACCTTGTGGGTTTCTCCGTATCGCCCCGCAAGGTGCCCGTCAACGTACATACTGTCCTTGCCAGAGAGAAGCGGTATTTCATACGCCAGGCAGATTTCACGCAATGCCCGGCATGATCGCACAAGCTGCGCCGCCTTGAATTTGCCGTCCGGGTTGTCCCTGGGGTGAAATTGAATGCTGGGCCAGCAGAAATTATCCACACCGCCAATATGGTCCAAATCTGCGCCCACAGCAACGAGCCTGCGCACCGCTTCATCAATTGTACAGCTTGTCATGTGATAGGCATCTATGGCTGAATAGGCTGGAAGCAGCGCCTGGGAAAATACAAGGCCCTTTTTAGAGTCGAGTACAGGCCTTATTACCACCGCATCACTGTTAACATCACGGTCCGCACCCACAAGGGACTTAATCACGCTGGTACCCTGCACTTCATGATCATACTGCCTGGTTATCCATTCCTTGGAGCAAATATTTGGACGTGAAAGCAGGTCCTTTAGTAAAACTTCGTAGTCACCGGGTTCTTTTAGAACAGGTTCAAACAAGCCCCGTCTCTCAGGTCTGTGCCAGACTGCATCAAACTCCCACTGGGGAAAGCCCGACGTTAAAAGATTCATATCTATATAGGCACAGGTCTGGTCATTATAGGTGATATGAAGTCTGCCCGAGTCCGTGTAACGTCCTATTACCGCACTCTCTACAGCATGCATTCCGGAAAGCTCAAGAAAACGTTTGAGATGCACCGGATCGACCGCCACGGTCATTCGCTCCTGGGATTCGGAAACCCATATCTCCCACTGATCAAGCCCTTCATATTTTAATGGAACTTTTTCAAGTTGAATCTCACATCCGTTGCTGAACCGGGCTGATTCACCAACCGATGATGAAAGCCCCCCACCACCATTATCCGTAATAAATTTTATCAGCCCCTGATCCCTGGCTTCCAAAAGAAAATCGTGCATTTTTTTCTGGGTATAGGGGTCACCGATCTGAACATGACCGGCCGGGGTAAGCTCCGAGAAAGTCTCTGATGAAGCGGTCACGCCGTGAATCCCGTCCTTGCCCACGCGCCCGCCGCACATGATAACCATCTCTCCGGGTGATGTTTTCTTTTTTTCCGCCGATTCTTCTTTGATCAGAGCCGGCATAATTCCCATTGCCGTCACAAAAACAAGGCACTTTCCCATATATCCGGCGTGAAAAAGTACCTGGCCGAAGGTTGTAGGAATTCCGCTCTTATTACCGCCGTCTCTTACCCCTTCGATAACACCGTCCAGAAGCCGTCTGGGATGGAGACGCGGCTTAAGCGCCCCGTTATAATCCCTGGGCCCTACGCAATAACCGTAACTGCCCATCACTAGTTTTGAACCCTTGCCGGTCCCCAGAGGATCACGGTAAACCCCGACAATACCGGTAATAGCCCCGCCGTATGCTTCCATATTAGATGGAGAATTGTGGGTTTCCCCGGTAATGACATAATAATGGTCGTTGTCAAAACGTCCCACGCCGGCATTATCCCACAAAACCGATATAACCCACGGCTTTTTCTCTTTAAGTGCCAGAGTCGGCGCCTCTATGCAGGTGTTAAATAGATTGTCCACAACCTCCGTCTCGCCGGTTTCAAGATCCCGGTAACGGAACAGCCCCCGAAATGTATTATGGTTACAATGATCGCTTCTGGCCTGGGAAATGTATTCAAGTTCGACATCCGTGGGGTCTGAAAGACCCACAGATGCCCGTGCGGCCTGTACATTAGCGTTCAAGAAATAGGATCTGATAGTAGGGATATCAGCGGGGTTCAATGCCAGATCCCGCTCATCACTGATCTTTTTAAGTGTCGAATCGCTGTCCACCGGGATTGTTGTAACCGTTGGTGTATGGTCGAGAATGACTCTAGGAATGATAACACCGATTCCCTCGACATGGTCCCATTCGTCGATTGAAAAAATCTTCCACTGCTGGATGATGTCGTTGGCAAGAAGTTCAGAAGCGATCTTATCCATGTCTTCAACAGTCAGATCTTTACCCTTCAGGCAATACCGCCTTGAAGTGTAGATCGCCTCGTCCGGGCCTAACTTTATCCCAAGAATATCTTCCACCGCCTCAACGGCTGTACTCCCCGGATTATCTCTAACACCCGGCCTGTAGCCAACCCAGATGGTCCAGTCAAATTCTATGTCAAGGGGATCATAGGAAGAGACCTGAGTTACAGGGCTGGTAAAGATTTCTGTTTGAACGGTTTTCAGCTGATCCGTCGAAAGGTCGGCGTCAATTATAACCACATGAACGCTGCGAACGCTGTCGAGTTCGATCCCAAAGTAATTTTTTGCCTTCAGTCGAACCCCGTTGCCTTCAGCGTCAAACAGATCAAATTTTAGTGCTATCTCAAGTCGATATGGCATAGTCAAATTACCACCACCAGTAGAGACCTTTGGAAAACGCCCCTTTTGCCTAATCCCGACGTCAGAGTCAAGCTTTTAGCATGCGAAGTGATTTCCATTAGTTAGTGCCCATCCATAAATACATTTGAGCACTAACTAAATAAAACCCGCGTAATATCATTGTAAAACACATATATCATCAGCAGGATTAACACAAATATACCTGCCTGCTGGGCAATCTCACGCACCCTTATACTTATCGGACTCCCCGTGACGGCCTCAATAAAAAAGAAGAGCAGATGGCCGCCGTCCAAAACCGGTATGGGAAGAAGATTGATAATTGCAAGATTTATGCTGATGAGTGCGATAAAAAAGATTAAATTGGCCGCCCCTGCCCTGGCCTGCTGCCCCGCTATCTGGGCTATCATGATCGGACCACCCAGCGTTTTTGGTGAAATAGTCCCCTGCAAAAGCTTTACAATACCCTTTATTGTCATGGCTGTTATTTTATAAGTTTGTATGATGCTCTCTGAAAGGGACTGAAAAACGTTCAAATCTTTTGAAAAACCATTCCCCGAAGCGGTGATTCCGATTACATATCGTTCTATATCCTCGCCAAATATATTTTGAAATATTTTCGGCTCCGGCGTAATATTTGCGACAAGCATAGTATCTCCGCGACGCACGGATAATGCCAAGGTCTTACCTTTGCTTGCCGTAATAATCTCTGCCATTTCTTCCCAGCTTGAAACCTCATCTCCATCAATGGATACGATTAGATCATTTTCTCTCAGCCCTCCCCTGTGTGCAGGCGTATCTTTTTGAACCTCTCCGATGGAAGGTTCCAATATAAACATGCCGGAAATTTGAAAAGCGCCAAAGAATATTATCACCGCCAGAAGGATATTAAAAAAAGGACCGGCCGCAACGATTAATATCCTTTTAAAGACATGCTTGTGGGTAAATGAGATCGGGATATCATCAGGGGCTATATCTGCATCGGGCGCCTCGCCAACCATTTTAACATATCCGCCTAAAGGTATGGCGGAAATTAGATAATCGGTAATTCCGATTTTTTTGCCGATCAACCTGGGACCAAAACCGAGTGAAAATTTTTCAACCCCCACACCAAACAACCTGGCGACCAGGAAATGTCCCAGTTCATGAAAAAAAATCAGTACGCCCAACACCACGATTATTGCAAATATATTAACGCTCATTATCGTAATAGTTCCTGCTGAAAAATGAATGGTAACCGTTTACCGATTTTTTGAAATCACAAATTCCGAGCACCAAATTACAAATAAATCCCAATAAATTCAAGTTACTTCTATTATATCCTGTCGATCAAATTCCGGGCCTGCTCCCTGGCCCACCTGTCAGCTTCGAGGATATCATCAAGGACCGGATCTGGAACAACATTGTGCCGCTCCATTGTTTCTCTTATAACCTCGGGTATTTTAACAAATGATACTCGTCGCTTTAAAAAGGCCCGCACGGCCACCTCATTTGCGGCATTCAACACTGCCGGCAGTGTCTCTCCGGTTTCGCAGGCCCTATACGCCAAATCAAGGCATGGGAACTTTTCTAAATCGGGTTTTTCAAAAGTAAGCGCCCCTATCCTTGTAAAGTCAGGCGATGGCTGCTTCAGCGCAAGGCGTTCAGGATAGGACAGGGCATATGCAATGGCCCCCTTCATATCGGGAATTCCCATCTGAGCCATTACCGCTCCATCTTTAAAAGAAACCATGGAGTGAATCACGCTTTGCGGGTGGATCAAGACTTTAATCATATCATGTGGAACGCCGAAAAGACATTTTGCCTCCATAACCTCAAGCCCTTTGTTCATTAGGGTCGCCGAATCGACGCTAACCTTTTTGCCCATCCGCCAGGTCGGATGATTGAGCGCGTCTTGAGGTTTAATTTTCACAAATTCATTCTCAGGCCGGTTTAAAAATGGACCGCCCGACGCTGTTAGAAGGATCTCGACCAGATCCTGCCTGCGATTGCCCGCAATGCATTGAAAAATAGCGCTGTGCTCACTATCGATGGGAAGTATCTTTACACTATTTAATGCCGCTCTTTTTACAACAATCTCACCGGCCATTACAAGGGTTTCCTTATTAGCCAGGGCAACGTTTTTCCCCGCCTCTATGGCAGCAAGGGTCGGCATCAGTCCGGCCGCCCCCACAACCGCAGAAACAACCATTTCAACAGAATCGAGGGTGGCCGCGGCCCTGTAACCATCTTCCCCGTATATTATTTCAACACCAGTCTTAAAGGAGAGCATGCTTTTTAGTTCAAGGGCACGTGTTTCATCAAAAACCACAACGATTTCAGGGCTAAACCTCTCCACCTGACTGGCTAATAAAGTAGTATTGTTTTTGGCGGTAAGCGCCTTTACGGAAAATCGATCGGGAAACATTTCTACAATTTCAAGTGCATTGCACCCGATGGATCCCGTGGACCCGAGTATGGAAAGATTTTTCATAGCACTCAGATTATGGATAAGGGGTCATAAGTAAAAGGTTGTTATCTTTTAAAAAAACAAGTGAATAGCAGGCTTAACCAATCACTTATTACCCTGTTAGTATATATTCTTTAAAAAAATATGCTGCCGGGGCGGCAAAAAGTAACGCATCAATCCGATCCAGAACGCCGCCGTGACCTGGAAGTAATACCCCGGAATCCTTTATATTACCTACTCTTTTAAGCTCAGATTCAAATAGATCGCCCACCTGTCCTGCAACACCTATGGAAAGGAAAAACAGGATGCTTAACCCCCACGGCAAAAGCGGGAAAAAAAAGAATTTAAACAAAGCACCCACACATAAATTTACGGCAAGCCCGCCCAAAGAACCCTCTATGGTTTTGTTCGGACTTACAGCAGGGCAGAGTTTGTGTCGCCCTAAATAGGATCCGACATAGTATGCACCTGTATCACCCAGAAAAACTATGATTAACAGAAAAAATGTCCAGGCAACACCGTCATCACCATTTCGGATCAGGACAAGATACGATAAGAATAAGGGTATATATATAACACACAGAACCTGTTTGAAAACAATTTCCGATACTGATGCATCAGATTTAAACTTAGGTAAAGAGATCAGGGCAGGAACAATAAGATTTAAAGCAATAAGGCCTAAAACACTTTTGAATGAATTCATATATGCAGCCCAGATAATAGCCGGGCCCATGATAAAAGCCGAAAGCTGAAAGCAAAATGGATTTAAGCTTTCAGCTTTATTCGGTACAATACGAAAAAATTCCCAGATAGCTATGACGCATACGGCACCGACAACAACTGCAAACATTAATGCCCCCCCGCTGCCGATCAGCAAAACAAGAAAGGGAATGGCCACAAAAGCTGTAATCCATCGTTTTAAATGCATATTGACCGGGTTACCGTTTACAAACTGCGAATTAATTACCGACTTTACCGAATCTGCGTTCACGTTGCTGGAAGTCTTGCAGAATTCGCACTAATTCATCCTTCCCAAAATCGGGCCATAAAGTATCTGTAACATAAATCTCCGTGTAGGCTATTTGCCACAGTAGAAAATTGCTTATACGCATTTCTCCGCTTGTTCTAATCAGAAGATCCGGATCAGGTATTTCACTTGTATACAGATGTTTAGATATAATTTCCGGTGTTATTGAATCAGGACCGATACTACCATCTTTGGTTTTTATTGCAATCTCTTTAACCATCCTGACGATCTCAGCTCGACCGCCGTAACTCAATGCCAGAACAAGGAGCATGCCGTCATTTTTTTTTGTTAACGTCATAGCCTTGTACAGTACTTGCCGAACATCTTCCGGCAATCGCTCTATCTGTCCGATTGCATACAGGCGAATATTATTATCCAACATCTCTTTTTGTTCTGATTTGAGAAATTTTTTAAGGAGTGTCATCAGAGCAGCAACCTCGGATCGGGACCGCTGCCAGTTTTCAGTGGAAAAAGCATATAGGGTCAGGTAGGAAATGCCAATTTCGCGGCAGGCTCGAACAATGGTTCGAACAGTTTCCGAACCCTTTTCATGTCCTTTAATCCGATTTAAAAGGCGCTTTTTGGCCCACCGGCCATTACCATCCATAATAATGGCAACATGTGAGGGTAGTTTTGCAGGATCAAGATCTTTGTAAATAGAGGAAGATGTATTAGAATTCAAGGATCTCTTTCTCTTTTTCTTTACATATATCATCGATAAGCTTGATATGCTCATCTGTTATCTTCTGAACCTGGTCCTGGGCAATGAAAGCATCATCTTCCGAAATCTCACTATCCTTTTTCAAGCCTTTTAACAGATCGTT
>Ga0209271_10000656_pt1 | contig 11957 bp, 9 predicted proteins | sample tdAd002_FD_187123 | JGI IMG/M metagenome (GOLD analysis project Ga0209271, IMG submission 187123) | Marine sediment microbial communities from the Atlantic coast under amendment with organic carbon and nitrate - tdAd00.2 (SPAdes)... | ecosystem: Environmental > Aquatic > Marine > Coastal >... | reverse complement strand
TCATTGTTCGAATCGTTGCATAACCTGAAATTGGGTTGCAACCAAGAATAGCGGCTTCACCAGCGAGAAACCAGCGCCAGATATCGAGCTGGGTTCACTACCGTCATCGCACCAAAATTCCGAATACGGTGACAGTTTACTTAATTCATGACCGAGGCGATTAAGAGGTGTGTAAGCTGCCACCATTATTCATTAGTCAGGCAGTCCGGATTCGCGCAGGGCGCCGATGATCTTGTTGCGCGTATCATCCTGCCTGTAAGGTATGCTGTCGGCATATTGCGCGAGGCTGAACGAGGGTTCCCGGCCGAGAATACTGTTGGCGACACTCCTGGCTTCGCCCGGGTCGTCACCGAAGGCATATGCGCTGCAAAGCACCAGTTGAGTTTCGCTGATGCCGGGTTTGAGGCGTAGCGCTTCGTTGGCCGCCGAGATCGATAAATCGATATCGCCCGAATCTCGATACGCAACGGCCAGGGAGTTGATCATCCACGGCGGGTACACCCGCTGCAAATGTAACGCTTCGCGGATATCCCGCACCGCCGAAGTGGAATCCCCGCTGTAATTCAGAACCAGGCCGCGCACCACGTTCGCCAGCGGGCAACTCCCACGCAGTTCCACCGATTTATTGCTGGTTGCCAATGCTTTTTCGTGTTCCCCGCCTAGCAGTTCCAGGTAACCCAGGACAGCATGACCCAGACCGTTATTATCTTCGTATTCAACCGACTTCTCGGCCCATTCCCTGGCCAGGGCATAGGCTTTCTCCGCTGAATCGGTCCATTTGAAAAAACCATCACTCCAATAGGTAATCGCGATGTTACTGGGGCCGATGACCGAATGCGGTTCAAGTTCATATAGTTTTTCGAACATTTGCCGGGCAAGGGCGTTGTCTTCCTTGTTGCCTTCGTATAAATGACTCAGGCCGCGATAAAACCAGGTGTGCGATTCGGGATTCTGCAATTTGCCGGCCCACAGCCTGCTGCCATCCCGTCCCAGCAATTTATCGTTGATCGAGATAATCACCCCACGGGTTATTTCGTCCTGCAACTCGAATATCTCATCGATCGTGCGATCATATTTTTCGGCCCAGATTGCCTTGCCGGTCGTAACCTGGATCAATTGTACGGTTGCCCTGACCCGATTACCGGCTTGCTGCACGGCGCCTTCGAGCACGTAAGCCACATCGAGCTCGTTACCCACCTCCAGGGCCGTAAGATTTGTCGCCTTATAGGCATTCAGCACCGGTGCATTAATAAGAAACATGCCCGACAACTGCACCAGCGACGCCTGTATACCCAGCCTGATGCCGTCAGCCAGGTAATCCTGATCGGCATTGGCGCCCAGACTTTTGAATGGAATAATCGCGATCGACGGGCGATCCGGCAGATTGAAATCCATACCGCTTTGCGGCTGGCCGGCTTCGTTCGCCGGGGTCGTACTGCCTTGTTCGGCTCCGGTGATGGCAGCGTAGGCCTTGACCGGTTGTTCGATATTTTTCAACGCCTTTTCACCCATGGCCCGGCAATCGATTTCGAACTTACCCTGGATCGCGCTGCGCACCGCCTCGGATATGCAGATTCCACCCGGTCTGGCCAAAGACTCGAGTCGCGCGGCAATATTGACGCCGTCTCCATAGATATCGCCACGATCCTCGATCACATCGCCGAGGTTGACGCCCACGCGAAAACAGACCCGCCTGTCTTCGTCCAGCGCTTCGTTTCGGTCGGCGATTTCCCGCTGAAATTCAAAAGCACTCGATAGCGCATCGATGATCGCATCGAACCTGGCCAGAACGGCATCGCCGGCAAAATGCATGACATGGCCGTTGTGAGCCGTAACCCGGGCGGAAATGAGATCGAGGTATTCGCTTAAAGTACGATGGGTCGAATCTTCGTCCTGCCCGGTCAAACGACTATAACCAGCCACGTCGGCATAGAGAATGGCAGCAAGTTTACGCGGTAACCGGTCGTTCACTATCGACGATCCCTCCAGTACGAATGATTCAGGAAATACTAACCTGTATTTGCGAGTTAAGCACCTTTCGGGGTCAGGCCCTGCAACTTACATCCGTGAATCGCAAGGGAAATTACGGGGTCAGGTCTTTGATTTTGAATGGTCGATAGTTGTAGCTCCCAGCAGATCTTGATTTTGGTTGGCTTTGATTTTTGTCGTGACAAACTTTAGACTGCTTGAGTACTGGCAACGGACTGCTATCTACCATGACAAGACCACTTCGGCTGGAATTCGAAGGCGCGCTTTACCACATCACGTCACGCGGCGACCGCCGTGAAGCGATATACGAATCTGATGCAGATCGATCAGGTTTTCTGGCCTTGTTTGGTGACATATGCAATTCATACAATTGGGTTTGTCATGCCTACTGTTTGATGAGCAATCACTACCACCTGTTAGTGGAAACACCTGAAGCGAATCTGTCGAAAGGCATGCGGCAACTTAATGGTGTTTATACACAGGACTTCAATCGTCGTAATCACCGTTGTGGGCATGTATTTCAGGGGCGCTACAAATCGATTCTGGTGGACAAGGAAACCTACCTGCTTGAGCTGACGCGATACATCGTGCTTAACCCGGTCAGAGCCGGTATGGTGAATGGCCCACAAGATTGGCCCTGGAGTAGTTTCCGTTCCGTCATTGGCCTGGCTGAAAGTCCTGCCTGGTTGCACAACGATTGGCTATTGTCGGCCTTCGGTAATAACAAAGCCGACGCCATTGAACGCTATATACAGTTTGTGTCCGACGGTATGCATCACGCTTCAATCTGGACAGGCCTGAAGCAACAAATTTATCTCGGCGATGATCAGTTCATCGAACGGGTTCAATCGCAAATTGATCCGAACCAGGATCTAAGTGAAATCCCAGCCGCACAGTCACGCCCTCGACCCAAACCAATCCACGAGTACCTCAGCCTGGAGAAGGACCGCAATCGAGCGATTGCCAGAGCCTACCAGAGTGGTGGATACACACTTAGGGAGATAGCCACTTATTTCAAGCTGCACTACTCAACCGTCAGTGTCATCGCCCGAAATTCAAAATCAAAGACCTGACCCTAAACGCCGCTCTGGACCGGCGGTGGCCGGGCATCGGACTGGCACGAATCCGATTATCCATCGCCAAATTTAGTCGCACGGTCGTGCGCTATAGCAAAATTTAACAGTGGCCCCTTCGGTATGATTTGAGTCGGGTTTACACTGGTATGGCTGTAGTAATAGTGTCGCTTGATATAGTCGATGTTGACCGTTTCGGCGATACCGGGCACTTGATAAAGCTCTCTCAAATAGTTTGACAGGTTTGCATAGTCGGCGATGCGTTTTAAATTACATTTAAAATGACCGACATATACGGCATCAAATCGAATCAAGGTAGTAAACAATCTCCAGTCGGCCTCAGTTATCTGATCGCCAGTCAAATATCGATTTTTTGAAAGCATTTCTTCAACCCGATCGAGCTCATTAAACAAGCGATCGAATGCACGCTCGTAAGCAACCTGAGTCGTTGCAAATCCACAGCGATAGACACCGTTATTAATAAACCTGTAAATCGGCTGATTGATTTCATCAATCTCCTGGCGCAAAGATTCAGGATAATAATCCACTGTCACATCGGTAAAATTATTGAACGCTGAATTGAGCATACGAATTATTTCCGATGATTCATTATTAACGACTGTCTGCAGCTTTTTATCCCATAAAACGGGAACGGTAATCTGGCCGGTGAACTCCTTGTTGGCGCGGGTGTATATTTGATGCATGTACTTATTCGCATACAAATGATCGATGTAGCTTCCCGCCTCGGCAAAGGTCCAGCCCTGCTCGAGCATGTCCGGCTCGACGATTGACAAGCCAATGACAGGCTCGAGCTTCTTCAATTTTCTGAATATGACGGTGCGATGGGCCCATGGGCAGGCCGCCGATACATATAAATGATAACGGTCTGCCTCCGCCTTGAAACCCCCCTCTCCGGTCGGACCGGCGCTGCCATCAACGGTAACCCAGTTTCGAAAAGACGACTCCATGCGCTTGAATTCCCCGCCGTCTATTTCTTTTTCCAACCAGTTATCCACCAGTTCGCCTTTTATCAACATACCCATTAAAAATTCCTCAGTCTTTATCGGCCTGCTTCTGTAGAGTCAGAAGCAGGTCACTATTCAATCAATTACTTTGCGAGTTTGCTGTCCAGGCTCAACTCACCGGCACCATGGGTAGCCAACAGCAGCAAGCCCCCGGTAATCGCTATATTTTTCATAAACATGATGCTCTGGATCTGATCTGCAAAATCCAGGTGGAACATGAATGCTGTCGCAGCCGCAAATCCTGCCAGCGCAATTGCCGCATAGCGAGTCTGCCAGCCTAGCACGAGCAACACGGGCGCAATGACTTCAACCCCGATCACCAGCGGCAGCAAAAATCCAGGAACACCCTGAGACTCCATGTAGCCTTGGGTGCCAGCATAGGCACCTATTTTGCTCAGGCCCGCCATAAAAAACATTGCCGATAATAATATTCGTCCTGCCAAATCACTAAATTTACTCATCTTCATTCCCATTGTTTGTTTAAAGTAGTCGGTTAAAATTCAATCTATCCGGGTCACTGATTCAAGGTAAATCAAAAACCAGGGTTTCACTGTTACTGATTCCAGCGAACTCGATAACATCGGCCTCGCTCACCTCCGCACCATCGCCCTCACCCAGTGGCAAACCATTGACTGTGATATCGCCCGAGACGACATGTACATAAACGGTTCTGCCGGAGTCCAGGGCGTGAGAAGCTGAAGTATCTGCACTCAAATGTAGCTGGTAGAGAAAAGCGTCCTGATGGATCAACATCGATTCATCGCGCGCATCCGGCGAGGCAATCAGTTGCAATCCCTGCTGGTTGGTGAATCGTTTTTGCTGATAACCCGGTTTTATTCCGATGACATTGGGCTGAATCCAGATTTGTAAAAACTCCAATGCTTCAGTAACCGACGGGTTGTACTCGCTGTGAGTAACTCCAGTGCCGGCACTCATGACTTGAAATTCACCTGCGGGTAGCTTTTCGACATTACCCATGTTGTCTTTGTGTTCAATCGCACCGGTTTTTACATAACTGATAATCTCCATATCCTGGTGCGAATGGGTCGAAAAGCCATTACCCGGTGTGACCTTGTCATCGTTGATCACGCGCAGTGCAGAGACACCCATATGTTCGGGGTCGTAATAGCCTGCGAATGAAAAGGTATGGCGACTCTGTAGCCAGCCATGGTCTGCCGGGCCACGATCATCGCTATGTCGAATGTTAATCATGGTTCACTCCTGCTGTTGTGTTTACTTAACTTCGACAAATGATATATGTCAATTAATTAGAAATAAACACGATATTAATTAACTAATTGTTGCATTATAATTGACAATATGGATCAGCTCAAATGCATGACTCTCTTTGTGGAGGTGGTAAAAGCCGAAAGTTTCAGCGCCGCGGCAGAGAAAATTGGGCTTTCTCGTGCCCAGGTGAGTAAATCCGTTATGCAGCTGGAGAATCACTTGGGTACGCGCTTACTCAACCGCACCACCCGCCGCATAAGCCTGACCGAAACGGGGCAGATTTTTTACGAAGGTTGCAAGGTGATCTTGTCCGATATCGAGGAAATCGAATGCATCGCCAGCGATCAGACCAATGAGCCACGAGGCACGCTTACGCTTAGCGCCCCTACTTCATTTAGCATTTTGCATTTGAACGAGGCAATGTCGGGGTTCCTCAAACTATACCCCCAGGTGCGAATTTCGATGAACCTGGCTGATCGTTTTATCGATGTCGTAGCCGAAGGCTTTGATTTGGTAATCAGGATCGCAGAACTGGAAGATTCAAGTCTAATTGCGAGAAGAATAGCACCCTGTAAACGGATATTTTGCGCTTCTTCGGAATACCTTGAGCAACACGGCACCCCCAGGACGGCGAAAGACCTGGAAACCCATCAATGCCTGATTTACGCAAATGATGCAAAACCGGGCAGCTGGGTTTTACATGGCCCCGATGGCGTTGAATCGGTCAAGGTGAAAGGTCGGATAGTCGCGGACAACGGTGACGTTCTGAAGGCCGCCGCTATTTCTGGTCTTGGCATTGCGCTACTTCCAACATTCATTACCGGGCCTGACATTCGAGCGGGCCGCCTGCAACAGGTATTAATCGACTATTGCCCGCCTGATATTTCAATCTATGCAGTGTTTCCCTCACACCGTTACCTTTCCGCAAAGGTAAGGGCCTTTGTCGATTATTTATCCGAATATTTTGGAGATAGTCCCTACTGGGATCAGTAACAGCAAGCAGAAATAATCAGACAGTACAAAACTGAAAGATGCGGCCCGGAACATTCTCCTCAGTTCCCTATTACCCAGAGATTGCGACGTCGGAGAATCGAATGCTCGGCATTAACGCGGACCGACCTTCATCCCAGCCATTACGGGGTCAGGTCTTTGATTTTGAATATCGGTCAGCGAAAAATTCAAAATCAAAGACCTGACCCTATTCCCCATACGTTTGTAAGCAGAATACCAGTAGATCAGACACTCCGAAATATGTAATGAGTGTTAGAAAAGTGTCCACAGCGGACCCCCGGCGCATGAAAGTGGGATGCTATTTTTGGCCAGGAGCTGCCGCTCAACAATGAAGAGCTAATATGTTATCGAGTCAATTACCTTATAATTCAGCTTTTAACCGTCCCTCAGGCTAATCGCGAAGGATAAATAGTTATGCATGAAATCATCTGCCCACACTGCAAAAAAGCATTCAAGATTGACGAGGCTGGGTACGCGGATATTCTCAAGCAGGTTCGCGATCACGAGTTCGAGCAGCAATTGCACGAACGGCTCGAGTTGGCCGAGCAGGACAAGCGGAATGCTGTTGACCTGGCGACAACCAGGGTCACGAGCGAGTTGGAGAAGGCAGCCGCAGTCAAGGATGCTGAGATCAAGGGGCTGAAGGTTAGGCTTGATGCCGGTGAGGTCACACAGAAACTCGCAGTGACGGAAGCGCTAAGTGCCTTGGAAAAAGAACGTGATACGTTCGCCAGCGAACTCAAGCAAGCAACGCATGACAAGCAGACAGCCTCCGAACTTGCCGAGGCGAAGCTTGTGAATGAATTGCAGAAAGCAGCTGCAACGAAAGACTCGGAAGTTCAGGGCTTGAAGAGCGACCTTGAGCGAGCGCAGTTTGAGAAACAGCTCGCCGAGACGACGCTCAAGGACAAGTACGAGACGCAGATAAAGGATCGCGAAGCCGAAATAGAGCGCCTCCGAGACATGAAGGCTCGCCTGTCGACAAAGATGGTTGGCGAAACACTTGAGCAGCATTGCGAGACCGAGTTCAACCGCATTCGTGCGACGGCGTTTCCGAGGGCATTTTTCGAGAAGGGCAACGACGCGCGGACTGGCAGCAAGGGTGACTACATCTTTCGCGACTCGGTTGAGGATGACACCGAAGTACTCTCAATCATGTTCGAGATGAAGAACGAGAGCGACGAAACAGCTACCAAGAAGAAGAACGAAGATTTTCTCAAAGAGCTCGACAAGGACCGTACGGAGAAGAGTTGTGAATATGCAGTCCTCGTTTCACTTCTTGAACCTGATAGCGAGCTTTACAACTCCGGCATTGTCGATGTGTCGCACCGTTATCCGAAGATGTATGTCGTCCGGCCGCAATTCTTCATCCCGATCATTACGCTGCTGCGAAACGCCGCCCAGAACTCACTAAAGTACAAAACAGAGCTCGCGTTCGTGAAATCGCAAAACATCGATATCACGAACTTCGAGAACGATCTCGAGGCGTTTAAGACAGGCTTTGCTCGGAATTACGAACTGGCGTCAAAGAAATTTAAGACGGCTATTGATGAGATCGACAAAACCATCGACCATCTTCAGAAAACTAAGGATGCGTTGCTCGGCTCAGAAAACAATCTTCGCCTTGCCAACAATAAAGCCGACGACTTGACCGTCAAGAAACTAACTAAGGGTAACCCCACAATGGCCACAAAGTTCGATGAGCTCAAGAACAATGATACTTCCGATTCAGAATAACTCGCGTAGTCCACTAGAGAGCATGATGGATAACAAATTGCTGCACACGAACACATACTAGGTTACAGGGTCAGGTCTTTGATTTTTAATCTGGGCATCAAAATCAAAGACCTGACCCTATGACTTCCGTTGCCCGTTGTTAATTAAGTATACAGTCCCCCGAATGCCTTAGGTCTTACCCCGTGAGCGGGAAAATTCAAGCATACGCTCGATCGGCTGCAGCGCTTTTTTGCGTACCGACTCGTCGACATGGATCTCATGGCTGACATCATGCTCATCTTCCAGAACCGCGGCAAGATTATCGAGGCTGTTCATCGCCATCCATGGGCAATGGGCACAACTGACACAGGATGCGCTGTCACCACCTGTTGGCACAGCAATCAGTTTTTTGCCGGGAGCCGCTTCGTGCATCTTGTGAAAAAGGCCAAAATCGGTTGCCACGATCAGGGCTTTCGCTGTGGAGGCTTGCGCAGCATTAATCAGCTGCGTCGTGGAACCAACCGTACTCGCCATATCGAGCACCTCGGCAGGTGACTCCGGGTGTGCAATAACCTCGGCATCCGGGTACTCCTGCATCAGTTGCCGCAGTGAACTTGCCTTGAACTCGTCGTGTACGACACAAAAACCTTGCCAGTTGAGAATGTCGGCACCGGTCTGTTTCTGCACGTAATTGCCGAGATGACGATCAGGGGCAAAGATAATCTTCTCGCCGCTGGCGTGCAGGTGGGCGACGATATCGACGGCATTTGATGAAGTGACCACCCAGTCGGCGCGCGCCTTGACTTCGGCACTGGTATTGGCATAAACCAACACGGTCCGGTCCGGGTGCTGATCGCAGAAGGCACTGAAGCTCTCGATCGGGCAGCTCAGATCGAGTGAGCATTCCGCAGCCAGGTCTGGCATGAGCACACGTTTTTCCGGGTTGAGAATCTTTGCTGACTCGCCCATGAAACGTACCCCTACTACCACCAGCGTGGTTGCGGGGTGACGGTTACCGTAATCAGCCATACCCAGCGAATCACCAACGTAGCCGCCAGTGGCATCCGTCAGGATCTGCAGCTGTTCATCGACATAATAGTGCGTAATGAGTACCGCATTCCTCTCTTTGAGCAGGATCTTGATTTTCTCGAACAACGAGCCACGTTGACCAGGCGTCAAACTGCGCGGCGTGGCCGCGTGCAACGCCTTGCCGCGTATCTCATCGACGAGTTCAGGTGGAATTGCGGATGCTTTACTCATAAAGACTGTTGCCAGTTAGCTATGGATTTCGATTAACGGCACGCCCAGTATACAAACAGACATTGTAGATTGGCGCACTTATTTCAATATTCTAGTGTGACTTATTGGCCTCGTTGCCGTATCTAGAAACTACAGGGTCAGGTCTTTGATTTTGAAATCCAGATCAAAAATCAAAGACCTGACCCTCTATGCTCTATGCACGACTGACGCAGAGTTCCCCTGCCTTTATCCAGAAATTGCGACGTCGGAGAATCGAATGCTCGGCATTAACGCGGACCGACCTTCATCCCAGTGCTGTTGATTACCAATCATTGATATTTTATTTAACATTTCATAAAAATTACCGGCGACGGTAATACCCCTGACCGCCTGGATGCGCTCTCCATCCTTGCACAGGTAACCGGAAGCTCCGAAACTGAAATTGCCGGAAATGGCGTTGGCACCGGAATGTAAACCAGTCAAATCGGTGAGCTCCAGATATTCACCACTGTGCAGTGTCGACAGGTCTTCTGAGCCTTTGGCGATTTCAACCTGGTGCAGATTGACACCGAGGGTCGACCTGGGTCCACGGCTCGCGTGTCCGGTGGTTTCGGTATCAAAATAAGAAGCGGTCGCACTATTGTGTATCAGTGTTTGCAGGCAACCATCTACGACCAGTTCCGTCTTTTTCGTGGCGGTTCCTTCCGCATCAAATAAATGATAACCGAATCCATCTACATTGAGTGGGTGGTCGTAAATAGTCAGTCGTGAATCGGCTATATCTGACCCTATTTTATCTCGCATTGGGTTGATGCCATCCTTCGCTGCTTTTCCGGAAAACATCATGGGAAACACACCGAACGCTGAGACCTGGCATTCGGTATCGAAAATCACATCATAGTGTTTGCTCGCAACGGGCTTTCCATCGAGCAGGCCGATACATTTTTCATAGGTTTTATCGATTACGGTGGATGCGTCTAAACCAGAAAATAATCGTGACACCTGGCTGGTGCCCTGCATCGCATTCTTTTCACCGTCTTCGACTAAAGCATAAGCATACGAGGCGCACATACGGCTACGCGTTAATGCGTTTAATCCGGCGCTTGAGAAAATATGTCGTTGGCTGGTTGTATCCTGAACGCCATTGTAGGGGACATTTTTTACTTTATCTTTCGCGGTTAGTTTTCCCTCGATTTCGAGCGCCATTTCAATCTTCTGCTCAATCGAAACCTGCTCCTGCGGGCATAACAATGCATCATCCGTTTGCAGATGGTCAGAATTGGGCAAAATGTTTTCGTGAGACTCGACTTTGCCAAAACTGGCGTTATTTAATGCCTGGCCAACCATTGAACCGAGGGCATCAGCGTCAACTGCTTCACTGTAGGCCGTGCCAATATGACCATCTTTAATCACCCGCAATCCGAAAATCCGGCTTGAACTCACTTTGTATTCTTCCAGTTCGCCGTTGCGTGCTTTGAGCGAGAGTGTTTCTCCTTCGTCGACGATCAGGTCACCGGTCGCGCCGGCACGCATCACCTGGTCTAATACCTGTTCAGCCATTTGTGCTGTGGTTAGATTTGCTGTCGTTACTGGGGAGGTGCTCATCAGGCGTTACCTCCCACCAGTATGTCATCGACTTTTAAAGTCGCCTGTCCAACGGTAGTCGGCACAGCACCAGAGATTGACCCACACATTCCGCAGGCCAGCGAAAAGTCCTGACCGATCATGGAAATTTCTTTGAGAACTTTGGGTCCGGTACTAATCAAGGTCGCCGCTTTAACTGGATATTGAATTTTCCCGTTTTCGATATAGTAACCTTCGGTGACCGCAAAATTGAACTCGCCGGTCCCCGGTTGAACCGAACCACCCCCCATGTGAGAGGCGTAAATACCCTTGTCGATAGAAGCGATCATATCGTCAATGCTGTCTTCACCCGGTTCGATGAAGGTATTGCGCATACGCGATGCAGGCGCAAACTTGTAAGACTCACGGCGGCCTGAACCGGAACGCGCAAAACCGGTTTGCTGCGCACCGATACGGTCGACCAGGAAATTGGTTAACTGGCCATCTTTAATGAGTTGGGTTCGTTGTGTGGGCATGCCTTCGTCGTCAATATTGATCGAGCCCCATTCGTTTGCCATGGTTCCATCGTCTACTGCATTGACGATTGAACTGGCGATCATTTCACCCATCTGGTCGTGGAATACCGATGCCTTTTTTGCGACTGATGTGGTTTCCAGCAGATGTCCGCAGGCTTCGTGGAAGATGACGCCGCCAAATCCGTTGCCAATAATGACTGGCATGCGACCGGAAGGGCAGGGTTTGGCAGTTAGATTAACCAGGGCCTGCCTGGCTGCTTCTTCACCGGTATGCTGTGGATTGAGTCCTGCTTCAATTTCCCAGCCCAACAAACCACCGTCATTCCAGCTGCCGGTCGCCTGTTCGTTACCATCAGCTGCGATGGCGGTTAAACTGGATCGAATGTAATTACGCTTGTCATTCGTGTGTAAGCCTTCGCTATTATATATCTGTACGCGCTGCTCGCGTTGCATACAGGAACCACGTGTTTGTGATATCTGTTCGCCCGCTGCCCTGGCAGCGCGGTCTGCCGCCATTAAATAGGCAATCTTGCTTTCAATTTCTGCATCCACCGAAAGAATTTTTCGGGCAGGGT
>Ga0209271_10000654_pt1 | contig 11969 bp, 9 predicted proteins | sample tdAd002_FD_187123 | JGI IMG/M metagenome (GOLD analysis project Ga0209271, IMG submission 187123) | Marine sediment microbial communities from the Atlantic coast under amendment with organic carbon and nitrate - tdAd00.2 (SPAdes)... | ecosystem: Environmental > Aquatic > Marine > Coastal >... | reverse complement strand
GGCGGCGCCAACACCCAGGCGTTTCTGACGGACATCCAGAACTTCATCACCGAGAACAAGGACACGCCCGAGCTCGAGGAAGGGATCGGTCACCTCCAGGCTGCACACGAAGCGATCGCCGCGTCGGTCATGAAGTTCATCGGTTGGTTCAAGGGTGGCGAGCTCGAGCACATTCCGCTCGCCGCCGAGGACTTCCTCACGATCATGAGCGACTTGGCAGTCGGCTGGTTGCTACTCGACCAGGCGTCGATCGCGCTGAAGAAGCTCCCCAAGACGTCCTCGACCCATCCGGATCACGCCTTCTACACCGGCAAGACGTTTGCCGCGCAGTACTTCGCGAACAACGTGCTCACGACCTTGCCGAGCCGCACGCAGCGGCTGAGCGCGATCGATACGCTCCCCGTCGAGATTCCTGACGAAGCGTTCGCAACCGTCTAGCCGAGCGTCCGCGACCTGCCTGCCAGGCCTATCCCTTGGCTTGGCAGTCGGCGCAGACCCCGTAGAGCTCGAGCTTGTGGCGCACCAGCTTGAAGCCCTGCTTTGCGGCCACCCCGTGCTGCAGGCTCTCGATCGCGTCGTCTTCGAACTCGATGATCTTCTCGCACTCGACGCAAATCAGGTGGTCGTGGTGCTCGTCTGCCCAGGCGACCTCGTAGCGGGGGACCCCGTCGCCGAAGTGGCGTTCGAATGCGAGCCCGCATTCTTTGAGGAGCTTGAGGGTTCGGTACACGGTCGCGTAGCCGATTCGGGGCTCTTCGACGCGCACTCTGTCGAGCAGATCTTCGATGGAGAGATGGCCCGCGGTGGTGAAGAACATCTCGGTGACGACGCGCCGCTGCTCGGTTGACCGCAGACCATGCTTGGTCATGTAGTCGTTCAAACGAGCACGGAGTTGCTCTACGTCGTGTTCGGCGGTGGCTCCCATTCGCGCTCTATACCCCAACCGTTCCTAAGGTAACATCCTGAACTTGTCCATCCCTATGACGAAGCAGGATCGACAATTCCAACGTTTTGGCTGGGCGATCCGGATGTCGCCTTTGGTCGTCGCGATCATCCTTGCGGCACTTTGGTTGTCGGGCGCACCCGCGCCCATTCCGGATCTTCGGTTCAGCGCTCCGGTGGTCGCGCGACCCGGAACGACGATCGGCCTTCGCGCATGGCACGTGGATGAAGACGATGAAGGGTACACGGATATCGTTGCACCAGCGGTCGTGGTCGAGCTTCGCAACGCTGCCGGCATGGCGCTTGCGAAGACAGAGCTCCGCGAGTCGCTCGTGGAAGGCAGGGAGGGGCATCTGCAGATCCCCGACGCACTCGACGAGGTGCTCTCGTTGGTCGCGCTCGCCGAGATCGATGGCAAGACGGTTTCGGTCGAGCGGGCCCTCTACGTGCGGGAATCGATCGAGTCGCGTCTACCGAAGGGCCGCGAGGTCAACGCGTTTCAGGTCTACGAGCTCGGGCCGATTCGTATCGCCGGTCGGCGACGCCGGGCGATAGTCCTCGACCCGCGCGTGGAAGAAGGCGCCTGCGTTCCGGACCTGCCCTGTTGGCTCACGGTTTGGGTCAGCAGCGAAAAGGTCCGCGTGCGGGTGCGTTCGCTCACTGGTGTTCGCGTCGGGCCCGACGTCGTTACCCCCTCTAACGGCTTCGCCAGGCTCCCACTGGTCGTTGCGGGCAATGAAGCGCGCGTCGATGTGGAGGCGATCGGCGAAGACGGCGCAGTCGTTTCCGCCCGAGAAGTACGGCTCCCCGTCGTGCCGGGCGGTCTGGTCGCGCGCACGGCAGCAAGCGATGGGCGCGTTGAAGTGCGTTGGGAGCAGCTCGGTGGACCCGGCCCCGTGCTGGTCGACGTTTTCCAAGAGCGCCGATGGATGCGCGCCTCATCCCTTTCTCCGGATGACCCGTACCTTCCAGATTTCGGCCCCGGTGTCTGGCGCCTTCAGGTCCGCTCGGACCTCTTCTCGGACAATACGGCTGGCGTGTCCTACGTGGTGGTCGCCGACCCGAAGGGTCCTGGCAGGTCCCGCCAGGCGGCCGACGCCGTCGTCTCCGAAGCAGGTCGCGAGGGGCTGGATCCACTTGCGATGGCGATCCTAGAGGGCGGTCCTCCCAAAGACGGAGTCGATGATCTCGTCCGCGCCTTGTTTGCCGCTCCGAGCTTCGACGTGGTCTCGATCGGTCCTGGACTGAGCGCCCGTATCGGCGTTCAAGACACGCTCGAACGGGAGCAAGAGCGCCGACGCTGGCAAGCTGCCGCTGTGATCCTGCTCATCGGCTTGATGGTCAGCATGGTGTTGCTTCGCATCGAGCTCGTTGAGCAGGCGGGCGCGCGTCAGCTGCTGAAAGACCTCGGCGATCAAGCGCCGCCCCCTCCCGAGAGCGCTTCTTCGGGCCGCGGATTGTGGGCTTTCGTGCTCCTGGTCTTCGTGTTGATGGCGGTGCTCGCTCTCTCTAAGCGTTGGTTTTGACTGTTGTTTGCGCGCGTCCCCTCGCCGACCTAGATTGCATTCGTGTTCGACTCGGTCCTCAAGAAGGTGCTTGGCACCAAGCACCAGCGTGAAGTGAAGCGCATGCAGCCCATGGTGGCTGCGATCTCGGCGCTCGAAGACGGGATGAAGAAGCTGTCCGACGCCCAGCTCCGCGGCAAAACCGCGGAGTTCCGGCAGCAACTCGACAACGGCGCCCCGCTCGACGACTTGCTCGTCCCCTCCTACGCGGTGGCCCGTGAAGCCGGCAAGCGCGTTCTCGGAATGCGCCATTACGACGTGCAGCTCGTCGGTGGCATCGTGCTTCACCAGGGCAAGATCGCGGAGATGAAGACCGGTGAGGGTAAGACGCTGGTCGCCACGCTCCCCTGTTACTTGAACGGGCTCGAGGGCAAGGGCGTGCACGTCGTCACGGTCAATGACTACCTTGCGAGTCGTGACGCCGAGTGGATGGGCAAGCTCTATGGCTTCCTCGGGCTCAGCACCGGTGTGGTCGTCCCCGGCCAAAGCAATCAGGTCAAGAAGCGCGCGTACGACTGCGACATCACGTACGGCCAGAACAACGAGTTCGGCTTCGACTACATGCGCGACAACATGAAGTTCAGCATTTACGACTATGTGCAGCGTGATCTGAACTACGCGATCGTCGATGAGGTCGACTCCATCTTGATCGACGAGGCGCGAACGCCGTTGATCATCAGCGGCCCGGGCGAGACCGCGAGCGACAAATACGAGATGATCAACGAGATCATCCCGAGGCTCCGCAAGGACGAGCACTACGACCTCGACGAGAAGAATCGCAGCGTGACGCTCACCGAGGACGGTATGGAGGCCTCACAGGACTTGCTCGGGGCCCGGGGGCTGCTCGGAGGTGACGGCGTCAATCTCTACGACCCGGTCAACATCGAGACGCTCCACATCTTGCAGCAGTGCTTGCGCGCCAATGCTCTTTATCATCGCGACCAGCACTACATGGTCTCCGAGGACGGCAAGGTGATGATCATCGACGAGTTCACCGGCCGCGTGCTTCCCGGTCGGCGCTGGTCGGACGGCCTTCACCAAGCCGTCGAGGCCAAAGAGCGCGTTCCGATCCAAAGCGAGAATCTCACGCTGGCGACGATTTCATTCCAGAACCTGTTCAGGCTCTACAAGAAGCTGTCCGGCATGACCGGCACCGCCGACACCGAGGCAACCGAGTTCCACAACATCTACGAGCTCGACGTGGTCGTCATCCCGACCAACGAGCCGATCGTTCGCGACGACCAAGAGGATCTGATCTACAAGACGGAGCGCGAGAAGTTCCGCGCGCTTTGCCAGGAGATCGAAGTGTCCCACAAGCAGGGGCAGCCGGTGCTCGTTGGTACGACGAGCGTCGAGAAGTCGGATGCGGTGGCACATTTCCTCAATCGTCAGGGTGTCCCGCACAACGTCCTCAATGCCAAGCAACACGAGCGTGAAGCCTATGTGGTTGCTCAGGCGGGCACGCCGGGCGCAGTGACGGTGGCCACCAACATGGCCGGTCGAGGCACCGATATCGTGCTCGGGGGCAATCCTGAAATGCTCGCTCGGATCGAGGTGCTCGAGAACGGCTCGGAGGACGTGCTGTCCGACCCCGAGCGTCGCGATGCTGCTATCAGGAAGGAAACCGACCACTTCATCGCCAAGTGCAAGGAAGACGCCAAGCGTGTGAAAGATGCGGGCGGTCTTCGAATCATCGGCACCGAGCGCCATGAATCGCGGCGAATCGACAACCAGCTTCGCGGGCGGTCCGGCCGTCAGGGCGATGCAGGTGGCTCGCGCTTCTTCCTCTCCCTCGAAGACGACCTGATGCGGATTTTCGCCGGCGAGCGTGTGCAAAGCATGATGGACCGGCTCGGCATGGAAGAAGACATTCCGATCGAGCACCGCTGGGTGACGCGCGCAGTCGAGAATGCACAAAAGAAGGTCGAAGAGCGCAACTTCGACATTCGAAAGCACCTGCTCGAATACGACGACGTGATGAATCAGCAGCGCAAGAGCATGTACGCGCTGCGAAAGCAGGTCTTGCGCGGCGAATACCGAACCGTGCCGTCGGACGAAGAGCGCAAGGCCGGCGTCGAGCCGGAGCCACTCGTCGACGAGATCGACACGGAGCTTCTTTCGAGGGTCACCAAGGTGATCGAGAACATGGTGAAGTTCCACTCGTATCCTTTGCCGGATGCGGGCCTCACCCAGGACGACGTGCCCGCCCATCGCAAGAGAGCGATCGAGTCCGATCTCTCATCGCTGACCGACGTGCGCGTCCAACTGCTCGAAAAGGACATCTATCTATGGTTCGGTTGCGTCGTGCCGCTCGAAGACTTCCGCAAGGATCCTCAAGGCGCCTTCGAACACCTCGAGCAAGCCGTCGGAATGTCGCTGACCGAGCAGAAAGAACGCCTCCTCGACTTGGTCGACGAGATCATCATCACGATGACCGACCATGCATGCCCACCGGGTAAGCACTTCGAGGACTGGGACCTCGAGGGCCTCGAGCGCGCCTACAAAGAGCAGTTCGCGCTCGCCGCGACCGGTATCCAAGACATCAGCGGCCGCGATGAGCTCCTTCGCAAGCTCTACGCCGACGCTGCTGCCGTGTTGGCACGCAAGGAGCAGGAGTTCGGCACCGAGAACTTCCTCCGATTGTACCGCGACTTGTATCTCCAAGAGATCGACAAACAGTGGATCGACCACCTGCAGTCGATGGATCACCTTCGCGACGGCATTGGGCTGCGCGGCTACGGCCAGCGCGATCCGAAGAAGGAATACAAACGCGAGGGCTTCGACATGTACCTCGAGATGGTGCAAACCGTAAAGTCGTCGGTCACCCTCGGGATGTTCACCGTCGAGCGTGCGGGTGAAGAAGAGTTGCGACAGCTCGAGGACCAACGCCGCCAGGCGACGGAGAAGCGCCAACGACAGATTCGCGCGAGCCATCAGGGCGACGATCAGGGCGGCGGTGCCGGTCAGCGGCCCGTGCTCAGCAGGCAGGCGCGCAGGGCGGCAGCAAGGCGAGGCCGACGTGCGGGTGGTGCCGGAGCGCCGCCACCGCAGCAGTCCCCGGCGGCGCAGCAGGCCACGGTCAAGCGCGACCACCCAAAGCTCGGTCGTAACGATCCCTGCTATTGCGGCAGCGGCAAGAAGTACAAGAACTGCCACTACCGCGAAGACCAGGCTGCAGCCTCGCCGCAGTAACGCCCATCTGGTAAGAGGCACGCCATGAGCGGACGGGTGAAGGGGTTTCGCTTCGCTGGCGTGCACGGCGGGGTCAAGGCGGACGACGCGCTGGACTTGGGGTTGGTGTTTGCCACGCAGCCTGCGGTCGCTTCAGGGGTGTTCACGAAGAACCGCGTGCGGGCGGCGCCGGTCGTGATCAGCGAACGTCGCCTGAAGGCCGGCCTTTGCCAGGCGATTCTCGTCAACAGCGGCAACGCAAACGCGTGCACCGGCAAGCAGGGACGGCAAGCGGCGTTGGCGTTGACGCGCGCCGCCGCGGCGTCGCTCGGTGTTCCCGCCGCGCTGGTCGTCCCCGCCTCGACTGGCGTCATTGGCACGCAGCTTCCCCGGGAGAACATCGAGGCGGCCATTCCGGCGCTGGTCGCGGATCTATCCGAGGCCGGGGCAACTCGGTTTGCCCGCGCGATCATGACCACCGACCGTGGTCCGAAGGTCGCTCGCGCCGAGGTGAAAGTCGGACGAACGACCTGCCAGGTGCTCGGCATCGCCAAGGGCGCCGGCATGATTCATCCAAACATGGCGACGACCCTCGCCTTCGTGGCTACCGATGCACCGCTGCGGCGCGCCACCCTTTCCAAGCTCTTGCGTCAGGCGAGCGAGGTCACGTTCAACCGCGCGACGGTCGATGGGGACACCAGTACCAACGACTCGATCTACGCCCTTGCATCGGGTGCAGCCACGGACCGGGTGATCGTAGAAAAGACCGCTGCGGCGGGCCGGTTCACCGGGGCGCTCACCGAGGTGCTCGAGTCGCTCGCCAAGAAGATCGTCGCCGATGGCGAAGGAGCGGAGCACTTAGTCCGGATCGAGGTTGAGGGCGCTCGAACCGATGCGGATGCGGTGCAGATCGCCCGCACGATCGCCGGCTCCCAATTGGTCAAGACCGCGCTTCATGGCTGCGATCCCAACTGGGGCCGCATCCTTGCCGCCGCAGGCCGCTCCGGCGCACGTTTCAATCCTGATCACGTCTCGATGAAGATCGGCAACCTGCTGATTTTCGAGCGCGGGACGCCGCTCATGACCGCAAAAAACGAAACCAAAGCCGCAGTGATCATGAAGCGCCCCGAATACGTGATCTCGGTGACGGTCGGAGGCGGACACGGCCTTGGTCATTATTGGACCTGCGACCTCGGTCACGAGTACGTTCGGATCAACGCCGATTACCGGACGTGACTCAAAACGATGCTACGTAAAACGATTCTCCTATGCGCCCTACTGCTCGCGGTCCACGCGACGGCAGGAGCCGACAAGAACCAGGACGACGCTCCCGCCGAAGGTGCGCCAGCCGCCAACTCGGCAAAGCCCGAGCGGTTGTGCATCAAGAGCAAGGAGCTCGAGCTCGTCGCGCGCGAGTTGGCAGATCTTCAGCACATACCACCGTCTCCGGAGCTGATTCGCACCGCTCGCGATGCAGGGGTCGATGCGAACCCGGTCTATGCGAAGTTCGGCGTTACCGGAGAGTTCGACAGCTTCAAGACCTGGCTCGAGGACCTGAACGAGACGGCCGACGCCCCCCTGATCTGCGGGCGCGCCCGTTCGGGAGAGCGCATCGTACTGGTCGCAGCCGTCCGCGCTGGCGCGCTGACGCTCGCCGGCCGCCATCGTCTGCACGCGGAGGTCATCGAAGATTTCCGCGATCCATACCTCGTGGTCCGTGACTCCTCGGGAGGCTCACGGCGAATTGCAGTCGACGGCGAAGGCTTCGGAGCGACGATCACCCTGCCGATCGAGTGGGGGCGTCCGCTCTTCGTGCAGTTGGTTGCGACCGGTCCGAACGGGCCGCGACCGGTCGCGGAGCGCTGGGTGGGCAAGATCCCGGACGGCGAGCCGACCAGAGGGGGCTCGCAGTCGCCGGAGGCGTGGCTCATGCAGCTCCGGCGCGGGGCCGGAGCACGAACATTGCGCTCGAATCGCTTGCTGAGCCAAGAGGCGACGAGCCATGCACGGATGGTGTGTGAGTCCGGCAAGCTCGGCCACGAGCTCGACCCGTACGGCGACCCCGAAGCTCGATTGCTCAAGAGAGGTATCGAAGCCCGCGTCGTCGGTGAGGCCGTAGCGCGGGCCGCCACGATGCGCGAAGCCCTTCACGCGATCGAGGACAGCCCGAGCCATCGCATGACCGTCACCGACCCACGATTCACCGACGCCGGTTACGGCAAGGCCACAGATGACAAGGGGCGCACGTGTGCGGTCGTCCTCCTAGCGTCGTGGCCGCGCAAGGTACGTTGAGCTCAAGGAGCAACCGAGGCGCGCTCTTTGACTCGGCTCGAGGCCGCCCTGTACGAAACCACTAGAACCTGCGCGAGCGCCATCCCGGCGACGATCGTGCCCACCACGCCCGCGAGGATCGCGCCGATCGTAGGTCCTTCGATGCTCGCCTGCGCGGCCTGAACCGGCCACACCTCGCTCGCCACGAGGAGCCCGATGTGCACCGCATAGAGCACGAGCAATGCGACGGCCCAAACATGGGCGCCGCCACGAGTGCTGTTGTCCATGAAGGCCATCAGCGAGAGTAGGGCGAGCAGGCCGAACACCATGTGTGTGCTGGCGGGCGCCCAGGATTGCCAATCACCCTCCAACATGACGAGGCTCTCGTGGCCCCCCGATGCGAAGAACCAGGTACCCAAGGCGATCACGCCAAACGTCACCACCACCCGGGCAAGCCGCGCGCCGCGGTAGTACGCACGAAAAAGGAGGCTTCCGCTGAGGAGAATCGTTGCCCCAGCGAGGATGATGCCCTCGGGGGCGACGCCCTGGAGGGCTTGCTGCCAGAGCGCAACACCGGTTGCAACCAAACCGATCGAGAACAGCGCGAACGCTCGGCCCCCGTACGACATCGGCGTGAGAGCCAAGGTTACTGTCGTGATCAGCAGCGCCAAGGAGACAAATGTCAACGGATGTACGCCACCCGCAAGCAACACCCCGAGCGCACCGGCAGCGCTCAGCGCAACCGTCGTTCGGCGCAGTGCTTTGTCACCCGGGCTCGACGGACGCATTTGTTCGCGGAGCAGGTCTGACGCGAGGATCGGAGGCCCCGGCGGAATCGGCATGTTCGGAAGGCTCGTATCGCGATCCGGGGCGGAGGCTCGAGGCGCGCCCGGCTCTGGCTCCACGGCCGCGGCTTCTTCGCGGAGCTCGCTCGACGTGCCGTTCTTCTTTCGGTGGAGCGGCAAGACCGGCGCCGGTTCGCTTTGCGGTTCGCGTTCTCGGATCGCCGTGCGGTTGGGGCTGGTGTCCGGGGGCTCGGTGAGCTCGGGATCTGAAAGTGCAACCACCGCGACCGCTCGTGCAGACAACGCCGCTGCAGTCGACGGAGGAAATGTGCCGCTCACACGATCGGGTGCGCTTTGCACGCCGCTCGGCTTCGACTCTCGTGCGATCGGCACCAAGGGCTTGCCACCGGGAACCGGCTCTCCGCAGGTGCCGCAGAAGGCGTCCGTTCTCAGCACACTACCGTTGCAGCTTTTGCACTTTGGCATCGAGTCCGGCCTGTCCGGTTGCTGAGATCATACGCGGGAGAGCGCACGCACTTCAACCGGCGCAGTAGGGAGATGTGTGGTCATCGGCGCTACGGCGCCCAATGTTGCGCCGACTGCGACAATCGATTGCAGGTCTATGACAGAAATGTCCTACCGTTGGCTCTGGGGGCGACGAAAACCCCCCATTTTTCGGCTTCTGACAAGTTGGCATTGCGATTGCAATGTACCCAGTCGCTTGCTTAAAGACCCTCGCCGCGCACTTTCCAGCTTGCCCGGCATCCGCGCGGCGATGGGTCGTCCTTAACTTACTTACCCTGGCTTTCTCACTGTAGCATCGATTCTTTCGTTTGGAATGGGTCACCGGTTGGTGGCCCATTTTGCTTTTAAGGACTGAAATCACTGCGAAAAAGGGAACGGCCCACCTGGGGAGGCGGGCCGTTCGCGGGATATCCAAGGAGTGTTGAGGAGAGGGGGGTGGTCTGATTAAGCGGGGGAACGTTTCTATCCGACGTCCCGAAGGGCGTCTTTCGTCCAAAGCTTCTGTTTCTTGAGTTGTTGGAGCTCTAGCTCCTCGCTCGGTGTGAGACTCAGCCGGCTGTCGAGCGCAGCAACGCGCTCGGCGAGTTGGGCGTGCTTCTTTTCCAGGTGCGACTTTTGCCGCTCCGGCGGGATGATTCGAGCGTGGTGCTTGGACATGTCACCTCCGAGGTGCTGACGGGTTCGCAAGCCAAGCCAAATCCAGGCACGCGAGGCGCCCGTACATACATCCTAGGGATCTGATCAGTAATGATCAATCCCACTTTAGGCGGATTTGTGGTTGCCTTGTGCACAGTCCCTCAGGATGAATACTAGGCCCCCGGGAGCGTTCTAGACTTTGATGACCTTGAGAATTGGGGTGGTGGGCCTGGGTTTTGCGCTGTTTGTGCTTGGCCGAAGCGTTACGGCCCAGCAGAGCAAACCGCTCGACGCCGGCGTGGTCGTGGGCCTGGTTCAATCGTTCTACGACCAAACCAAGACCCTACAGGCTGAGTTCGAGCAGACTCGCTATACCCGACTCTACGATCGCTACGATCGCGCCAAGGGCAAGGTCGTGTTCAAAAAGCCCGGGATGATGCGGTGGGACTACGCCCAACCCAACGGGCAGGTCTTCGTCAGCAACGGGGAGAGGCTGCTGATTTACCAGCCACCCGAGGAAGGCGAGAAGCACGGCCAGCTCATCGAGCGCGCGCTTGGCGAGGATCAACTCCCGTCGGCCTTCTCGTTTCTGACGGGCAGCGGCAACCTCGAGAAAGACTTCGAAGTTCGCCTCCTCGAGCACGACAACGAGAAGTTCAAGGACGGCTACGTCCTGCAGCTCATTCCGCGAAAGCTCACGCCCAACTACGAGCAACTCGTCTTCTACGTGCGGACGCTGACCAACGACGGCAAGCGCGCCGGTATCGTGCAGCGCGTTCTGATCATCGACTCGGCTGGCAATCGCAACCGGTTCGATTTCTCCAAGATCAAGTTCAACCGCGACGTTCCCGACAAGCGCTTCAGCTACCGCCCACCGAAAGGGACAGAGAAAGTTACGCCCTGAGCCGCCTGCCCTGGCTCGTGGCGCGCGCGCAGCTGGCGGATCGCTCGGATGAGGGCCGCGCGATCGTTCGGGGGGATGACTTGGGTACCGGTGCGGTCCCGCATGTGGTCCCCGATCGCCCCCGCCTCGGTGGTGATGATCGGGAGGGCTCGCGCTTTGGCTTCGAAGAGGACCGTGGGCAGGCCGTCTTTCGGGCCGGAGGGCACCACGATGCCGTCGCATGCCTGGAGGAGCGCTTCTTTCCGTTCGCCGGCCACCCACCCTTCGAAGGTCGCATCGACCCCTAGTCGATGCGCGAGGGCGCGGAGCTCGTCGCCTTCGGGGCCGTCGCCGGCGATTCGGATGCTGATCGGCTCCGGGAAAGCCGCCAGTGCGTGAAGAAGGTCGTCGAGGCCTTTTACAGGCACCAGGCGCCCCAAAAAGAGCAGGGTGAACCCGTCGATGTCGAGGCGGCGACGGAGCTCCGAACGGCTCTCGGGCAACGCTTGCGGCGGCTCGATCGGCATGGGGCCGACGTGAGTGCTCATGGTCGACTGATCGAGGTCGGCCGTTTCGAAGAAATCATCGCGAAGCGGGGCACTTAGAAACCACATCGAGGTGGCTCCCCGGGCAATCCTACGCGCGACGCGTCCGCCTCCGGGCATCTTCGACAGCCAGCGGATGTCGGTTGCATGGGAGATGCAAAGGTGGGTGCGGCCCGATGCGATTCTCGAGGCCACCCAGCCGCTCGGAATGCACCACGAGCTCACCAATGCATCGCACTCGGCGAGCTCTCGCACCGAAGCGCGGTAGAGCGCGGCGGCATAGGCTGCCGCGCCTGCCCACCTCAGCGGTTGCAAGCGTAGATTGTCGGGCGCACCACTACCGTAGAACGTTTGTTGCAAGGCGCGAGGTCGCGCGTACGGCACCCAGCACACCTCGATTCCGGGCCAACGCGGGACTGGGTCGGGCCGCTTCGGCTCCGGGGCCAATACCCGAACCGTGTGGCCGTGTCCGACCAACCCTCGCGCCAAGGTCAAGAGGAACGAGCCGCTGCAGTCGCCTTCGAAGCGCGGGAAGCCCGTCGTGAGGAGGCCGACTTTCATCTCGTGCGCGCCTCACTCCACGGTGACGGTCTTGGCAAGGTTACGAGGCTGGTCGACATCGGTGCCCTTGTGGTCCGCGACGCAG
>Ga0209271_10000653_pt1 | contig 11975 bp, 8 predicted proteins | sample tdAd002_FD_187123 | JGI IMG/M metagenome (GOLD analysis project Ga0209271, IMG submission 187123) | Marine sediment microbial communities from the Atlantic coast under amendment with organic carbon and nitrate - tdAd00.2 (SPAdes)... | ecosystem: Environmental > Aquatic > Marine > Coastal >... | reverse complement strand
CTCATCCCCATCTACAACGCGATCGTGCTACTCAAGATCGTCGGCCGTCCGCCTTGGTGGTTGATCTTGCTGCTCATCCCCGTGGTGGACGTCGTCATCTCGATCATCCTGCTGATAGATCTTTCGAAGTCGTTCGGTCGGGATGTGTTGTACGGCTTGGGCCTCGCGTTTGTCGGCTTCATCTTCGGGCCCATGCTCGCCTTCGGAGGAGACACCTACCAAGGTCCATCGGCAGCCTGATCCGGAACGGACCCGCTGTTCCACAAAGCCGCGCAATGGCTGACCCCCTTGATCAGCCGCCGTATGCACTGGTGAGCTACGAGCTCGACAAGATCGTGCCGGCCGCATTTACGTTGGGTGGTCTGGATACCTTGCCGACAGGGGAGGTGGTGACGCCGGATCGAAACGTCATCCCGGGGCTCTACGCCGCAGGCCGGACGGCAGCGGGAATTCCTCGCACGTCGAAGGGGTATACGAGCGGGATATCAGTGGGGGACGCGACGTTCTTCGGAAGACAGGCGGGGAAGTCGGCCGCGCAGCGTCAATGCCAGCGTCAGCGCACCTGATCGGCAACTCCTTCGGCCGGCGGCCGATACCCCTGGCATGCAGTCATCTGCCGCACTAGGTTGCCTCCCGTTCATGAGCGATATCGACTTGGCTTTGCGGGAGCGGTTCGGGCTCCCGGCTTTCTATCCTTGGCAGCGTGAGGCGATCGACGAGCTGCTCGAGGGGCGGCAGAAAGTCGTGGTCATCGCGCCGACGGGTGGGGGCAAGTCGCTTTGCTACCAGCTTCCGGCGGCGGTGCTCGAGGGGACGTCAATCGTGATTTCGCCGCTCATCGCTCTCATGGAAGATCAGGTGCGCGCCCTGACCCAGCGTGGGGTCGCTGCGACGTATCTGGCATCGACGCTTGGCCCTGAGGAGCTGAAGCGTCGCGAGGGCGAGATTTTCGAAGGCCGCTACCAACTCGTGTACGTGGCGCCCGAGCGCCTCGAGTCGCCTTGGCTGGTCGAGAGGCTTGCGGGGCTCCAGCCACCGCTGCTCGCCATCGACGAAGCGCATTGCATCTCGCAATGGGGACACGACTTCCGGCCATCCTATCTGCGTCTCGGTGAAATCATCGAGCGCATGCAGCCACCGCGCGTCATTGCATGCACGGCGACCGCGACGCCGATCGTGCGGCGTGAGATTCAGGAGCGGCTCGGTCTCGGCTCGGACCGGAGCGCGGTCATCCTTCGCGGGTTCTCTCGGCCGAATCTCCATCTGGCGGTCGTGGAGAGCGACAGCTCGACCGAGCGGCGCAAGTTGATGCTCGGTGCGCTCCGGAGCGCGCTCGGCGGGCCCGAGAGCCCCCAGGGCGGCGCCATCGTGTACGCGGCGACACGGCGCAACACCGAGAAGCTCGCGGATGTGCTGGCCAAGGAAGGTTGGCGCGTCGCCGCATACCACGCCGGGCTTTCCGCTCCCGTGCGCGAGGAGGTCAACAGGCGTTTCGCCGATCGGTCTCTCGACGTGGTGGTCGCGACCAACGCCTTCGGAATGGGCATCGACCGGGCGGACATTCGTACGGTCGTGCACGCGCAGGCGCCCGGGTCGGTCGAGGCCTACTACCAAGAGGTCGGTCGTGCCGGGCGTGACGGGCAGCCCGCCCACGGTCTCCTTCTGACGAGCTCGGGCGACTTGGGACTTCGTCGCCGCTTGATCGGGTTCAGCGGCGGCCGCGACCCGGGCAGCGTCCCGGATTCAGAGCACGTGCAGCAGCAGTGGCGTCTGTTTCTCGACCTGATGCGGTACGTCGAAGCGGGAAGCTGCCGGCACGACTTCATCCTCCGCTACTTCGGCGACGAGCAGGAAACGCTCGGCGGATGCGGTCACTGCGACGTGTGCGAGCGGCTCGAGGACCGAGGCGAGGAGGGCGCGGCGCGGAGCGCGTCCGAAGAGGAGGCGCTGACGGTGCGCAAGGCCCTTGCCGGAGTTGCGCGCAACCAGGGGCGCGCGGGCCTGACCGCCGTCTCCGAGATGCTTCACGGGACCGACAACGAACGCCTTCGCCGCCTGGGGTTGACCGATCTCACCACGCACGGCTTGCTCAAAGGTCACCCGAAGGCGTGGGTGCTCGCGCTCCTCAGGCGGTTGATCACGGCAGGCTTGGTCGACCTCACCACCAGCGAGTTCCCGATTCCGTATCTGACGCCCCTAGGGATTGCCACCATGAAGGACGAAGAGCCGGTTCGCGTCCTCGTTCCATCCGCGGATGCGGGCCGCGCGAAGGCGGCCAAGAAAGAGCGACGACGCTCCGAGCGAGCGCTTCCGGACAATGTAGACCCGTCGCTCTTCGAGAGCCTACGCTCCACCAGGCTCGATATTGCGCGCGCCAAGGGCGTCCCCGCATACGTCATTTGCCACGACCGAACTCTTCTCGAGATCGCCGCCTACAAACCGACGTCGATCGAGGCGCTCGCCGACATCTTTGGGATGGGTCCGGCTCGCATCGAAAACTACGGAGAGCCGTTCTTGGAAACGGTGAACGCCCACGCACCGTAGCCGACGACCTCGGCACGGCCGCCCGCGGTGTCACCCGAGCTTCGTAGGTCCAGTGTGCTGGCGACGAGCGAGTGTCGCCGGGCAGCTCCCAACAGACCCTGCACCCCGATGCGGCCACAGGCGCCCTCGTGTTCGATGCGATCTGGCTCCAGGGCCTCGATGGACCGGGCGGTAGCCGCGTCGATGCGTTTCGCCGTATCGTAGTCGTAGTAGTGACTCAAGTCCGAGCTGATCACTACAACGGTCTCATCTCCGCCCCACAGGGTTTCCAAGGCTTCCGCGACGTGTTGGGGCGATGCCCGTCCGATGGCAATTGGCATGACGGTGAACACCCCGAGCACCTCTTGGAGAAACGGGAGCTGAACCTCGAGGGCGTGCTCCCAGTGGTGCGCGTCGTCGAGGATGTCCACGAAGGGTAAATCGAGTAGCAGGCGACGCGCGCTTTCGTCGATCTGCACGCGGCCCAAAGGGGTTTCGAAGGCCGTGTTGCTGGGCACCGCTAGACCATCGAACGGGACGTGATGGCTCGGGCCGGCGAGCACGACCCGCTGGACAACCCCGCGCGACGGTTCGAGGAGGACGAATGCATTTGCGGCGACCGGACCCGAGTACATGTAACCCGCGTGCGGTACGATGAGCGCTTTGGGCCACGGGTCCTTTAGCGCACAACGTTCGCGCGCCTTCCCGAGATACTCCCCAACCACCTCACGCAACGCGTGCGCGTCTGCCGGATAGAAGGAGCCTGCTACCGCCGGTGGTCGAACCGTCCCCACCTCGTGACTCTGAGCACGACTCGGAACTTGTCAATGTTGAGTGATCCAGGTTGTCACCCGAGCAACTCGTGCGCATCCTGCGGGTGATGGCCCCGACTCCGATATCGACGGTGCAAACCGAGTATTGGAGCGAGCTAGACGACGGAAGGGTCGTCTGCGAGCTCTGTCCCCGGGCCTGCAAGCTCAACGAGGGGCAGCGTGGCCTCTGTTTTGTGCGCGCCCGCGAAAACGGTGGGATCGTGCTTACGACCTACGGTCGTTCCAGCGGCTTCGCTGTGGATCCGATCGAGAAGAAGCCCCTCAACCACTTCCTCCCCGGGACACCGGTCTTCTCGTTCGGAACGGCTGGCTGCAACTTGACCTGCAAGTTCTGTCAGAACTGGGACATCTCGAAGTCGCGGAAAATGGATACGCTCGCTGATGCGGCCGGGCCGGAGGAAATCGCGAACGCTGCGGTGCGCCTCGGCTGCCGGAGCGTCGCCTTCACCTATAACGATCCAGTGATCTTTCTCGAATACGCGCGGGACGTCGCGGCGGCGTGCCACGACCGCAATATTCGGACGGTGGCGGTGACCGCGGGTTACGTCAACGCCGAGCCGCGGGAGGAGCTGTTCTCGTTCATCGATGCTGCCAACATCGATTTGAAGGCATTCGACGAAGACTTCTACCGGCGGGTTGCCGGTGGTCATCTCGAGCCGGTGCTCGACACCTTGCGCTACCTGCGACACGAGACTGACCTCTGGTTCGAGATCACGAACCTCGTGATCCCTGGCTACAACGACGACGAGGACGAGATCCGTCGGATGGCCGACTGGGTAGCCGAGGAGATCGGGCCCGACGTACCGCTTCACTTCTCGGCGTTCCACCCAAGCTACAAGATGCGCGAGGTGCCGCCAACGCCGCGCACGACGCTGAGGCGCGCGCGAGAGACCGCAAAACGCGCAGGCCTTCATCACGTGTACACCGGCAACGTGCACGACCGCGAGGGCGATACCACGTATTGCGGGGAATGCGGGACAGTGCTGATCGCCCGCGATTGGTACGAAGTCATCGCTTGGAACCTCGACGACGGCGCGTGTCCGAAGTGCGGCGCCCGTTGCGCCGGAGTGTTCGAGACAGCGGCAGGCACCTGGGGCGCTCGCCGCCTGTCCGTCAAAATGGGGCAGGACGGAATCGCGCTCTCGTAGCTCGACGCGTGCTTAGGCCGCCGAAACGCGCTGCTGAGGCGGCTTCAGCGCCTTCCCCAAGAAATCCAGAACCGCTCGGATGCGGGCGCTGTCGCGTAGGTCCTTGTGGACCGCCTGCCAAATCTGGCGAGGTTCCGGAGCGCCTTCGACTGGAACTCGGACGAGGTGACGATCGTGGTCCGCGACGAGGCAAGGGAGCAGGCCGATCCCCGTTCCGGCGACCGTAGCGGAATAGGTGGCTGACACACTGTCCGAGCGGAGGGCCACACGGGCGCCGTCCATGCGCGCCTCGATCCAATCGTTCTCACGGCGGAATGGACGAGTGTTGGCGAAGAGAATCATCTGGTGTCCCGCCAAGGACTCCTTCGGAAGGCCGAACCGATCGACATAGTCGAGCGACGCATACAGCCCGAGGTGAATGAACGAGAGCCGCTTGATGATCAGGTCCTCTTGTGTCGGGCGAGCGAGGCGAAGAGCGATGTCGGCTTCTCGGCGGGCGAGGTTGACATCCAGGTTGGTGCACTGCAGCTCGAGTTGGATCTCTGGGTAACGTTCGCGGAAGCGACGAAGCTGCGGAGCGATGAATCGCGTCGTGAGCATTTCGGTGGCTGTCAGCCGGACCACGCCCTCGAGCTTCTGGTCTTCGCCTGCCACGTCGCGCTCGACGCCCAGCGCTTCCCGTTCGATTCGTTCTGCGCGGGGCAGTAAGCGATGACCGGCTTCGGTCAGCACGTATCCGTTGGGTGTCCGATCGAAGAGGCGGGCGCCCAGTTCTTCTTCGAGCTTCACCAGTCGTCGGCCAACGGTCGTGGGGTCCAGCGTTAGTGCAGCCCCCGCTGCAGCCAACGTGGCGTGGCGCTGGAGCGTCAAGAAATACCGGACATCGTCCCAATCAAACATGGCCTGCATCCTCGCAGCCTCATCAGGGCAGCGCAACTGCAAAAGTGCGCCGCGGCCCTGCGTCCAATAGGGCTCATGCGGCGCTAAGTGCTTCATATGACAGTTGAAAGGAGCCGATCATGCACATGCTAAATCAAATGGATCCAAATCTCTATTTGGCCGTCCGTCAGAAGCAGGCTCAGGTCTGGGACGACCTGATCGCGGCCCTCACAGCGAACTGGAGCCGTCATTTCAGGCCGCGATGGACGCCGGAAAACAGAATCTCACTCGAGGATATCTTGGGGGACCTCGCCTATGGACGGGACTAGCTTCGACAGCCCAAAACCTTAGAAATTTCAACGCGAACAGACAGCAAAAGGGTAAACATATGTTAGCATAGTAATTCGCGCGTTTGGGGGAACCAATGAATCGACCTATGCGTATTTGGCTTGCGGCCTGTGTCGCTCTTTCGTTGACCGCGGGAGGCTGCGGCGGGGGAACCACAGCGAACGGGCGCGTGGCTCCCGACATCACGTCGACTCCGCCGGCGACGGCCACGGTCGGTGTCCCCTTTAATTATACGGTGAACGCTGGCGGAATGACGCCGATTGCCTTCGCCGTGGTGTCTGGCCCGGAAGACTTCATGGTCCACCCGACGAGCGGTGTCGTGACCTGGACGCCTCAAAGCGAGGATCTCGTTACGGTAGAGATCAGTGCGACGAACCTCGCTGGCAGCGATTCACAAGCATTCGACGTCAACGTCGAGGGCTTGGGAGGACCGGTCTTCATCACCGAGCCTCCGACAGAAGCAACCGTCGCGGCGGCGTACGCGTATGACCCCGACGTCGTCGCCAACGGTATCGTTTCGTGGAGCGCGCCGGTCGCGCCGGACGGACTGACTATCGATCCGGAGACCGGCGCGGTTCGCTGGACACCCAGCTCCGCGCAGGTCGGCGCGCAAGACGTGACGATCCGTGCGACCGAGGAAGATGGCGGCGCGTTCGCCGATCAAGCGTTCACGGTGACGGTGGCGGATACTGGCGGCCCTGCCACGATTACGTCGACGCCTCCTGACCGCGTGTATGCAGGGGAGGTGCTGCGGTACGATGCGACCGCGTCGGGTGCGCCGACGATTCGATGGACCATGGAAGTCCCGTCGACGGGCACGCCGGCCTCAGGAGTGACCATCGTGACCAGCCCGCCAGCAGGGGCAGCGGTGACGGTCGAGTGGGACACGTCCGGTGTTGCGCCGGGTGACTACAGCATTGCGCTGCAGGTCCACAACGAGCTCGGTGATCCGAACGTTCAGGAGTTCACCGTCAGGGTGGATTCGCGTCCGGCGGTTCCGGTGATCGATCTGCTCACGGCGCCGCCGCCCGCGACGGTGTTCGTGGGAACGGTCTACAACTATGACGTCAACCTCACCCGTGAGAGTCAGAGCGCCGGCGTGATGTGGAGCTGGGTGGGAGCCACCGTCCCTGCGGATCTGGCGATCACGATCGACCCAGACACCGGAGAGGTGAGCTTCACGGCGTCCGAACCGAATGGCGAGATCGCGTACAGCTACACCGTGCGTGCGCAGAACGTGCTGGGCGAGGGGGACGAAGAGACGATCTCGGTCGATGCGGTGTACCCGCCGGCAACCCCGATGCTCACCGTCACGCCGGACACGATGTTCATGCTCGAGGTCGCGGAAGCCTTCCCAGGCGCCTCGGCCACGGCCACCGGCCAACCCACCCCCGTGTTGACGATCGTTGGAATGCTTCCGGACTTCTTGGACTTCGATCCGCTGACTGGCTTGCTCTCCGCGTCTGCGACGAAGCCAGCGCCTGATGAAACCGACATCGGCGCTCACTCGTTCGATATCGTGGCGACCAACAGCGAAGGAGTGGATAGTGCGACGATCGACATCACGGTCATCGCGGCACCGCCCAGCGTCGACTCGATCACGCCGGCCGCTGGTCGCCGTCAGTCCGCCGTGCCCGTCGTCGTTCGGGGTGGCGGATTCGTAAGCGCCGCGGCTCCGGTGATCCGTCTCGAGCTCGGCGCATACGAAGAGACGCTGACGACCGCCTTCGTCGATGAAACCACGCTGACCGCGATCGTTCCCGTCGACCTCGGCCGTCCCTCGGGGGTCTACGACATCATCGTTGACCAGGGGTCGACGAGCACCCTCGCGAAGCGCTTCACGGTCACAGAAGGAAATGGCTCGACCCTGAGCGGAAGCATCAGCATGGACGTCACGCTTGCGGCGATCGACAGTCCTCACGTGGTCATCAGTAATGTGCGAATCGAGAACGGCGCGACCGTGACGATGGAGCCGGGCGCTGTCGTGATGTTCTCCGGCAATACGAATCTGCGCATGGACGTCGGCGCCAACAGTGCCGGGGCGCTGGTGGCAAATGGCGGAGATCCCGGCGTGGATGACCAAATCGTCTTCACGCGATTCCAAGACGCCGGTGGCCCGGTGCCGAGTGGGCACTACAGAGGCCTTCGATTTGGCGCCAACATCATTTCCGCCGCGACGGTGCTTCGGAACGTGGTGATAGAGTTTGGCGGACGACGAAACACCGACACCAACCGAGGTGCGATCGAGGCAGTCAGCGGGTCTGCGCCGGTCATTCAACGCTCGATTGTCCGAGAGAGTTTGAACTACGGCCTCTTCGCGCAGTCGGGCGCGGGTTCTGACTCGGTGGATTGGTTTGCGGACAACCAACTCACCGCAAACGGGCGCTCGCCGATCAGCATCGGCTCGGACGACGTTTCTACGCTGGGTGCGAATCTCGCACTCACAGGCAACGGCGAGGATCGAATCTTCGTGCGGGGGTCGACCGTCAGCAGAGCCAATGCCGTATGGACGAACTACGGTGTGCCGTTCTACTTGAGCAACGGCGCTATCGTTCGCGGCGGGGGCACGATGAGGGTCACTCCGGGCACCGAGATGCGGTTTGCGCCGGGTCGACGCCTCCAGGTATCCACTGGCACGGAGCAGGGCACGCTGATTGCGTCGGGAACTCCCGACATGCCGATCCGCATGGTCGCCGACAGCGGCGCTTGGAGCGGCATCGCGCTCGCGAGTCTCATCCAGGCAGGCACGGTGCTACGCAACGTTCGGGTCGAGGCCTTCAGCGGAGCGGTCGCCGGCGGCCTTCGGGTCGACAATCCGGGCAACCCCGGCGATCGCGTCGCCATCGTGGAGAACTGCCTCCTGCAGAGCGTCCAAGCGGGCTCTGTTGGCGTCTATCTGTCCGGCAGCGCCCGCGTGAGCTCGTTCGAGAACAACGTGATCGACGTGGACGGGATGTCGGTCAGCGCGACACTGGGAGGCTTCGATGATGTGTTGGGATCGTCGAACACCTATGAAGAGCCGCTCCGCGTCCGCGGCAGCTCGATTACCAACGAGGACTTGGTGTGGAGCAGGCCGGTCGGGAGCGATGCTTCGACGCAGCCTATTCGGCCTACCGGCGGGTTAGTCGTGACCAACGGCTCGTTGACCATTCACGCGGGCAACCAAGTCGAGATGCCCCTCAATGGCCAGATCACGATGACGGATAGCCAATTGGTGGTCGATGGAACGTCGAGCGCGCCGGTGGTGTTCGAGCCCATCGCGGGCGCGGCATACTGGAGCCGGATTCGCTTGCGTGGATCGGGTGGCGCCGGCGCATCGCGCATCACTCACGCGGTACTGAACGCCGCCGGGTCGGACCCAGGGCGGGGTGTGGCGTCCGGGTTCGCGGCGATCGTCGTCGAGGCCAACGGTGGCATCCCCGCTACGCCCGCAGTCTCCAATACCATGATCGTGAATAGCAACGGCTACGGCATGACGTTCGCCAACTCCACGCACTGCGGAGCTGGGTGCAACGACAACACGATCGTGGGTTCACGTTTCTCGGCGGTTCGCATTCATGGGAACTTCATTGGCCGCTTCGGAACGGGCAACGTACTAGCCGGCAACAACACTTCGGGCACACCGGGACACGAGGGCATGTGGGTAGTGGGCGACGCTGTCGACGAAACGGCGAGCTGGCCGGCCAACGACGTGCCGTACGTCGTGCGAGGCAACATCGAGCTACGACGATCGACGCCGTTAAATTCGGTGCCGGTGCTGACGATTGAGTCCGGATCTGAGCTTCGTTTCGCGAGCGCTGCCCGATTGCGGGTGGGCGACGGCAACGACGGCGTGCTTGATGCGCGGGGCACCAGCACCGAGCCGATCACCTTTACCACCGAGGACACCGCCTCGCCGGCATTCTGGCGGGGCCTCGACTTCGGTCAGGGGTCGGACGGCTCGATGCTCGATTGGGTGGTGGTGTCGTACGGCGGAAGCGGTGCAGGCACGGGCAACGTCAACTTCCGGTCGGGCTCTGTCGTGGTGATCGGGGCTGTCGCGTTCACCCATTCCGAGGAGTACGCGGCCGTCATCTACTCGGGCTCTGCTCCGATGTTCACCGGTCCGTCGACCGACCGGGTCTACACGTTCAACGGTCAGCAATCGATTCCGGGCGACGGGGACCCCGCGTTCGACTGCGTGCGTGACGTCGCCGCCAGCGTTTGCACCCAACCGTAGCTGCCGGAGCTTGCACCGCTAGATCGGCTCTCCTACGCTCCCGTCTTAGTGTCAGACGAGGACGATATCTCCCAGAAGACGTTGGCGGTTCATGGTGGTGAACCGAGGACGTATCCCTACGACGCGCTGGCGGCGCCGATCATACAGACCGCGACGTATTCGTTTGCCGACACGGCCGAGCTCATCGCGTACTTCGAGGGGCGAAAAGAACGCGAAGAGTACGGGCGCTACGGCAACCCGTCGGTGCGCCTGGTAGAAGAAAAGGTGGCGGCACTCGAGCGCACCGAGGATGCCGTTGCATTTGCAAGCGGCATGGCCGCGGTGACTTCGACGATTCTGGCGCTCGTGAAGTCCGGATCGCACGTTATTTTGTTTGCCGACTGTTATCGCAGAACGAGGCAGTTCGTGACGACGTTCCTCGATCGCTTTGACATATCGAGCACACTCATCCCGCCTGCAGACGTCGATGCCCTCCGAGCAGCGATTCGGCCCGAGACTCGGCTGGTGATCGCCGAGGCGCCCACCAACCCTTACCAGACGATTCCCGACCTCGACCAGGTCGCTGAGATTTGCCGTGAGAAGAAGGTCAAGACGCTCGTCGACAGCACGTTTGCGACGCCAATCAATTTCAAGCCTGCGCGCCATGGCATCGACATCGTCGTGCACAGCGCCACGAAGTATCTGGGCGGCCACAATGACGTGCTCGGTGGCGTGGTGGCGGGGAAGGCCGGCGTCGTCTCGCTGGTTCGCGATCTCCGTAGCGTCTTTGGCGCCTGTCTCGATCCGCATGCGGCCTACCTAATTCACCGCGGAATCAAGACCTTGGCCCTTCGTGTCGAGCAGCAGAACACCTCGGCGCAGGCAATGGCAGAGCGGCTCGAGAAGCATCCGCGGGTTCGGCAGATCTGGTATCCGGGTCTGGCGTCACACCCGAACCACGAGACCGCGAAACGCCTGATGAGCGGGTACGGAGGCGTAGTCACTTTCGAGGTCGATGCCGATCTGCAAGGCACGAGTCGCTTTGTCGACGCCTGCCAAATCCCGCGCATCGCGCCGAGTCTCGGGGGCGTCGAGTCGCTGATCGAGCAGCCGGCGTTGATGAGCTACTTCGAGCTCACCACCGAGGAACGCGAGGCGATCGGCATCAAGAACAACCTCGTCCGCTATGCCGTGGGCATCGAAGACACCGACGAGCTCATCGCCGACGTAGTCGCCGCCCTCGACAGCACCGGCTGAGGTATCGCTCCCGACACTGCGATTAGCCTCACAAAACGGTGCTGCAACTCTTCCCTCGCACTGAGATGCCCCCGGGCGCGGGATGTGGACAAAGGGCGCAAGTGCGCGAAATCGCTGTTGACGCGCCTAGGGCCCTGGATATACTTGGCCCGCAATGGGGAGAGAATCGATGACGAAGTCGGAGCTCATCGACGCTGTAGCCCAGCGGACGAAGATCACCAAAAGTCGGGCCGAACACGTTGTAAACTGCGTCTTTAACGCAATGACATCGGCGCTCGAGCAAGGGGAGGGGATCGAGATCCGCGGCTTCGGGAGCTTCACGGTTCGAGCTTACAAGTCCTACAGCGGGCGGAACCCTCGCACGGGGAAGCCGGTGCCGGTTCCGGAAAAGCGCCTTCCCTTCTTCAAGGTCGGCAAAGAGCTCAAAGAGCTCGTCAATGATGGCGTCGCCGAGCCCGGCGAATAGAGGCTACGGATGAAGCCAGAAGCGCAGCTCGCCGAGCTCAAGCGCGGTGTGGTCGACTTGCACGTCGAGTCGGAGCTACTCGAGCGTCTGAACGCCGGCAAACCTCTCAAGATCAAAGCGGGATTTGATCCGACACGGCCGGACCTTCATCTCGGCCACACGGTGCTGCTCAACAAGATGCGTCAGTTCCAAGAGCTGGGGCACGAGGTCGTGTTCATCGTCGGTGACTTCACGGCGCAGATCGGCGACCCCTCAGGGAGGAGCAGCACGCGCCCTGTTCCGACGCGCGATGAGATCCTCGAGGGCGCGCGCACGTATGCCGA
>Ga0209271_10000651_pt1 | contig 11986 bp, 8 predicted proteins | sample tdAd002_FD_187123 | JGI IMG/M metagenome (GOLD analysis project Ga0209271, IMG submission 187123) | Marine sediment microbial communities from the Atlantic coast under amendment with organic carbon and nitrate - tdAd00.2 (SPAdes)... | ecosystem: Environmental > Aquatic > Marine > Coastal >... | reverse complement strand
TATCGCTTTGCGATTACTCGAGAACGCCAACGCGATTCCAAGAATCGCGATCATGCCGAATATTCCGATGAAGCTACGCGTCATGCCAACCCCCGATCTTGTTCTTATTGAATGGCGGGCCCTAGCATACCGCAAAGATCAGGAATCGCCCGTCAATTTCTCGTGGATGACGGGGCCGACGGTCGGAGCCTCTTTCTGCATGGTGCATGCATCGAGCAGGAGTCGCGCAGCGTTGTCCGCATCTTCATCGGATGCCGCGTGGATGATCGCGAGTGGCGTCTCACCGTCGAGCAGTGTTCCAAGGCGGGCGAAGTCGCTAAACCCGACCGACAGGTCGAGTGCCTCGCCGACCTGGTGACGTCCGCCACCCAGCTCGATAATCGCATTGCCGACGGCACGCACATTGACCTCTGCCAGAAAGCCCGTTGCATGCACGGGTTTGACGACTGCTGCCTTTGCCAGGTGTTTTGAGCTATTGGTTACGAATCCCGGTGGGCCGCCAAGCGCTACGCACATCTCGTCGAATCGTTCGGCCGCCTGCCCACTCGTCACTGCCTTGTCGCAGCGTTCGAGTGCGTGATCGACGTCGTCCTCAAGCCCGGTGACAATAAGCATCTCCGCACAGAGCGCGAGCACGACCTCATCGAGCCGTGAATCGCGATAATCGTTACGAAGGTAAGCGATGGACTCTTCGATTTCGAGCGCATTGCCGACTGTCGTGCCGAGTACTTCGTTCATATCCGTTATTACGACGTTGGTTTTGAGATTCGCTTTGGCTGCCGTCGTAATGATGCTCTGCGACAACTGCACCGCGCGCTCGTGTGAGGCCATGAATGCACCGCTGCCGACTTTGACATCCATAATGAGCGCATCGAGACCGGCCGCTATTTTCTTGGACAAGATCGACGCCGTGATTAAAGGCACTGACTCGACGGTAGCCGTCACGTCCCGAATCGCGTACAGGCGCCGGTCTGCCGGCGCAAGATCGGCCGTCTGCCCAATGACCGCGCAACCAACTGACTTCACAACGTGCTTGAACGTGTCGAAGTCAGGAGCCGTGTTGTAGCCCGGAATGGCCTCAGCCTTGTCGGTCGTACCGCCCGTATGGCCCAGGCCACGCCCCGAGATCATTGGCACATAACAGCCGCAGGCCGCCGCGATAGGCGCGAGCAGGAAACTGACCTTGTCGCCTACGCCGCCCGTCGAGTGCTTATCGACCACCGGGCCGTCGAGCCCCATGTCACTCCAGTCCAGCACTGTGCCGGATGCCGCCATGCCCATCGTGAGCGTCGCGGCCTCGTCGAAGGTCATGGAATTCAGGCAGATCGCCATCGCGAGCGACGCCACTTGCTCAATTGGAAGGGATTCGTCGGCAAGGCCGTCAACGAAAAACTGGATCTGCTCATCACTGAGTTCCCCACCATCGCGCTTGGTGCGAATGATGTCGGTAAACAGCATCAGGTATTGAAGCCGCGCAGCGGCAATTCACTACTGCGCTGCAACCAGTTCTCAACGGGATAAAGACAATCTCTGTCGATCAGATGCAGCGTGTAGGCGTGGCGGGATTTCTCTGATCGGTTTGGGCCGCTCAGATGCGGCGTACGACCGTCGAAAATGACCAGGGTGCCTGCAGGCGCCTCTGCCGCGAGCTTGAGTTCTTCCGGCCAGGTCGAGTCGTCCAGCGTCTCGAATGTCAACTTGCCGTCCGCCCCGCGCAGGTGCCGCTGTTTCAATCCCATTTTGTGTCCACCGGGAATGAAGTGCATGCAGCCATTGTCGACCGTCGCATCTTCGAGCGCGAACCAGAAGCCAACACATGAATCAGGTTCGGTATAGATAAACGTTGAATCCTGGTGACAATAGACCTCTCCACCGATACGTGGTGGTTTGAAAATATACATGGACTGGATAATAGCCGGATCCTGGAACCCGATCCGCCGGCTCACTTCTGCGAGTTCCGCTGTGCGCGAAAAATCATCGAATACAGGGTCCAGGTCGTGCAAGGCATGACCGATCTTGTTCAGGCAATGTTCCTTCGCCTGCTTGAGATCACCATTTTCGTCAAACGCGTCATGCTCGAAGAAAAACCGAATCTTGTCGCCCGACTCTTCGAAATACTTGTCTTCGAGTTGCGTCTGCTCCATTGCCGAAAACACATGCCTGACTTCTGACTCGTCGAATGCCTCTACAAGTTGCAGCGTTCGTTCGCGCAAGCGCCGACAATATTCGACGGCAACAAAGTCTTCGAGAATCAGTACACCGGTGGCACGATAATCGTCCAGCATCGCAGCCGTTAGTTCGCCATTTGAAGGTGCTTTGTAGGTCGGTAGTTTGTCCATGTAGGCGGTCATTCTATCTGCTTGAAAACAATTTCGTAACAATCCGGAATTCGGTTGGTGCAGACTTGAGCCTCAGCTATACTTTGCGGTAGTGACAAAAAAAATAACTTGGGGAATATCGTGAAGAAGTTCTTTATTTTCAATCGTTTGTCTACTCTTCTTGCAGTAGTTTTTACGACTGCATTTCTCTTCGCTAACACAGCATCTGCGCAAAACACCGTATCATCGATACGTATCGACGTGTCCGACGCAGATGGCGGTGCCGCCAGTGGCGTCGCCGTCAGTATCACACATGTGCCTACTGGTCGTTCGCAGATACTGACATCTAGCAACGACGGCGTGGTTACGGCGCGTGGACTTGCCATCGGTGGTCCCTATGAAGTGCGAGTCGCCAGTGATTCGTACGCAGCTGACGTCATTCAGGGCATCTACATAGAGCTGGACCAGACCGAACTCGTCGAGTTGATTGTCCGCTCATCGATAGAAGAAGTGATCGTGACGGCCGAGGCGATTACCGAAGAAGTTGTAGTTGGTGTCGGCACAGCGTTCGACCGGGCAGCGATCGAGGCGACGCCTTCCATATCACGAGACTTCGTCAGTACGCTCGCGAGAGATCCGAAGATTCTCGTCGACAATAGTGTTGCGCGAGGGCCGGCGGTATCTATGGCGGGCCAGAACTTTCGCTTCAATAGCGTGACAATCGATGGCGTACCGCAGAACGACAACTTTGGCCTGTCGAAAAACGCGTCGGCTACGCAACGCACACCGATTTCAATCGATGCCATTCAGGCTATCAGTGTCAATCTGGCGCCTTACGACGTGACCTATGGGAATTTCATCGGCGGCAACATCAACATTGTTACGAAATCGGGCACAAACGATTTCACTGGCAGCGCGTACTACTTCAGCACAGACGACAGCCTGAGTGGCGATCGCTCCAAGAACGATGGGATCGACATCGGCGATTTCTCGGAGGACACCTACGGCTTTACGCTCGGTGGCCCAATCATTCGCGACAAGCTGTTCTTCTTTGTCAACTATGAGAAGTTCGAGACGACACGACCTGCTAATGCCGTGACGATCGACAACGTCCCAGGCGTTACTCAGGCTGATGTCGATGCCGTGCGCGGCATCCTGCAAACTGAATACGGATTCGATCCTGGTCCGTTCGCACATTCTGACGACGATGAGGACGAGAAGGTCCTCGTCAAGCTTGACTGGAATATCAACGAAGATCATCGTGCTGTCGCGACGTACCAGGTCGCCGACGGCGATGTAATTTTCGACGACTTCCCTTCGCTGGCGGCACTGCGGTCAAATCGCTACAACATTAACGAAGAGATGATCGCGTACTCGGCGCACCTGTTCTCCAACTGGACGGACCGGTTCTCGACCGAGTTGAGAATTGGCAGAAAGGATGTCACGAATCGGCAGATCAGTGTCGACGGTTCGGCAGCAGAATTTCAAGTCTTTACTCCAGGCGGTGGCGCGATTCTCGCAGGCGGGGATCGCTTCCGCCATTCCAACGAGCTCGACAACGAGTCCGATATTTTCCGTCTCAAAGGTGATTTTGCTGCTGGTGATCATATCCTGACGCTCGGCTTCGAGCGTGAGTCCAAGACGGTACGCAACCGCTTCCTGCCATTTTCGAAGGGCAATTTTGTCTTCGGTTCTATCGCCGATCTCGCAGCTCGCGACATCACCAACGGATTTGTGTTGTATGGTAACTCCAACACCGGTGTGCCGACGGACGCCGAGGCGAATTTCACACTCGATGTCGATAGCCTGTACTTTCAAGACGAGTGGACGCCATCGGGCGATCTTACATTGACGTTGGGCTTGCGTTACGACAAGTTATCCAACAGCGATTCCATTACGGACAACCCCAGTTTTCTCGCCCGGCGCGGCTATGAAAACGGCGAGAACCTCGATGGCAAGACTCTTCTGCAGCCGCGCTTCGGGTTCAACTGGAATGTAAATGATCGACTCACATTGCGTGGTGGCGCAGGCTTGTTCGGTGGTGGTGCACCGCTGATCATACTTTCCAACAGTTATGCTGGCGACGGCATCAGCCGTACTTTCGCTTCCTTCATGGCGACGTTCTTCGGCGCTCCGTTCGATACCGTGTTGCCCGCTACCGTCGCTGAGCTACCGGATCCGACAGCAGCATTCAGGAACTTACAGCAGTTTATCGGCGTAAACCCCGTTGGGCAGACGGATGCTATTCACCCCAGTTACAACATCCTGAGCACCTGGAAGTACAGCCTCGGTGCCGAGTATCTGGCTAATCTCGGATTCCTCGGTGATGAATGGCTGCTGTCAGCTGACATCGTCCTATCCGATGTGAACGACGGCTACGACATTTATGAAGCACGGCGTTCGGTTGACGGCACCGCCCCGGATGGTCGCCCGATTTACGATCTGCCGGCCGATGCCGACTACATCACGACGAACACCGGCAAGGGCAGCGGCACGGTCATTACGTTGAGTGCGGCCAAGAGCTGGGACACGTTAAACGCTGGATTCTTTGACTTCACGCTGGGTTATACCAACCAGGATGTCGATGAATTGCGTTCGTACAATCGGTTCGTTACGTTCGAGACGCTGGCTATGGACCCATCAACGGATCTCAACAATCCGGGCGTTGCCCAGTCTCGCTACGAGGTTGAGCATCGCATCACAAGCACCCTGACCTGGCAACAGGAATTGTTCGGGGACAACACGACGACATTGGGCCTGGTCTACCAGGGCCGTTCCGGGCGCCACTTCAGCTATGTATTCGGCAGCAACGGAACTCCGACGTTTGGCGGCAACTTCCTGGCTGACTTCGGTAGCGAAGGTGACAATCCCGGCTCACAGTTGCTCTACGTGCCAACGGGCCCGACAGACTCGATTATCAGCGGCGACCCGGGATTCTTGGCCGATCTCGACGAGTACGTCAGCAATGTGAGCTGCCTGAGCAAGGCGCGCGGTACGATCGTTAAACGCAATGCTTGTGAAACTGGCTGGGTCAGCATTTTTAGCCTGCGCTTCATGCAGGAAATCAAAATGGGCAATGTCAGTTTTGACCTGATGTTCGACATTGAAAATCTCGGCAACCTGATCAATAACGATTGGGGCCGTGTCGACAGCCATCCGGCACCGTCGAACGTTGCACCGGCCAACGTCGCTTTAAACGGCGCGGGAACGCAGTACGTACTGACGCCAACCGCATCTTACGATGCGGCAGTCGGTGCAAGTTCTATTGCGCCAAAACCGGTCATTGCGGCGTTGCCGTCGGTTTATCGCATGCAGCTTGGTTTACGATTCCGCTTCTAGACACCTGAGCGCAACCACTATAAAGGGGCAGCTCGGCTGCCCCTTTTTTTGTGTCAGAATACGCCGATGAACCACAGCGTCCGAAATTGCCTGCTCACAGCCGCTTTCCTCAGCATCATTGGCTGTTCCGAGAGCACCGAAGATCGCATCGATCTGATTATCGAAGGTGACTACGTGGTCACTATGGATGAGGCGGGCACCGTCATCCCCGATGGTGCCGTGGCTGTCGATGACGGCATGATTCTCGCGATCGGGGCCGCCGCCGACATCCATTCGCGTTTCTCCGCCGCTGACACACTCAGTGGTGATCGCCAGATCGTCATGCCGGGGCTCGTCAACGGCCACTCGCACGCGGCGATGACGCTGTTGCGTGGCGTCGCCGATGACCTGGCGCTCATGGACTGGCTCAACGACTACATCTTCCCGGCCGAGGTCGAATTCGTCGACGCAGAGTTCGTGCGCATTGGCACTGAGCTCGCGTGCTGGGAGATGATTCGCGGCGGCACGACGACATTTGTCGATATGTATTACTACCCCGATGTCATTGCAGAAGTCGTAAACAATTGCGGTATGCGCGCACTGATTTCTGCGACGGTCATCGACCAGCGCAGTCCCGATGCGGAAAGCGCGGTCGACTCGATTCAGAAAGGCACTGCGTTCATTCGGAGGTGGCAAGGCAAGAATTCACGCATTTCGCCGATCTTCGGGCCGCACGCCAACTACACGCTAAATGCCGAGCAACTGCAGGCGACGCGCGCGGCAGCAATGGAATTTGGCGTTCCGATCAGCATCCACATGTCCGAATCTCCTTTCGAAGTGCAGTACTCGAAAGACACCTTCGGCATGACCAGTATCGAATTTTTCGAATCGATAGGCTTCTTCGAAGGCCCAACTATCGCGGCACATGTTGTGTGGCCGACCGAAGCCGAGATTCCAATACTCGCCGAGCGCAAAGTCGGCGTCATTCACAACCCGACGTCTAACATGAAAATCGCGTCCGGCATCTCGCCGGTTACCGACATGCTCAAGGCAGGCGTGCGCGTTGGCCTTGGCACTGACGGTGCTGCGAGCAACAACGATCTCGACATGTGGGAAGAAATGCGGCTCGCATCATTGCTGCAAAAAGTTGAACAAATGAATCCCGAAGTGTTGCCGGCCGAGACAGTGTTGCGAATGGCAACGAGCGGTGGCGCGACGGCGATCGGGCTTGGCGACAAGATCGGTTCGCTCGAGGCAGGCAAACGTGCGGACCTTATCCAGGTTGCTTTCGAAGACGTGCACCACATCCCAACCTACGATGTTGTGTCACATCTTGTTTACGTGAATGACGAGCAGGATGTAGCATCAGTGGTTGTGGATGGCCGGATATTGATGCGGGAGCGTGAAATGCTAACGATCGATACTGAGCGCGTTGCCGCGGAGGCAACCAAATTTGCCGCCAGGATTCAAAGCGCCTTGCAGGAGAGGAACCAGTAATGGTCCGGAACGTCGCAGCGGCACTTGCCGGCATTGTTACGGCTTTTGTCATGATCATGCTGATCGAAAAGCTCGGTCACTTTATCTATCCGCCGCCTGCTGATCTCGACTTCAGCGATCCCGACGTCATGCGTCCTTACATCGCAACCTTGCCCTTCCTGGCGCTACTGTTCCCGATGATTGCCTGGGTGGTTGCTACGTTTTCAGGAACAGTCCTGGCCTGCAAAATCGGCACGGCAAATCCATTAGCATTTGCCGCCGTTGTCGGTGGCCTGGTACTGGCAGGCACCATCGCGAACCTGATAGTTATCAAGCACCCGCTTTGGTTCTCGTTACTGTCACTGATAGCGATTATCGCAAGCGCCTGGATTGCCGCGCAGATCGCTGCGTCTTCCGGACACGCGGATACAGAATCACCAGCAGACGACTAGTTGCGTAGGTAGAGCCCGAGAACCTCACGCGCCCACTGAGCGCCAGCCGCCGTTTCACCGTCGACTGCTGCTTCTACATCGTTGCGCACGAAAGCCAATGCCTGGTCATTCCCAATAACTGCGATATCACAGAGCGACTTGACGGCCATGACCCTGTCCTGCCAGTGCCCCGAACCGTGCTCACCGCGGAAGATGGCTATCAACAAGTCAACATGCTCGCTCGCATTGATTGTGCCAAGCGCGGAAATCGATGCCAGCCGAACATACTCGTATGGGCTGTCAGTCAATTCCACCAGAGGGCCGATCGCGTTTGGGTTATTCGAGAACCCGAGTTGAAAAACCGCCAGGTAGGCCAGGCCGTCTTCAAGGTTGTCATTGATGCTCGAGACGAGTTGCTGCACGTCCGCATCCGAGGCCGTCTGTTGGAACAGGTGCATGTTGATCTTCGCTGCCAGTTCCTGCACTACCAGCTCGAGCGGCTGGTTCATGGTGGGTTCAATGACCTCGTCGAAACCCCACACTGGAACCTTGCCACGCACCATGAAGGCACCGACACGATTCTCACCTGCCGGCGTTACGATATCTGCGCTCATCAGGGTAGTCGTCGTAAACGGCCCGAACGCGTTCATGCGATGGTTACGTATTTTGATTTTGTGGATCTGTACTTCTGCTGAATCATCGGCGCCCGCGCTAACTGGTATGCCGCGCGCAACGAGCTCTGCCAGTGTGAACTCCTCGAGAAAGCTGATGGGCTCGAGATCAGCACCCTCAAAAGTCAGCCCCATTGGCAATGGGCCGGAGCTGAATGGCGTGTACGCATCGTCACGGGCGTCAACAAAACTCAATTGATACGTGGTTTCCGGTCCGGATGGGTTGAAAACAGTCGATGACGCTTCGGGTGCATCGACCGCGTAGACTGAAGGCGCGCAGCCTTGCAGCAAGGTCAACGATGCGCCGAGAATGGTTAACCAAATGATTTGCCTGTTCATACAAGCCCCCTCGTGCTCGATACCAATCCCCTGGGTATTTGTGCGTCGGGAAGAGGCTAACGTCAATTCGGAGTAGTACCTAAGCTATGGGTCAATCGCACTCGAAGTCGTCGTCACCGAGCGGTCGACACTGCGGCGGAAAACCTACCTGCTGCCAGTAATCGAACACACCTGAGTCGCGAATAAATGACTTGAACTCAGCGCTCTGCCGGTAGGCATGCATCATCGGATCCCATACGACGAGGGCGTCGGGAATGCGCCAGCCCATTCCTATTGGGTTGGTGATGTACTGGAAATCTTCCGCGTAGCCACCTTCCTGCTCGTCCAGGTAAAGTCGAATCGATTCAATCAGGCCTGAATGATCCTGCCCCGGACTATTGTAGGCTTGCCACAACTCATCATGGTAGCGCCAACCTCGTAACAGAAAATAGTCGTTGGTCGCCATCTTGAACGCCAATTCTTCGCCGCGGCGAACCAGGGACGGCAGGTATGCAAACTCCACTTTCGCGGAACTTGTGTTGAGCGCTTTCAGGTAGGCAGCAATCGCCTCGCCGTCTTTGGCCATCGCGCCGAGTACTGTGTAGTGGTTCTCGACACAGGGCCGGTAAAACGGCTCGTACTCGATGCAACTGGAAAAATCACGCAAGGCCGCAGGTAAATCGCCAACTTGCAGGTAGGCCAGCCCTCGCCAATTCAGTGCCGACGCATTTCTCGGCTGGATCTCAAGAGCACTTTCAAAGTCGGCGAGAATCTGTACAAAATCTCCCCTGCTTCGCAGATCCTTGGTTTTCTCACGCTCCATTCTCGCGATCACGGCCAGTGCTGTGGCGCTCCTGGGCTCGAGGTCGAGCGCATGTTTTGCGAATTCCGCACCGCGTTTCTCTGCAACTTCGATGGGTGTATCCACAAAGCCGTACTCGACGGCCAGTGTCTGCAATGCCGCCCGAATCTCCCAAGCCTCTGCGAATTCGGGATCCTGCATGACGGCGCGCTCGAGCAAGGCATCAGCGACATCAAGACTCTCGCGCGCATGAAACATCGGCCTGGCCTGCAGATAAAGCTCGTAGGCATCGAGGTTGCGCGTTGTCGCGGCGACTTCGACGGGCTCGAGTTCACCGACACCCAGCGTTTCGCTGAGTGCCGCAACGATCGCTTTGGCGATCTCATCCTGAATTTCGAAAATATTCTCGGTCGTCAGCGGCCGGTCGAATGTATCCGACCAAAGATGTTTGTCATTCATTGAATCGATGAGCTGCGCTGTTACCCGGATCGTCTCACCCGACTTGCGAACGCTGCCTTCCAGGACGTGCCGGACCTTGAGTTCGGCTGCAATCTCGGGAATACCGAGATCCCGTCCCTTGAACTGAAAAGACGACGTTCTGGATGTCACGTCGAGGCCACTAACACCGACCAGGACGTTGAGTATCTCCTCGGAGATGCCGTCGGAAAAATATTCCTGGTCACCACCCGGCGAGAGATCGGCGAATGGCAGGACAGCGATGGACGCTGCATCTATCTCGGCTACCGCTGGTTCGTCCACCACAACGACCGGAACTTCTTCAACCAGCTCAATCGATTTGTCCGACTGCTGCCAGACAATCATTGCGGCCAACAAGACCAGGCCGGCGACGATTGCATAGTCGAGTTTGTGGCCGGTATCGCCAGTGATGCTCTCACTTTCGGGAACATCCTCAGTCCTGAGCACACCTTGCGGAGTCAGCTCGAATGCCCAGGCGAATACGATAGCAATTGGAAAACCGATCAACAGCAGCGCGACGATCAAGCCGTCGAACCACACCGGCAGACTCATCGTCTCCTCAAGCGTGGTCGCTATCTGGGCCAGCACCCAGCCGACGACTGCATACATGCCCGCAACGCGGAAGACATTGCGTCGCTTCATCTCGCCAAATAAGTTACTCATTCAGGAAGCTCGTGCCGTAGTCCATCGGTGCGAGGCTGAAAAACGATGCAATGCTCTGCCCGATATCCGCGAATGTCTCGCGCTTGCCGAGTGCCCCCGGTGTAACGCCGTGACCATATGCCAGCACCGGAATGTGTTCACGTGTGTGATCGCTGCCTTCCCAGGTCGGGTCACAGCCGTGATCGGCGCAGAGGAACACAACGTCGTCGTCTTTCATTAGTTCAAGCAATTCGGGCAGGCGTTGGTCGAAATACTCCAACGCCGCCGCGTAACCTTCGACGTCTCGCCGATGTCCGTAAAGCATGTCGAAATCGACGAAGTTGGTGAACACGATCGAGCGATCGCCAGCATCGCGTAGTGTTTCCAGGGTCGCGTCGAACAACGCCGCATTACCTGAGGCTTTTACTTTCTTTGTAATGCCCTGGTGCGCATAGATGTCGGCGATCTTGCCGATACTGATAACGTCACCACCTGCTGCCACCAGTTTGTCGAGCACAGTGTCGGCGTGTGGCGGTGTTGTCAGGTCGCGGCGATTGCTGGTTCGCGCGTAGGTGTCCGGGCCGTCACCAGTGAATGGCCGCGCAATGATCCGGCCGATGTCGTATTTGTCGACGAGCTCTCGGGCGATATCACACAGCTCGTAAAGGCGATCGAGGCCGAATGATTCTTCGTGGCAGGCGATCTGGAACACACTGTCAGCGGAAGCGTAAAAAATTGGCTTGCCTGTTCGAACGTGCTCGTCACCCAAATCGGCGATGATCGTCGTGCCCGAAGCGTGACAGTTGCCGAGGTAGCCCGGGAGCCCTGCACGCTCCACGAGCTCGTCGAGTAATTCCTGCGGGAACGTGTTCTCGCGCTCGCTGAAGTAGCCCCAGTCGAACAACACCGGAAGACCGGCGATCTCCCAGTGACCGCTCGGTGTGTCCTTGCCGCTGGAGAGTTCTTCGGCGTAACCGTAGGCACCGACAATTTCGGTGTCCGTGATTGCGCCAGCAGCAAATTCACCCGTGCTGTCGCGCCCCGCATGGTAAAGCCCGAGCCGTGCGAGATTCGGCAAGTTCAGCGGCTTGCCTGACGCAAGCCGTTCGCGCGCGATGTGCCCGAACGTGTCGGACCCCACATCGCCAAATCGTTCCGCATCTGCCGTAGCACCGATGCCGAACGAGTCCAGTACGAGAATGATGGCTCTGCCCATGGCTCTTTCCTAAAAGGCCTGCAGGGAGAAAAACAGCCCGGCAAGCGAGGCATTCATAAGGTTGACGAGTGTACCGCCAATTACTGCCTTTAGACCAAGTCTCGCGATATCGTGGCGGCGCTCCGGGACTACCGCGCCGAGTCCACCGAGCAAGATCGCGATCGACGACAGGTTTGCGAATCCGCATAGCGCAAAAGTGACGACGAGCTGCGTGTGGGCGGACAGGGTCTCCTTGACGCCCATGAAGGAGACGTAGGCATAAAACTCGTTGATGACGAGTTTCTGACCTATCAGGCTACCGGCCTGGGCTGCCTCCG
>Ga0209271_10000650_pt1 | contig 11993 bp, 10 predicted proteins | sample tdAd002_FD_187123 | JGI IMG/M metagenome (GOLD analysis project Ga0209271, IMG submission 187123) | Marine sediment microbial communities from the Atlantic coast under amendment with organic carbon and nitrate - tdAd00.2 (SPAdes)... | ecosystem: Environmental > Aquatic > Marine > Coastal >... | reverse complement strand
AGGCACATCCAAAGGTCGAGCAAGTGTCCTATCCCGGGCTGAAATCATTCGCGCAGCATGAACTCTCGAGTAAACAGGCATCGGGTTACGGCGCCATGCTCTGGTTCGAGGTTAAAGGAGGCCTCGCGGCAGGCAAGAAACTGATGGACAATATTGAGCTCTGGAGCCTGGCCGAGAACCTTGGTTCGGTTGAATCGTTGATCACCCACCCGGTTACGATGACGCATGCCGATGTCGAAAAAGCCGAACGCGATCGTGTTGGCATTATTGACGGGCTCGTACGCGCGTCAGTTGGCCTGGAGGATACCGACGATTTGATCAGCGCCCTGTCAGACGCTCTCGATCAGGTCTAATCAACAACAACTGAGTAATATCACCATGTCACGTTTTCTGAACTTTGACACGCTGAGTTTGCACGCGGGCCAGGTCGTAGATCCCGAATTTGGCGCACGGGCCGCACCGATCTACCAGACTACTTCATATGTGTTCCCCGACACCGATACCGCATCATCGATTTTCAATCTGGAACGCGGTGGACATGCGTATTCACGAATAACAAACCCGACGGTTGGCGTTCTCGAACAACGCATCGCGGCGCTCGAAGGCGGTTCGGCCGCTGTCTGCACAGCATCGGGAATGGCCGCGACGTTCTGTGCTATCACGGCAATATTGAGCCAAGGCGACCACATCGTTGCCTCAACTCAAATGTACGGCGGCAACATCAGCCTGATGAAGAATACCTTGCCACGATTTGGCATCACGGCAACATTTGTGGATCCGACTGACACGAGTGGCTTCCGTGAAGCGATCCAGGAAAATACGAAGCTGATATACGGAGAGCTTATAGGCAATCCCGGTCTCGACATCCTGGACCTCGAGGCAATTGCGCGGATTGGCGCAGACAATCACGTGCCGGTCATGATCGATGCGACATTCAACACTCCTTACCTGTGCCGCTGCTTCGACTATGGCGCGAACATGACGATTCACTCAGTGACCAAGTGGATGGGTGGGCACGGTGTAGCGATAGGTGGTGTCGTTGTCGATGGCGGAAATTTTGACTGGGGTGCCACCGATAAGTACCCGACCATTACCGAACCGTACGCGCCATTCACGGGCATCAACCTCTGGGAAGAATTTGGACCAGGCGCATTTGCATCACGGATTCGAGCAGAGGCGATGCGTGACATTGGACCATCGATGAGTCCAATGAACGCGTTCCTGCTGCTGCAGGGTATCGAGACTTTGTCGCTGCGCATGGACAAGCACATGTCCAACACCTTGGAATTGCTCGAGTACCTGTCGAATCACGATCAGGTTTCGTGGGTCAACCATCCCAGCCTGCCATCTCATTCGAGCCATACACTCGCCAAAAAGTATTTGCCAAAAGGTGCGGGCTCGATCGTCAGCTTCGGTGTGCAGGGCGGGCGTGAGGCCGGCAAAGCATTTATCGAAAACGTCGAACTCGCATCGCACCTGGCCAACGTAGGTGACGCCAAGACGCTGATCATTCACCCGGCCACGACCACGCACTCGCGAATCGATGCCGATGCGCTGGTCGCCGCCGGCATCACAGAAGACATGATTCGCTTGTCCGTGGGCCTGGAAGATGTCACCGACATAAAAGCCGACTTCGATACGGGCTTTCGTGCGGCGAAACGGGTTGCCAAGGGCTGATCATGTATTTCAAGGTCGATGGAAAACAGGTATTTGCAACAACAGGTGGCAAGCCGTTCGACAACAGCAAGCCGACCGTCATTTTTCTGCGCGGCAGTGGCTTTGATCACACGGTTTGGGGTCTGCAGTCGCGTTTCTTTGCTTTTCGAAACTATGCCGTACTCGCCCCCGATCTTCCGGGACATACGAACTCTGAGGGTCCGCCCCTCGAATCGATCGAAGCCATGGCTGACTGGCTTAACGACGTTGTCGAATCGCTTGATGCAAAGGACATTTCACTGGTCGCACATTCGCAGGGCTGCCTGGTTGCACTCGAATTTGCGTCACGATTCCCGGACCACCTGCGGTCGGTATCATTAATCGCCAGTGGCCTGGCCACACCGGTCAATGACTTTCTGCTGAATGCGGCCGAGAATGACCCCGAGGCTGCTATCGCCATGATGCTGAGCTGGGGTTTCGGTCCCGCGGGACATATGCATCAGGGACCTATTCCCGGAAATTCGATGGTTGCCGGTGGCCGCAAAGTCATGCGCCGCAACGTCCCTGACGCGCTGGCGACGGATCTTAAGGCCTGCAACACGTATGCGAACGGCAAGAGGGCAGCGGCGAAGCTTGCAGGCCCTACCCAGGTCATCGCAGGCGGCAAGGACCGCATGGCACCGCGGAAAGCCACTATGGAATTGATCGAGCATTTGACCGACCCTGAGGTCACTCTAATCCCGGAGAGCGGTCACATCATTCCACAGGAAGCGCCAAACCAGTGCCGCACCCTGCTAAAGGCATTCATCTTTTCGAATAACCCCGCAACCTAGAAGCACGCTATGTACGAAATCGATCGCGCCGCCGTCATCGGCGCGGGCACCATGGGTCTCGGAATTGCGGGGCAACTCGCGAACGCCGGTGTCGAGGTACTGCTCCTCGACATCCCCGCGGACGGTGACAACCGCAACGCAATCACCGAGCGAGCGCTGGAGCGCCTCCTGGACGACAGGCAGCCGGGCTTGTTGCACCCGGATTTCCTCGACCGCATCACGATCGGCAATATCGAGGACGACATGCAAAAGCTGGCCGATGTCGACTGGATTACCGAAGCCGTTGTCGAGCGACTCGATATTAAGAAGGCGTTGTACAAGCAGATCGACGCCGTGCGGAAAGATAGTTCCATTGTGTCTTCGAATACCTCCACGATTCCCATATCTCTGCTCGTCGAAGACATGCCGATGTCGTTTCGCGAAGAATTTGCTGTCACACACTTCTTTAATCCGGTGCGGTTCATGCGGCTGTTGGAACTTGTCAGGGGAGAGGCTACACGAGTTGAAGTGATCCGGAGTCTCGAACAGTTTGCCGATAGACGATTGGGTAAAGGCATTGTCGTTTGCAACGACACACCCGGTTTTCTTGGCAACCGGGTCGGCGTATACGCGATTCAGATGGCCTTGCACACGGCATTTCGCATGGGGCTGCGGCCAGAAGAAGCTGACGCAATTTTCGGGCGCCCGATGGGTATCCCGAAGACAGGTGTATTCGGCCTGTACGATCTGATTGGCATTGACCTGATGAGTGACGTTGCCAGAAGCCTGGTTTCGATTCTGCCTGACGATGATGTCTTTCACGAAGTGTCTGCAGAGATTCCAGCCATGGCCAGAATGATCCGCGAAGGGCACATCGGCAACAAAGGTGACAAGGGTGGTTTCTATCTGCCGGCTGATCTCGAGAAAGGTCAAAAACGGCAGACCCTGGATTTCGATAGTTTCACCTACCGAGACTATGAGCCGGGTAGGCCGCAGGTGGCAATCGACGCCGAACTCGCCGGGGATTTCACTTTACTGCTCGGGCAGAACAACCGGTACGGCGATTACGCCTGGGAGATCCTCGCCAGCACGCTGTGCTATGCAGCCGCCCTCGTCCCGGACGTTAACGAGTCACTTGTCGCCGTCGATGATGCGATGAAGCTGGGCTATAACTGGATTCAGGGACCGTTCGAGATGATTGACGCCATTGGCGTTGATCAATTTATCGCACGGCTCGAAGCAGACGGGCGCGAAATTCCCGAATTTGTTCGGACCGCAGCGGGCAAGTCCTTTTATCGAGTTAGCGGCGAAGATCTGCAATACCTCCTGGCCGATGGCAGCTATCGAACCTTGCAGCGAGCGCCGGGCATCCGACGTTTTAGCGAAGAACGACGCACGCTTGCGGCAGTCCGGGAAAATGCTGCCGCAAGTTACTTCGAACTCGAAGACAAAATCGGACTTGTCGAGTTTCACAGCAAGGCCAATGCGCTCGGCTCCGAATCCATGCAACTGCTCGAGTTCGCTGTACAACATGTCGCGGAGAACCTGACAGGACTCATCATCCACAATGATGCCCAGCACTTCTCCTGTGGCGCAAACCTCGAAAGTATTCTCGGTTTTGTCGTCGAGAAGGACATGATTGGTCTCGATCGGTTTCTCGATCACTACCAGCAAACCTTATTGTCGATGAAGTACGCCCCGATCCCGGTTGTCGCGGCGCCATCGGGATTGTCCATGGGTGGCGGTTTCGAAGTCCTGCTGCACGCCGACAAGGTAGTCTTTCACGCAAATTCCGTAACCGGACTCGTCGAGTCGCTTGTCGGTGTTGTTCCTGGCGGCGGTGGTGTCAAAGAGATGCTGTATCGCTGGTACGAGCACACAGGAGATATTGATAAAGCGGCCTGGAATGCGTTTATGAACATCGGTTATGGCAAGACGGCCAGATCTCCACTCGAAGCCAAGCCATTGGCAATGTTCCGTGAAGGCGTCGATGGTTACGTCATGAACCGGGACCGCCTTCTGGATACGGCCATGTCGGCTGTCCGGGAGCTATCAGCGGGCTACAAGGCTGCCTCACGAGCACCTCTCGCAATGCCGGGCCGCGAAGTGTGGACTGAAATGAGCGATTGGCTGCAGAAGGCGCATTCGAAAGGCCACCTCACCCCACACGATGTGACGACAGGTACCCAAATTGCCATGATTGTTACCGGTGGCGATATTGATGCAGGCGTCGAGCTGGAGGAAAATGACCTGTTTGCTCTCGAGCGAAAAGCGTTCATCACTCTCGGCCAGACTGATCAGACCAGAGCCCGAATCGAATTCATGCTTGAGCATGGCAACCCACTCAGAAACTAAGAGAAACACATGAACTACAACGCCCCTATCAAAGACATGCTATTCCTCGTAAACGAGTGGCTGGGCCTGGACCGCTTGACGGCCTTGCCCGGATACGAAGATTTTGACGCCGACTTGCTCGAAGCCATCCTCGAGGAAGCGGGAAAGTTCGCCAGCACTGAGCTGCTGGCCATCAATCGCGAGGGAGATGAACACGGCACCATATTCGAAGATGGTGCGGTCCGCACACCACCCGGATTCAAAGAGGCCTACACGCAGTTTATTGAAAACGGCTGGACCGGCATCGACGCCAAACCAGAACACGGTGGACAGGGTCTGCCCAAACTCCTGCAGAATCTCATCGACGAAATCGTCGGTGCGACAAATGTCTCATTCAAGCTCTACACGGAACTCAGTCGCGGCGCCTACCACCTGATGGACCACGCCGCATCGGATGAGATTCGCGAAAAGTACTTGCCGAAGATGGTCGAAGGCACCTGGTCCGGAACGATGTGCCTGACCGAGCCACACAGCGGCACCGATCTTGGGCTTCTATATACGAAAGCTCTGCCAGCAGATGATGGTACGTTCAGGATAAGTGGTGAGAAGACCTTCATTACATCGGGCGATCACGACCTGACCGAAAATATTCTGCACCTCGTCATTGCCCGCATCGATGGTGCGCCCGCAGGCACACGTGGCATCAGCCTGTTCCTCGTTCCCAAGTTTCTCGTTAACGATGATGGTTCGATCGGCGACCGCAACGGCGTTCAAACGACATCGATTGAGCACAAGATGGGAATCAAGGCATCAGCGACCTGCTCACTGAATTTCGACGGTGCGACTGGTTACCTGATTGGCGAGGAAAATCGTGGCCTCGCGGCGATGTTCAAAATGATGAACATCGAACGACTGACTGTTGGCCTGCAAGGGCTGGGAATGTCCGAAATTGCGTATCAGAATGCGCTTGAGTACGCGCAGGAGCGAATGCAAAGCAAAGCGCCAGCGCCTCGCCCCGATAGCAGCAAGCCAGCAGATCCAATCATCTACCAACCCGAAATGCAGCGTCAGCTATTGACGATTCGTTCGCAGGTCGAAGGGGCTCGAGCACTGTCTGTATTCACGGGTTTGCAAGTCGACATCATGGAAAAGTCGGACGACGCAACAGCCGCTGCCACAGCGGAAAGCACGGTCGCGTTGCTGACGCCCGTGATCAAGGCGCATTTCAGCGATCTCGGAATGAGCAGCACGCTTTCCGCCCAGCAAATATACGGAGGCCACGGTTACGTTCGCGAGCACGGCATGGAGCAACTGGTCCGCGACTGTCGCATTGCGCCGATCTACGAAGGCACCAACGAAGTGCAGGCCCTTGACCTCGTGGCGCGAAAAGTCACGGGCCGAATGACCGAGTTCGCCAACGGTTTTCTTGGTGAATGGCAGCAGTTCCTTGGCGAACACAGCAGCGACGATAGTGTCGCCGATATTGTGGAGCCGTCGGCAACTGCGCTGCAGCGGCTGATTGACGCCACCCTATGGATGCAGGAGAAGGCTCAATCCGATGAAGCTGCGATTCGCGGCGGGGCCTCTCAGTATCTGCGGCTGTTCGCATTGACGATCATTGCGTGTTTCTGGTCGCAGGTCATTGTGACCATTCGCGACAAGGACGGGGAGTTCTATGAGGTCAAACGCAAGCTTGCAAGATTCTATGTGCAACAGGTTTTGCCGGAGACAGGCGCGCTTCTCGAGATGATTGTCAGCGGTGATGAAGCTCTCGCCGAATTCGACGTCGCTGACTTCACAAGCTGAACTGGCTCGATTCAGCTTTTCATTTCGTCGGGGATCTTGATCTGCGGCTTGAACCACGGTGCCTTGCAGACTGTGGCTGGCAGCTCGCCGTATGGTGAAACAACGACCAGCCCGGTGCCCACCTCAGCGAATTCGACCACAACATTTGCCCAACCTATGTTTTTGTCCAATCGTGGCGAGTGTGCACATCGAGTAACGTGCCCGATTTTTGTTGAGCCGTCGCGTATGTCCCAGAATTCCTCGTTTGGTGTAGCGAACGCATCGCCCTGAATCTCGATGCCGACCAGTCGCCGCCTCGGACCGTCTGCCTCAATCTTCCTGAGCGCTTCTTTACCGACGAATTCACCGCCCTGCCCAAAGTCGACAAAGCGACCCATGCCGATAACGTAAGGGTTGTCGTCGAGGTTTATATCCGAGACATAGGAAAGCAGACCGCCTTCGATGCTTCTGATGGTTGACGGAGCGGTTGGCGCGATGTTGTATGGTTTGCCGGCCGCCATAATTCGCTCCCACAGCTGATCACCAAACTGGCTGTCCCTGAGGTACAACTCGTAGCCAAGTTCCCCGCTCCACCCGGTTCTTGAAACAACAAGTGGTATTCCATCGAGCATTGTTTCCCTGAGCCAGTAGTATTTCATTTCGACAGCCCAGTCACCGAACAGGTCCCTGGCCACCAACGGCGCCTTCGGACCTTGCAGCTGCAGCGGCGAAACATCCGGCTCGCTGACTTTGACATCCATGCCGCTGTTAACGGCCACACCCATAGCCCACCACAAGACATCGCCATCTCCGGGTGACAGCCAGAACAGCCGTTCCTCAACGCGCAGCATTATCGTGTCATTGACAATACCGCCATCCTGATTCGTCAACGCCATGTACTGACATTGACCTACTTCGCACCTGGACATGTCCCGTGGTGTCAGGAATTGAATGAACTCGAAAGCGTCCGGGCCAGAGATCTCAACCTGGCGCTGACAAGCAACATCCCAAAGAGTTACATCGTTTACAAGACTCCAGTAGTCCCTGACATTGTCGCCGTACGAAGCCGGCAGGTAGGTGTGATTGTATATCGTGAACGCTTTGGCGCCCCAGCGCAGCGTCGCATCAAAGAACGGGGACTTGTGAACGCGAGGTCCGAATGACATCAATGGGTCTGCATTTCTATCCGTCATTCAGTTTGACCATTCGAGTGAAAAATTTGAGGAATTGTATGCCCTGATTCCCGGAAAATCACTAGAGATCAGAGACTATCCGTATCACCGTCAATAACGCCTTCCGGCAGAAAACGTTGGCCTTTTCGCCAGGCTTGCGGACTGAACGGATTGCCGCTAATTGGGCGTTTCCAAATAGCTAGTCGGAAATTATCTGAAAATTACTGTTGGCTTCGATCAGACCCGAGACGGCGATCATATAAGCGAACAAAATCGCCACCGTTCTTATTGATGCGCCAAACCAGGTCGTCCCGTAGACACGCCGCAGCGCGACAATCAGGTGGAACAGGAAGTAGGCGAATACCACAAATTGAAGTACGAGCGCCAGCCAGGACTCGGCCGAGATCTTCTCGAGCGGCAACATCAGAGCGAGAACGACATACGCGGCACTATGAAGATGCACCGAAAATATGAGGTGGTTGAAGTACAGATGCCTTGGCAAGAACACCTTCAGAAGCAACGCGAAAACAGGCAGCAATACAAACATCAGCCGCGGCAAAATATCGGACATGAACCGCGCTTGTACGGCAGCATCCTGCCCAACTGACTGACCTTGATCGAGCATCATGCCGCGGCTCGCGACCCAGGCCATAAGAACGAAGAATGAGACGCTGATAAACAGATACAGACGCAACGGCGGCGTATATGTCCGGCGTTTGCCGTCGAGGAATGCGCTGGTTAGCAGGCCTGGCTGCAGAAACAACGCCTTGAGTGTGCGCCATGCACGACCGTCGACGTCAAATGTTTCTTTGACTATGTCAGCAAGCAGCTCACGTAATGGCCGCTCGAGATCGACGTCTTTTTGGCCGCACTCGGGGCAGTAAGATCCACTGATTTGCGATTCGCAGTTCTTGCAATGCGCCATTTTCCTGAACTCCGGGCCGGTATCACTTCACCCCGGCATGATGCCTCTGTCTAGAAGCCGGTCATGCCGCCGGGGCGTGAGCGGAGCAATTTGAAATGGCGGAAGCCAAGTTCGACGTATGGATCAAGCGGGAAGTCGACCATTCCATACAAATCACGACTCTTGATCGGCTGCGAACACTCGAACTCACCACCTTTGCCCTTGTTTATTTTCGAAATCGAGAGATAGCAGAGTTTCGACGTACAGGTCAGCGCACATCCCGCATTGGCGAATAAGACGATTTTGTCTTTCGCTTCTATTTTTTCGAGAAAATCCAGATCTTCGTTCACGCGCATAGGCAGGACGACCGAGTCATACAATTCCAACGCTTCATCGATTTTCTTGTACGACTTCAGATTTTTGATGACGCTGGCATCGAGACGATATGAAGGAAAATCCTGTCGAATCCAGCGTGCAAGATCATCGTTCGTGATGATTACCGAATTCAGCGGTCGCTGATAACGGGCGAGCAGGCCCTTATTGTGCTCATACTCTTCCCTGTCGACAAAGTGATTCGACATCGGAATTCGAATGCCGATGCCCGAATTGTTGAGCTGAGTGACGTCGCGTTGGGAAAGCTCCCGGCGAGTAAAGGCACGGCCGCCATACAATGTGCTGCGTTCAACAAATCCGAACACACTGTCGATCTCGCGCAGCGGGATGTTGCCATAGTTCTTGCGCAAGTAAGCCATGATCGGCACATCCGGTGGCTTGTTGCGCGCCGAGATCGTGTAAGTAAGCTCGGGCTCTGGCAGTTCTTCTGTCGGCGTAAAGACGCGCCCACCTGGCACCGGCTTTCGTTCTGGATCAGTTGCTGGCTTAGTGCTCATGACCCCCCAAGTCTAGAACAATGCCAACGTATAGCCTAATACCACGTGCCGCGACATTTTCAGGCAAACGCCCTTAGTCCCATGCGAATCGCGACAACGAAGAGAAACAGGCCAAACAGCAAGCTCAGCCGGCGACGCGATAAGGCGTGCGCTATCTTCGCCCCGAGCGGCGCAAACAGGACCGTCGTCGGGGAGATCAGCGCAAATCCAACGAGGTTGACGTATCCGAGGCTGCCGAACGGCAAATCCGGATGCCCCCACCCGCTCAGGATGTAGCCGAGTGTTGACGGCAGCGCGATGACCAGCCCGAACAATGCCGCAGTGCCAACGGCCAGATGGATTGGCTTATTCGACAGAGTCATCGCCGTGACACTCAGAGTACCGCCACCGATGCCCATCAGCGTGGAGATTGACCCGATACCAATCGGAATCGTCGGACCAATTACGCCACGCGGCACATCGGCCGCCAGGCTCTTGTCATCAAGAGGTAACGCCATCTTGACTGCGACACTCATAGCGACCACCGCGAAGACGGCAGCCAGCACGCCACCTTCGACATTCGCGGCGATTACTATGCCAATGATCGCGCCAACGACGATCCAGGGCGACCAGTAACGTATCAGCTCGAAGTCAATCGACTCTTTGCGGTAATGTGCTCGCGCTGACGATATTGACGTTGGAATGATCGTCGCAAGCGAGGTTGCGACAGCAATATGCATGCGAATGCCCTCGTCCACACCAACAAATGCGAGGGCCGCTTCAAGCACGGGCACTATCACGATTCCGCCGCCTATACCCAGGAGTCCGGCAAGCACGCCACCAACTGCGCCAGTAAGTAACATGGCGATCACAAGGCTTGCCATTTCCATGAGTACTCTCTCCGCCTAAGCATTAACGTGGCTTTACGCTACGCCTGTCTCGAATATTTACGCGGTAGAATGATACTCGAATACAGGAAAAGGCCCACACATGGTGGACCTTTTCTTTTTCTTGCACGCATTAACTCGACTTGCTGATGCTGAACTGCATCGGCTTGTTATTGCCGTTGACGACACATTCAGTAGCGTAGGCGCGAATCGTCTTGCCCTCGTCTGCACCGAAAACCGACGTGCTGATTTTCAAGGTATAGCCGACCGTCCGTCGCTCGATGGCAACGATGTCATGGCGCATTCCAATTGCGTCGCTGTAATCCACTCGTTCCCTGACTTCCGCGACGCACGAATTGACTTCATCGGCGACGCCGGATTCGGCAACGGTCGCCGCGCCGGCGGGTGCCGCAAAAGTGTAAAGGGCAACTAAGGTCAAGCTGATGATCGTTTTGCTGCGGTTAAACATGTTGCTTACTCCTGGTTGTTTCCAATTGCGGCTTTTGCCGCCCGATTGTTAAACAGAACATTTGTTCTGTTTCACTCAAAAAAATGCTTTGTCGCTAGTGCTTGCTGCTATTCAGAATACTCATTCTGTCTCTGCCAAAAAAAATCTCAGGGCTTGAGTGACGCCATTGTGCTGTCGACGATGCCAGTCAATGAATCGCGACTGAAGCCGGTACGGCCCAACACGGCCAGTCCAAACATCGTACTCGTCAAGAGTTCCCCGGCCGCTCGCACATCGAGATCCGCCCTCACCTCGCCCTGTTCTTTCGCCGACTCCAGGCCTATAGCAAACGCCTTGGACATGCGCTTCATGAATTTCTTCAGCACGCCCTGCAATTCTTCGTCGTCGGGGGCCAGTTGCATTGCCGTGTGTATGAACAGGCAGCCTTTCTTCTCTTCAGTGCAACACATATCCGCCACGCGCTCGTCGAAAATCGTTCGAATGTGCGCTAGCGATGCGTCCGGTTCCAGCAAACGCAGGAAAGACTGTTTGCCCATGCCTTCTGCGTACCGGTCCAAGGCCTGCTCGAATAACTCTCGTTTGTTGCCGAACGTGCCATAAAGGCCATAGCGGCTAACACCCGTTGCACGCACGATGTCGTCCATTGAGGTGTCTGAGTACCCCTTGGAGGAAAATAGATCGACAGCTGTTGACAACGCTGACGATGGATCAAATGTGCGTGTTCTAACCATGCGAAACAGAATAGCCGTTCTGTTTTGGATTGTCAACCCATTTCGTCACGCCGCGTTTAAACAGTATCCGAGACAAGGAGTAGCTGAAATGCGCCACACGAAGATAATCGTACTATCAGGTATTGCAGCCCTTATGACTATGGGAGTCGCGTACGCCCAGGAAGAACCACCGGGCGATCGCCAGGCAATGACCCCGGAACAGCGGCAAGCTGCCATGGAACAGCGCCGTACCCGGCAAGAAGCCCGCCGCAATGATTGGGAAAATATGTCGGATGAGCAGCGTGCGACAGCTCGTGCAGAACGCGATCAGAAGATGGAACAACGCAGGGCGGCCAATCGCGAGAGATACGAGAACATGTCGGACGAGGAACGTA
>Ga0209271_10000648_pt1 | contig 12012 bp, 11 predicted proteins | sample tdAd002_FD_187123 | JGI IMG/M metagenome (GOLD analysis project Ga0209271, IMG submission 187123) | Marine sediment microbial communities from the Atlantic coast under amendment with organic carbon and nitrate - tdAd00.2 (SPAdes)... | ecosystem: Environmental > Aquatic > Marine > Coastal >... | reverse complement strand
AGCAGTTTATGGCCATTGAAATGAAAATCGCCGATTATCGGTACCCGGCAATTTTGGGCTTCAAGCTGATCGACAATATGCGGTATTGCGCTGGCTGCAGCATCATTGTTCACGGTTAACCGCACCAGTTCCGAGCCGGATTCGTGCAGCAGCTTTACCTGCGCGACCGTGGCGTCGATATCGGCGGTATCGGTGTTGGTCATCGATTGCACCACTATGGGTGCGTTACCGCCGATGATGACTCCGGAAACGTTGACGCTATGTCGATTGCTGGTCTGGTTCATGAAATACTGTTTGCGCTTTAGATGGCGGGTAATAGTAAAGAACATTCGTCGACAGGGAAAGAAATATGCCCTCGAGACGCTGTATGCACGTCGTATCCGAACGCGGCGGCTACCGGGCCATCTATTTTCTGGCTTCGTCAATCTATCGTAATGCGTCTAAAACCCTTAGAATTCACGGCTACACTGACTGGAACTGCCGTGTTCGAACAAGTAACCGTAATTGCCTTTGACCTCGATGATACCCTGTGGCCCTGTATGCCGACGATTCATCGCGCCGAAGAAACACTATATGGATGGCTCGAGGAGCATTATCCGCGTGTCACCGAACGCTACAATCCCACGCAAATGGTCGAGTATCGTCGAGAATTCAGTGCACAGGAACAACGCTACGCGGTGGATATGACCGCCATGCGTTACGACTTCCTGCAACATCTTGGCGATATCCACGATTACGACGGCGAACAGCTATCCAGAAACGGGTTTGAGGTATTTTTCGAGGCGCGCCAGCAGGTTGAGTTTTACGACGACGTCTTGCCCTGCCTGCAGCGCTTAAAGCAGAAATTTCGCCTCGGCTCGATCAGTAATGGCAATGCCAGCATCGAACATGTCGGCCTGGCCCATTTGATCGAGCACTCGGTGGGCGCATCGGATCTCATGGTGGCCAAACCGGACCGCTTGATATACGAGCATCTGGCGGAGCGTTTCGAGGTGTCCCCCGCAGAGATTGTCTATGTTGGCGATCATCCGGCATATGACGTGGCAGGTGCGCTTGCAGCCGGTTATCACGCGGTCTGGATTAATCGTGAGAGCATCACATGGCCTGATCACTTGCCTGAGCCGGATCACCAGGTAACGGATTTGCACCAGCTTGAGACATTGCTCGATGAGTAAAGATTTGCCGCATCAGATGCTCGACCTTTTGCGCCAGTATCGGTTGTGCCAGAGCGGTCGGATGGATGCCGTCGGCCTGCATTAATGCCGGATCTCCGGCTGCGACCCCTTCGAGGAACCTGGGCAGGTAGTGAACAGGAAATTCATCGGCGATACGCTCAAATACCTGTTGAAAGCGTGCATTATAGGCGGCGCCGAAATTGGGAGGCATGCGCACGCCGATCAGTATAACCTCTATTTCCTGAGCCTCGGCGAGCTGCACCATTTGCCGCAGGTTGCTGGTACTCTGGCCGAAGCCAAGTCCCCTGAGCCCATCGTTGCCACCAAGCTCGATGATTAGATGGGTCGGCTGATGATCAGCCAGCAGCCCCGGCAGGCGTTGTAAACCACCAAAGGTTGTTTCCCCGCTGATACTCGCGTTAATAACGCTTGTTTGTGGAAAACTTGACCTTATATTGGAGCTGAACAAATGTGCCCAACCCTTGTCTACCGGAATATTGTGGGCAGCGCTTAAACTGTCCCCTACAATCAGGATATTCGTTGCGGAGTGATTCGCATAACCATAGCTGTGAAAACCCAGCAGCAAGAACAGAGTCATGGCAGAAAATAATCTTTGCATTGCGTTAAACCAGGTCGGCAAGACCGTAGATACTCCGGATGGCGAACTCGACATCCTAAATAATATTTCGCTGGATGTTAAGTACCAGGAAGCTGTCGTTATCAAGGGAGCTTCGGGATCCGGCAAAACCACGCTACTGGGTTTGATGGCGGGCCTCGATCAGTCAAGTTCGGGAGAAGTGGTTCTGCTGGGTCAGAATCTGGCTAATAAAAACGAAGAGCAGCGCTCATCTATCCGTGCCGGCAAGGTTGGATTCGTATTCCAGTCGTTTCACCTGGTGCAGGGTGCCAACGCGCTGCAAAATGTTATGTTACCGCTTGAATTGAGCGCTACCGAGAATGCCAGCCAGCTTGCCGAAACCAGCCTGCAACAGGTAGGGCTGGAGACAAAAGCCCATACCCTGGTAGATCATCTATCCGGTGGTGAACAACAGCGTGTCGCGATAGCACGGGCTTTTGCCACCAGGCCGGTCGTGTTGTTCGCCGACGAACCCACTGGTAATCTCGATGCAGCTACCGGGCGGCAGATCGCCGACCTGATGTTTCATTTACGTGACCAGTCGGGTACCACACTGGTGCTGGTTACGCATGAAGAAGAGTTGCTGGAACGTGGCGATCGTCAAATTCTGATGGAATCGGGCCGCCTGTTGGCAGACTAAACGACGATGAATGTAAAACACACAACGATCCATTCCTACTGGCTGATGTTTGTCGCCACGGTAATAACGGTTGCTATTGTCACCTCGAGTCAACTCGTTACCAACCGCATCAGCCTGTTGCTTGATCGCCAGGCGAGCGAGCTTTTAGCCGCCGATCTGGTAATTCTGTCAGGCAAGAAATTCGATGCGCAATACCAGGCTGTCGCCCGCGAGCGAGGCCTGCAGTTCAGTCAAAGCGTGAGCCTGCGCACCGCGGTTTTTATCGACGACGAGCCACAGTTGGTGGAGTTAAAGGCGGTCGACGCGGCATATCCGCTGCGCGGTAAGCTGGAACGGGCGCATGAGGTGACTGCGCAGCGAAGCTATGCCGAACAGGGGCCGTCAGTCGGGGAGGTCTGGCTGGATTCAAAGCTTGCGCCAATCGTCGGCCAGGATTTGATCCTCGGCGAACAGGCGTTTGCTGCCAGTTGGCTGCTAACCTACGAACCGGACCGCGGTGGCGCCATTTTCAACCTGGCGCCCAGGGTGTTGATGAATATCGAAGATCTTGCGCAAACGGGTCTGGTGGTGCCGGGCAGCAGGGTTAGATATCGCTTGATGTTTGCCGGCGATCAGGCCGATATTGCCAGTTTCAAAACCTGGCTCACGATTAATCTGAAACCGGGTGAAGAAGTCCAGGATCTGGAAAATGCTCGCCCGGAAATGCGCCGTGCGCTCGAGCGCACGCGCAAGTTCTTCGCGCTCGCAATCGTCTTGACGCTGGTAATTGCGATGGCTGCAATTGCGATTACCGCGCGTTACACCGCGAACCGGGAAGCCTCCAAGATCGCGATGCTACGCGCATTTGGAATCTCGCAACGGAGTCTGTTCAAGTATTACCTGGGTCAGTTGGGCTGGCTATGGATAGCCGCGACGGTAGTTGGTGTGGTGCTTGGCTGGGCAACCCAGTTTCCGCTGCAGTGGGCACTGGACGGCTGGTTTGGCAAGACCTTGCCGCAGGTTTACAGTTTGCGGCCCTATCTGACCGCGGCACTCGTGGGCCTGCTCGCGCTGGCCGGTTTTTCGCTGCCATATCTGCTCAATGCAACCGCGACCCCGCCGATGCAAGTTCTGCGCACGGTGGTCAATCGTCGTTCCTGGTCGCGTGGTTTACTGATGACTGGCAGTGCCATTATTGCCGTATTTTGCGTGCTCGTGATATTGATGCAAAGTTCGCTGCTGGCGATCGCAGTTCTGGGTATTGTGCTGGCCTGCGCTTTCATCCTGCCCCTGATCCTGGGCTGGATGGTGAAGCTGTTACTGGTTTCGTCGCGACGCCGTTTCTGGTTGCGTCAGTATCTACTGAGCCGATTACAGGCTGGCTCGCGCGGGGCGATTTACGTGATGTCGGGATTTAGCCTGGTACTAATCGCGATACTGTTAATCGCGGTGGTCAAGGATGAACTGATGGGAGAATGGCAGTCGCAGTTACCCGATGACATACCCAATTATTTCCTGATCAATATTCGCAGCGCCGATGTTGCCGGAATCGAGGAATTTCTGCACCAGCGCCAGATTGAAGCTTCGACACCCTATGCACTGGTGCGCGCCCGCATGTCCCAGATCAATGCGGTAGATGTTGATAAAATCAGGTTTTCACATCCACGCGGGTCTCATAGTGTGACCCATACCTTCAATATTACTTACGCCGACACGCTACCCGAGCAGAATGAAATCGTTGCTGGAAGCTGGCTCAGCGAAAACCGGGAACCGGCGCAATTTTCGGTTGAGGAGGGCCTGGCTGAAAAACTGGGGCTAAAGCTGGGTGATCAGATCACCATGACGGTGGGTAGTAAAACCCTGCAAGCTTCGGTGACCAGCATTCGCTCCGTATTGTGGGAAAATTTCAAACCTAATTTTTACTTGATCGCGAATTCGGAATTGATCGCAGACATGCCACAGACCTGGTTGTTAAGTGCACTGATCAAAGACCGGCACAAGGCCGATTTAAAACAATTGTTGCAGCGTTACCCATCAATCACGCTACTCGACATCAGCGAGCTGATGGCGCGGGTGAAGGCTATTGTCGACAAGGCTACCGTGGCTTTGCAGTTCTTTTTCCTGTTCGCGCTCGCCGCGGCGACGATTGTCCTGCTGGCAGCTATCCAGACCGGCAGGCATGAACGGGAAGTCGAATCGTCACTGCTGCGCGCATTGGGTGCACATACCAGTCAGTTGTATCGCGTGCATGTGCTTGAATTCACGCTGATGGGCGTGCTGATCGGGTTCTTTGCGGCCGCTATTGCCAGCATTGCAGGCTGGGCGGTCAGTGTTTACTTTTTCGATATCGAATATCATTTCTCGGCATCACTGTGGGGCTATAGCCTGGTGTCGTCCTGCCTGGTGCTGACACTTGCCGGCACCCTGGTGAGTCGCAGGGTCTACAATATTTCACCGATGAAGATACTACGCTCCTGATTCGGCTGATCATGAATTCCGTTAGTAACAAACCATTTATTGCAGCCGTCACCAGCCAGTTTGGCTGGAATGATCAGTTCGCCAGTGCACTCGATTATGCATCCAGTACCGAGCAGCCCGACAAAAGCCGGCCGCGCAGTGTCGATGTTGCCCAACGTGTTCTCGAAATGGGCAGTGACAGCGATACGGTCATTGCGACCCTGTTAAGTGATCCTGGATTGCGCGATGTACTCGACGGTAAACGCATTGAAGTCGAGTTCGGTAGCAAAATTGCCCAGTTGACCCAGGGCGTGAATCAGTTGAACACGCTCAAGGAAGGTACGCAGACGCGGATCGATAGTCCTGAACAGGCGGAAAAACTGCGCCGCCTGTTGATGGCCATTATCAGCGACGTACGCGTCATGTTGATCAAGCTGTGTTACCGGGTCGAACGCCTGCGCCTGTTGAAATATGGTGAGTATGAACAACGGCGCCGGGTCGCACAGGAAACCCTGGATATATACGCGCCACTGGCCAATCGACTTGGCATGGGTCTGCTTAAATGGGAACTCGAAGATCTGGCTTTTCGAGTGCTGGAGCCGCAGGGTTACAAGCGAATCGCGAAGTTACTGGAAGAAAAACGCAGCGAACGGGAAGCTTTCATCGAGCAGTTCACGACCCGGCTCAAGCAGCTACTGGCGGATCAGGAACTGACTGCGAGCGTGCAGGGCAGGGTCAAGCATATTGTTAGCATCTGGCGCAAGATGCAGCGTAAAAACCTGGAATTTCATGAACTCTTTGACGTTCGTGCGGTGCGCATCCTGGTTGATTCGGTAGCTGACTGTTACGCTGTTCTTGGCGTGGTGCACACCACCTGGCAGCATATCCCGAGTGAGTTCGACGACTACATAGCCAATCCCAAGAATAATGGCTATCAGTCGCTGCACACCGCGGTAGTCGCCGAGGACGGCAAGATTGTCGAGGTGCAGATCAGGAGTTTCGAAATGCATGAAAATTCTGAGCTCGGGGTTGCTTCGCATTGGCGCTACAAGGAAGGTGCGAAACTGGATCAGCGGATGGAATCCAACATTGCGCAGATGCGTGATCTGCTGCAGGGTTCCGCGGAGGAAGTTTCGGATGCGATATCGGAAATTTCAACCGAATTGTCCAATGATCGCGTATACGTGTTTACGCCAACCGGGCAGATAATTGATATTCCTCAGGGCGGAACACCACTCGATTTTGCCTACAGTATTCACTCCGAAGTTGGCCATCGCTGTCGCGGCGCCAAGCTCAATGGTCGAATTGTTAACCTGACCACGGTGTTACAGACCGGAGACGAAGTCGAAATCCTGACTACCAGGGAAAGCCGCCCCAGCCGTGACTGGATGAATAAAAATTTAGGCTTTATCAAGTCCGCGGGAACCCGGTCCAAGGTACGCAACTGGTTTAATCACCAGGATTTCGAACATAACCTGCTGGATGGCAAATCAATCTTTGATCGCATTTTGAGTAAATATTCGATTCACGATGCGAATCTGAAACAGCTGGTGACGCATTTTAAACGCAAGGAGAGCGATCAATTTTTCGCTGATATTGGTCGTGGCCTGATCACCTCGGCGCAAATTATGGGTTTCCTGCAATCCACACCTGAACAGGACCCGTTCAAAAAAATTAAAAAGGAAAGCAAGTCGCCGACGTCTAAAGATGATGTCAGCGTGCAGGGCGTCGGCAACCTGATGACCCAGTTTGCGCGTTGCTGCAAGCCTGTGCCTGGCGATGAGATCATTGGCTTCATTACGATCAATAGTGGCATTACGATCCACAAGTGCAGTTGTTCGAATATCCTGTCCTTACCGGAAGCGAAGCGCCAGCGCTTGATCGAAGTTGAATGGGGACATCAAAATGATTCGGTTTACCCGGTCGAGCTAAGCATGACCGCCTACCAGCGTACCGGCCTGATGCAGGACATCAGCACAATTCTGGCCAACCTGAAGATTAATCTGTTAGACATCAATTCCAGCACCAACAAGGTCGAACAGATGGTGTATACCCGTATGACCATGGAAATTCGCAGCGTCGATGAACTGGTCGTTATTATTGACAAGTTATCGCAATTACCTAATGTGCAAGACGTCAGAAGAATTGCCTGAGATGCGGGCGAATAGACAAATGTTGGAACAGAATGACAGCAAACCGGCTATCAGGCGGCGCTTCAGTGTAGCGCCGATGATGGACCGTTCGGATCGGCATTCCCGATTTTTCCTGCGCCTGTTTTCTGCCAACATTCTGTTGTACACCGAAATGGTCACCGCCGCGGCTATTTTGCATGGCGATCGTGACCATCTGCTCGGCTTCAGTGACGAGGAGCATCCACTGGCGGTTCAACTGGGCGGATCGAACCCGGAACAGCTTTACCGTGCGGCGCAGATTTGCGAGGAATATGGCTACGATGAAATAAATCTGAACTGCGGATGCCCCAGCGACCGGGTCCAGTCCGGCAGTTTTGGCGCCTGCTTGATGAAAGATCCGTTGTTGGTAGCCGACTGCGTGGCGGCGCTAAAATCGGCAACCAGTTTGCCGGTAACTGTGAAACATCGAACCGGCATCGATCAGCAGGACGAATACGAAAGCTTTGCAGGTTTTGTCGCGGCACAGATCGACGCGGGTGCGGAGGCGCTGATTGTGCATGCGCGCAATGCCTGGTTACAGGGGCTCAATCCCAAACAGAACCGGGAGATCCCACCGCTCAAATACGACTGGGTTTATCGTTTGAAACAGGACTTCCCCACCCAGGAAATCATAATCAATGGCGGCATTAAAACCCTGGATGCCTGTCTTCTGCATTTGCAATATGTCGATGGCGTTATGCTCGGGCGGGAGCCTTATCAAAATCCTTACCTGCTGCACAATGTCGATCAGGTTATTTTTAACCAGCAACGGCTTGAAAGTCCTGACAGAATCGCGATGTTGCATCGGATTTATCCCTACATCGAGCAACAGCTCGGCCAGGGAATGCCATTGACGCTCATGGTCCGACACCTGATAGGCCTGTTCCACGGTGAGCCCAATGCGCGGCGTTGGCGTCGTTACCTCAGTGAAAACGCTTACCAGAAAACCGCCAGCATTGAAACGCTATACCAGGCGGAACGGCTGGTAATCTAAAAAGCCCGATGCGAAAAAACCTGCGCTACCTGATCCTGCTATTAATACTACTGTTTGTGGTAGTCAACGAAACCTTGGTCAAATCTCGTTCTACCAGTTGGGAGAATCCGCTTTGGGTGCGGATTTACGCGGTGAATGGCGACCAGCGCAAGGCTACCGAAAATTACATAGAATCTCTGACCAGACATAGTTTTGCAGCGGTTGAAAAATTTGTTAATCGCGAGGCCAGGCGCCACGGTATTTCGATCGATGCCATCGACGTCGAGTATAACGGCCGTCTGCAGTCCGGACCACCACAGCCACCCGCGGGGCAATCTGTGCTCGAAAATATCTGGTGGAGTCTGAAGTTCAGGGCCTGGGCCGCTTATCGCGCCTGGAACAGCGACCAGGACGAAGGTGATGTCGAGCTGTTTGTGACCTACTACGATATTGAAACTACCCAGTCTCTACGTCATTCGGTCGGCCTGGAGGGCGGGTTAATCGGTATCATCAACGCGTTTGCCGAGAAATCCTATCGTGGTTCCAACCAGGTAGTAATCACCCACGAGCTTATGCATACGCTGGGTGCGTCAGACAAGTACGCCATGAACAGTATTCCGCAATATCCCCAGGGTTATGCCGAACCATATATAGAGCCGCTTTACCCGCAGCGTCGGGCAGAAATCATGGGTGGCAGAATCCCGCTTTCGGCACAGCAGGCGACGATGCCGGAATCCCTCACCGAGGTAGTTGTCGGAACTTATACCGCCGCCGAAATTAATTGGCCCGTCGAGTAGTAATCAGTTCCCGCGCAGGTAAACGTAACTCGCCCCCGCGGCGCCGTCACGCGCCTGGGCAGGGCACCAGGCGAGCACCTGCGGCTGATGTGCGAGCCAACGCTGCACCAGCGGTTTGAGGATCGCATCACTTTGTGAGCGATATCCCTGGCCATGAATCACTAACACCATCCGCAGGCGACGTTGCAGCGCATCGGCGATGAATGTTTCGAGTGCTTGCAACGCTTCGGTTTGACGGTAACCGTGCAGGTCGATGCTGGTTTCGGGCCGAATCACGCCCTGTTTAATTTTGCGGTGCAGTTTTTTTTGCAGGCCGGAATTGAACTGCGTATCGTGCGCAGTAGTGGACTCGGCAAGAAAATCTGCGTGCCGTTCGATTTCCCGGATTTTTGTCCGGGGAGGCGATTTTTTGGGTCCGCGCTGTGGATAAACATTGATACGATCGTTGTGTAAGCGCTTGACTCCGGGTATCAGCCGGGCAAATTCGGATTCGTCATCATCGTTCGTCATGTTATTGCAGCTCTAACGGCTAATTTCGTTAATATTATCCGAAAATGCTCTCAGACCTACATTCAAATCATATAGAATCCTTTTCCGATGCATATACTCATTACCAACGATGATGGCTATCTCGCGCCGGGAATCAGGGTGCTTGCGCAGGAACTGGCGTTGGTAGCTGACATTTCCGTGGTCGCACCCGAGCGTAATAAAAGCGGCGCCAGTAACTCACTGACCCTGATGCGCCCGCTGCGCGTGGAGCAATCCACAGACGGTTACTACTATGTCGATGGTACGCCTACAGACTGTGTTCATCTGGCCCTTTCAGGGTTGCTCGATAATCCACCTGATATGGTGGTTTCGGGGATCAACGCAGGTCCCAATCTGGGGGACGACGTGTTGTATTCGGGTACCGTGGCCGGCGCGATGGAAGGTCGTTACCTGGGGCTGCCCGCGATCGCAGTTTCGCTGGTCGGCAAACCTGCCACCCATTTTTCAAGTGCGGCGCAAATCACGCGCCGCGTGGTCGAGCGACTGACGCACAGCCCGTTGCCGAACGATACCCTGTTAAATCTGAATGTGCCCGATTTGCCGAGCGATGAAATTGTGGCTATCGAGGCTACCCGGCTCGGTTTCAGACACAAGGCCGAGTCGATGGTAAAGCAGCACGATCCCTATGGTCGTCCCATCTACTGGGTAGGGCCTCCCGGCGAAGCGCAGGATGCCGGCCCGGGGACTGATTTTTTTGCGGTCGAACACGCTACAGCATCGGTTACACCAATGCAGATCGATTTAACTCGCCACCATGGAATCGAACCGTTGCAAAGTTGGCTTGAAGCTCTGTGAGTTCTTCGAAACGCAATCACCAGGGCATTGGTATGACCTCGCAGCGTACCCGCGATCGCCTGATCAAGCGCCTGCAGCAGCAAGGCATCGATAATGCACAGGTACTCGACGTGATGCGTCGGGTACCACGACATTTGTTTGTCGATGAAGCGCTGGCGCACCGTGCCTACGAGGACACGGCGCTGCCGATTGGTTATGGGCAGACCATATCGCAACCTTTCATTGTGGCGCATATGACCCAGTTGTTACTGCAAGATGGTATGCCCTACTCGGTGCTTGAAATCGGCACCGGTTGCGGCTACCAGACCGCGGTACTGGCGAGTATTTTCCCACAGGTGTATAGCGTCGAACGCATTGAAGCCTTGTATTTGCAGGCAAAGAAGCGCCTTGCCGAGCTCGAAATGCATAATGTGCAGCTGCGTTACACCGATGGCACGGGCGGTTGGCCTAATCCCAGCTATCGCTTCGATAGAATCATCATGACCGCGGCCTGTACCGAAATACCCGAGGCGCTGGTAGCGCAGTTGAACGATGGCGGCATCATGGTACTGCCGTTCGATAATGGTATCGACCAGACGATGACTAAAATAACACGGGGCAGGGATGGCCTGGTTAGCGAAAACCTGGAAAAAGTTGCTTTCGTGCCGCTGTTGCCGGGATTGAACTAGTGCAGTTATTTGAGACTATCTACCATCGCGTGATGCGATATTCCCGTCACCGCTACGCGCCGTATTATTTGTCGCTGCTCAGTTTTGTCGAATCCTTTATTTTGCCATTCCCGCCACCTGATGTGATGCTCGCGCCGATGTCATTATCCAGACCGCTTCTGGCAATGCGGTTTGCGGCGCTGACCCTGTTATTTTCGGTGCTCGGTGGCCTGGTCGGCTACTTGATAGGTGCATTTCTGTTCGACCAGGTGGAACCTTTTATCATCGAATGGGGCTATCAGGACAGATTTGAAAAGGTCACGGCCTGGTTTGAGCAATGGGGTTTCTGGGCGGTACTGGTAGCTGGATTTTCACCCGTCCCGTACAAGATATTCACCATTGCGGCCGGAGTATTGAATTTAGCGATCATCCCGTTTGTGTTAGCTTCGATTATCGGGCGCGGTGCTCGTTTTTTTCTACTCGCCTGGTGCCTGGCAAAATTTGGACCGGCAATCGAACCCAGGTTAGTCAGGTACATCGAATATATAGGATGGGCCATTGTCGTCATTTTGCTGCTGGCGATCAGCCTTTATTACCTTACTCAGTAGGACACGGTAGATGAAATCAGCCATTGCTACCGCTGTTGCCGTAATGTTGCTGGTATCTTGTGTCACAGTAAAACCGCCGACTTATGTTTCCAGCGGTCCCGGCTGGTATACGGTCAAACGTAGCGATACGTTGTTTTCGATTGCCTGGCGCTACGGGCTCGACTACAAGCAACTGGCGCGCTGGAATCAGATTGACGTCAATTCGCCGATTCATCCGGGCCAGCGGCTGCGCCTGATAAATCCCGGCAAGCAAACCGTCGCCGCCAGCGCTGCGCAGAAATCGAGCAGCAAAACCAAAACCAAAACCAAAACTAAAACCAGCGTCACCACGAGCAGCAACAATGACCAATACAGCAAGCGCGGTCCGATTAAATGGATCTGGCCGACACAAGGTAAACCGTTAAATACTTTTCTCGCCTCCAAGCTCGATCGTCGCGGAATCGATATCGCGGGCAAGTTTGGGCAGCCAGTGCGCGCGGTTGCCGACGGCAAGGTTGTATATAGTGGTAATGGTTTGGCCGGATATGGTAATCTCATCATAATAAAGCACAGCGATACCTATTTAAGTGCCTATGCCTATTGCC
>Ga0209271_10000646_pt1 | contig 12029 bp, 7 predicted proteins | sample tdAd002_FD_187123 | JGI IMG/M metagenome (GOLD analysis project Ga0209271, IMG submission 187123) | Marine sediment microbial communities from the Atlantic coast under amendment with organic carbon and nitrate - tdAd00.2 (SPAdes)... | ecosystem: Environmental > Aquatic > Marine > Coastal >... | reverse complement strand
AACTCGCACGACGATTTGGCTCACAATGCGTCGTACTTGGTGTTGATAGCCGTGAACAGGATGGCAGTTACCACGTTTACCAATACACCGGCGATCCTGACAAGACTGCTGCTGCGGAGCGCCTGACAGTTGACTGGATTCTCGAGGCCCAGGATCGGGGCGCTGGAGAGATCGTGCTCAACTGCATGAATCAGGACGGTGTTCGCAAAGGCTATGATAACAACCAGCTGCGCCTTGTCAGGGATCACAGCCATGTGCCGCTTATCGCGTCGGGAGGGGCCGGGTCAATGCAGCATTTTCTTGATACTTTTCAGATTGCAGACGTGAATGGCGCACTTGCCGCAAGTGTATTCCACAGTGGTGAAATCGACATAGGCGATCTCAAACGCTTTCTTGCCGGGAATTCAGTCAATATCAGGGTTGTCTAAATGAGTACAAATAATCTCGAATTCTTAAGCACGCTTGAATCGATCATTGTCGACAGGCTCACCAATCCATCGCAGGAAAGTTACACAGCGGCTTTGGTCGGAATGGGCCCAAAACGGATTGCGCAGAAGGTCGGTGAAGAAGCTGTTGAAGTCGCGCTCGCCTCAGTCGACGGCGATCGAAGCGAGACAGTTAGCGAAGCAGCCGATCTGATCTATCATTTGCTCGTGCTATTGAATAACCAGGGGATATCGCTGGACGAAGTGGTCAACGAGCTCGAGTCCCGCCACACACCTTAGCTGCAGGAGCTCGCCCCGGCTTCCTCGAGCAACCACACGGCACGTGAGGATCTTGTTTGCGGGGCCCAAAACAGCTTCATGACATTCTCCCGGGGTCTAGATGACGAGTTCCTGTGCAACCTCTCGGCGATTGTACTGCGAACTCATGACATAGCCGTATGCACCGGCGTTAGCTATCAGGATAATGTCATTTTCTTCGGAGGGTGGCAGCAGCCGGTCGCTACCGATGCGGTCCCCCGTTTCGCAAATCGGACCAACGACAGTAACGGTATCCGTCGGTGCGTGTTCAGCCTTTGTCAGGTTCACTATCTCGTGGTATGAGCCATACAAGGCCGGCCTGATCAGCGAGTTCATACCCGTTCCGATACCGACATAACGCATGTCGCCCTTGCCTTTAGTCTGCGTAACCCGGCTGAGCAGCACGCCAGCCTGCGCAACCAGGTATCGACCTGGTTCCAACCAGAGCCGATACTGTGGATAGGACGTCCGAATGTCCTGCAGTGTGTTGTCCAGCTTTTCGAGATCAAAAGGTTTCTGGCCCGGCTTGTCAGGAACACCGATGCCGCCGCCCAGGTCGATCGACTTAACTGCAGGGAACTTTTGCGCTACTTCCACCAGCTTCACAGCGACAGATCGCCAGTTGTCCGGGTCAAGAATGCCGCTGCCACTGTGCGCGTGAATACCGACGATATCAGCACCTACCGCGTCGACAAGGCGTTTTAACTCGTCAATCTCAAAGAGTGGTATGCCGAATTTGGAGTGTAAACCGGCCGTCTTTACGTGTTCATGATGCCCTCTTCCGTGACCCGGATCGACACGAATAAACAAGTCTTTGCCTTTGAACAAAGCTGGCCACGCCTCCAGTGGGTACAGGTTATCAAGCGTCAGCTGCAGCCCCTTGTCGATCGCCCATTCGTACTCGTCTCGTGGCGCAAAATTCGGCGTAAACAAAATGCGCCCGAGGTCGATGTCCGGAATCACCTGCTCGATCAACTCGACCTCACCGGGCGACACGCACTCGAAGTCGACGCCCTCATCGGCTAATACCTTGAGGAGTTCAGCGTTGAAGTTCGCTTTTACGGCGTACAACACGCGATCGACACTCTCCAGACCCAGCAGACTGCGTGCAGCCTCGCGCACGCTGTCACGATCGTAAACGTAGGCATTCAGCTGTTTTTCGCCAAGTTCTAGCAACTCCGAACGCTTGCGCATCCACCAGGTGTCGTGGCTTAAGACAGCTGGCTGATCGCCGCGGAACAACCGCTCCCAGCTCTGACCAAATACAGGACTGCCGCCGGTCTTGCGGATGATCGACGCATGCAGCTTGCGCACCAATTTCGGTCCTTGTCCCTGATCGACAACGAAACTCAGATTTAGATCATTCGCCGCCTGGGACATCAGGTGTATTTTCTCTTCCTCAAAAACTGCCAGCGCCGGGGCAAGGCGCGGCAGAATCGTACGAATCTTGCGGCCAACCAGACTGATTGCCGAGCAATCATTGATTGCGCGAACACGGCACAGCTTTTCCAGATCGCCCAGCAACACGCGCTTCGTATCATCGATCAGCATGCCGTCCGCCGTGTCAATGGAGACCGTAACGTTGGTCTCCGATGTTGAAACGAGGTCAACCGAGACACCGTGCTCGTTGAAAACAGCAAACGCCCTGGCAAGGAAGCCAACTTCCTGCCACATCCCGACGCCATCCATAGACACCAGGGTCAATCCGTTGCGCAGGCAAATACCCTTTACCTGCGGTTCAATCTCGTCGGTCACGGATGAGATAACGGTGCCGGATAACTCAGGCGCCGTCGTGCTACGAATGAACAAAGGTACCTTGGATGATCGCAATGGCGACAAACAACGCGGATGCAGAACAGAGCTGCCGGCAGACGCGAGTTCTTGTGCCTCGTCGTAATGCAAGGCCAACAACAGCCGGGCTGACGGCACCACTCTCGGGTCGGCCGTAAACATCCCAGGTACGTCCGTCCAGATTTCGAGTCGCCGCGCCTGCAACCGTGCTGCGAAATAGGATGCAGATGTGTCGGATCCCCCTCTGCCCAGAAGTACTGTCTCGCCCCACTCATTTCTGGCAATGAAACCCTGGGTCAGAATGACTCTGCCGATAGCATCCAGTTCTTGCTGAAATTCCGGATCGGGCTGTGCGTCACAAACGGCCGACAGGTAGTCCAGGTTGCGTTGCCCACCGCCGCTGCTAACACTGGTTAGCAAGTCTCGCGCATCAGCCCACTCGACGGGCAATCCTGTACGTTTCAGGTATTCCACGCCAAGATGTGTCGCCATGAGTTCGCCGAGCGCCATGATTCGGACACGAACCCTTACGCTGACTTCTCTGATCAGCCGTACCCCGGCAACAAGTTGTTCGAGCTCGTGCAGGGTGTCGTCAATCAAGGCCGCGCCGTCAAGCTCTAATTCCCTGGCCAACTCGTAGTGCTGTGTTCGAATTTCAGTCAGGCCCTCAGATTTCTTACCTGCAGCAGCTTCCTGCAGAATGTTCTCAAGCTTGTTCGAGACGCCGCGAAGAGCCGAATGCACAATGACGGGTCTCAGGCCATCGGCAAGGCGATTCCGGATCAACCCGGCAATTGTTGACCAGTTTTCTGCACTGGAAACACTCGAGCCACCAAACTTCATTACCACCCAGCTGGATGCTGCGATTTCCGGACCTGCGCCTAATGCGGCGCTGCTGGCAAATCCCGCTTCAGTCTGTGTCTCGTCCATTTTCTTACTCAGTCGTCAAGTTGTTGGCAAAAAAAAACCCGCCAGGAGTCTCCTCGCGGGTTCGTTGACAATGTCCGAACTTTATTAACTAGTCGGTACTATTGCCATTCGCACCCACGCACCTCTGGCGCGCCATATGTTTTATGTGTTTTTTCACATCGATCGGCTCGATGCGTTGGCACATTACGTGGATGACAGAAAATCTCATTGGGGGGAGTAGAGCGAATCGGCTCGAAAAGGTCAAGTATCTAATCATCCCAGGCAGGTGGAATCGTCACCGCCCCCTCTGACGCCGAAGACACCTCGGCTCGGTATTTGGCCAATGCCCCGCCGGTCACCGAGGACGGCGGACGGCGCCAAGCTTGTCTGCGGCGGCCCATCTCATCGTCACTGACATCGAGCGTCATCTCCTTGTTCTCAGCGTCGATGACTATTGAATCGCCGTCTTCAATCAGCGCAATCGGGCCGCCCACCGCGGCCTCGGGCGAAACATGCCCGACAACAAAGCCATGGCTGCCACCGGAAAATCGGCCGTCGGTGATCAGAGCGACGTCTGATCCGAGCCCCTTGCCCATGATTGCCCCGGTTGGACTCAGCATTTCGCGCATGCCGGGCCCACCTTTCGGTCCTTCGTAACGAATGACGACAACATGGCCAGCCACGATCTCACCATCGAGGATCGCTTGCAGCGCTTCTTCTTCGGCATGGAAAACCCGTGCCGTGCCGTCGAAACGCAATCCTTCCTTACCGGTAATCTTTGCGACTGCGCCGTCAGGCGCGAGATTTCCGTACAGGATCGCCAGGTGGCTATCGGCCTTGATCGGATTGTCCAGGTCACGAATGACATCTTGTCCCGCCGGATAATCTTCAACATCGGCAAGATTTTCTGCGAGCGTTTTGCCGGTAACAGTCATGCAGTCGCCATGTAACATTCCGGCGTCGAGCATGCGTTTCATCAATGGCTGAATACCACCAATCTCTATGAGTTCGGACATCAGATATTTGCCACTGGGCTTCAGGTCCGCGAGCAGCGGTACCCTTGCCCCTATTGTGGTGAAGTCATCAATCGTAAGATCGACATTTGCTTCACGCGCCATAGCAATCAGATGTAATACTGCGTTGGTCGACCCGCCAAGAGCGATGACGACTGATATCGCATTTTCGAATGCCTGCCGCGTCATGATGTCGAGTGGTTTAATGTCTTCCCTGACCAGATTCAGGACCGCGTCACCCGCACGGCGACAATCATCGATTTTTTGCGCAGAAACGGCCTCCTGAGCGGAACTGTTAGCGAGACTCATGCCCAATGCCTCGATCGCCGACGCCATCGTGTTGGCCGTGTACATACCGCCACACGCTCCGGGGCCGGGAATCGCGGTCTGTTCAACATCGAGCAATTCGGCATCGCTGATTTTGCCGCTCGATTTCGCGCCGACAGCTTCGAATACGGACACAATATCCCTGCGCTTTGCTCCCGGGCGGATCGTGCCACCGTAGACAAAAACGGCAGGCCGATTCAGACGCGCCATCGCCATAATGCAACCCGGCATATTCTTGTCGCAGCCACCGATTGCCACGAGTCCGTCGAACCCCTCTCCGGCGGTCACGGCCTCGATGGAGTCTGCGATGATTTCTCGTGACACGAGCGAGTAGCGCATGCCCGGCGTACCCATGGAAATACCGTCGGAAATGGTGATCGTGTTGAATATGACGGCTTTCGCGCCGGCCTCGTCCGCTCCCCTGGCAGCCTCATCGGCAAGTTTGTTGATATGCATATTGCACGGCGTAGTCATAGCCCAGGTCGATGCAATCCCTATTTGCGGTCGATGGAAATCGTCATCGGTAAATCCAACGGCGCGCAACATTGCCCGACTGGACGCCTGCTCATCGCCATCGACAACGACGCGCGAATAACGCCGCAGTTCTTTTTCTTTCATCCTGATCGCCCTGCTCTCGAGATTAACGACCTGACGTCGCGTCAGGGTAAGAGCGGCAGTCTAGCAATGAATTTGAATCCAGCGAAGTGCCAGAATGAAGATCGAAAATCAGTCTTATTGATCGTCGTCCCGAATCATTATCGCGACACGAGGGTAGACGTCGACATCCGCTGCAGAATCAGCGAGCGACAATTCAACGATGAACGCCTCGTTGTCCTCATACTCCGAATCCTGCACGAGCGGTATCAAGAGCCTCGTGGATCGCTGCCCGGGTCCGAATTCAATCGTCGATCCGCCAGGCGCGAAGTAGTCCTCGCCCTGTGTTGCGGTGATATCTCTCAGTGTGTAAGGAACAACGAGTGTCGTGTTGTCAGGATTGAATCGAACAATGTCGAGCTGAACGGCGGGATCCTGTTCATTGACCGACACCTGGCCGCTCGAAAAGGCCACCGTGTTGGCGGGCAATGTCGCCTCAAATATGCGTTGATCGTCATCCTCCAGCACCACATTTATGGTCGCAAACTCAAGAGTTGCCATGTCTGGTGCGCGGACGCGTAGCTTGGACTGTTGATCAGCCTCCCGAACCTGATCGGACTTCATAGCGAGTATCACGCGCGCACGATCCTGGCCCACCGGAAATTCGACATAGCCGTTGTCCGAGAACTGATACTGACCCGAGACCCAGGGAGATCGATTACCGCTAAAGCCGACTTCCTCCAGTCGCAGCGTCAGTGGGAATTCGACCTCACTGCGTACGAGGTCGACTGCCGCTGTGCGACTATCTTCACGAAGCGTAACTGTGACCGACTCGGTACTGGAACCATCTGACAAGATTCGAAGCTCGGCCGTCGGCGGTGGAAGTCTGGAGAAGTCGATCAACGGTACCGCGATTACCTCGGGTTCCGGAATTGCCACTGGTTCTTCGGGCTGCAAGGCCTCCTGTTCCGATTGGGATTCGACGATGAGCTCGTCAGTGATTTCCTCTTCCGCGGGCTCCGCTATCGACTCTGCCGCGGGATCCATAGAATCCGGCTCGTCAATTAGCGGTTCCGGCGGCTCAGCTGCAACGATCGCCGGTTCTTCAAGAACCTCTTGAGACTCCTGTATCAGGAATCGCTCCTTAATCGGGTCAAGCCAGCCCAGGCGGTTACCGACAATTCCAACCAAAGCGATGATCACGAACAGGCCGAAGAGCGCGCGACCAGGCCCGCGGGTTTCGCCGGCCTCTTTGAATCGTGCGGGCGCGGGAATATCGACGGTTATCGATTCGGCTGCCTCTACATCCAATGCATCAATAAAGTCCGACATCGAATCGAAGCGAGCAATCCGGGAATACGCCAGAGCTTTCTTAAGAACACGCCAATTGGCGTCGCTGAGTTTTTCGAGGCGCTGCGGTTTCATACCCTCTTCAGCCGCCTCGGCAGCGTTTCGCGGTCCAAAGACCCTGTATCCGGCAATCAACCGGTACAGGAGACATGCAAGCGAAAATACGTCGTCAGCGGGTGCGGGTTTTTCCCCGGTCAGCACCTGCATGCTCGAATAGGCTGGCGTCAAAAGTCCAAGTACGCCCGGATCAAAGCTGGGATCATTGTCGAGTTGTTTTTGCCTGACCCGAGCAACGCCGAAATCAAATAATTTTGCGTCTCCATTCGCCAGAATCATGACATTCGCAGGCTTGACGTCCGCATGCACAATTCCACACTTGTGCGCATAGTCGAGCGCTTTGCCAATTTGACGCACGATAGTAAACGCACGCTCGATATCGATGCTCTTCGAGTCTGGTGAATCGAGAATGTCCGCAAGCGTCCTGCCTTCCAGCCACTCCATGACGATGAAATACAAGTCGTCATCACGATCGATGTCGATGAAGCGAACGATGTTCGGGTGTACCAGGCAGCGCCCTTTAGCCGCCTCCTGCTGTAACGCGCGCAGCGCAAGCCCGCTTTGGGAAAGTTTCTGCGACAAGACCTTTACTGCGACCCATGGCTCTTCCGTTCCTGCTTCCGCGAGTCGCCTGTCCATCGCTTTATAGACTACGCCCATGCTGCCACCTGCCTGGCGTTCCTGCAGCATGAACCGATCGCGTAATACAGAGCCGACCTGGATGCGACCATCGGCCGAGTCTGGTTTGATCGTATCTTCCGTCGGGATGACGATTGTTGAACTCATCACGTCATCGGCAGGAGGCGGTTCATTACCGAGTTCCTTTTTGATACGAGGTTCGGTTTTGGACATGACAACTGTGCTGGTTGGGCCCGTAGGGACCTCCTCAGATACATATCGATCGAGCATGGACTTAACGAGTTGGAATGTCTCTTTGCGCAAGTTGCCGTTTTCAAAGTGATCCTGAAGTACCCGCCGGATCTCGGCCTCGCTGCCGTCATTACTGCCGAGCAGCCGGCCGATGCCTTCCTGAATGTCGGCAAGCATCTCGAGATCGTCGTTCCTGTCATCGAGCCTGCTTTCCAGGCTCGACAGCTGGTTGACGAGTGAATCTCGAATTCTGTCGGTTTCTGCGCTCATATCCAGAGGAATTCTACCGCTTCGGTCAAGCAGTCACGCGGAACTGGTCGTCAAATTACCTTCCCCGGATTGAGGATATTCCTGGGATCCAGAGCAGTTTTCATCGCTTTCATCATATCCAGTTCGGTAGCGCTGCGATACTGCCGCAGATAGTCCCTCTTTAACACTCCGATCCCGTGTTCGGCGCTTATACTGCCGCCCATCCGGGTGACGAGCTCATAAATCGCCTCGGTCACCGCCTGCCCGTCTTGCAGAAACTTGTCACCATCGGCGCCGATCGGTTGTGCGATATTGTAGTGCAGGTTGCCATCACCCACGTGTCCAAATGCGACAAGTCGCGCCGTTGGCATCATTGAATCGATAAGCTCCTCTCCCTCGGCAATGAACTCGGCGATACGACCAATGGGTACCGAGATATCGTGCTTGAGATTCGCTCCCTCCGGTCTCTGCGCGTCCGAAATCGAATGACGCACTCGCCACAGCTGATCTGATTCTGCCTGGTTCTTGGCAATGACGACATCAACGGCCAGATCCTGTTCAAGAGCAACAGCGAGCATTTCCTCAAGAGCCGATCGCGACTCGCCGACGACGATTTCACAAAGCACAATCCAGGGGTGTTCATCATCAAACGGTAAGGAAACGCCTGTCAGGTGGCGCCGGGCAAAACGCAGACTTCGATCAGACAACAGCTCGAATGCCTGAATATTATCTGCGAGTTTCTCTCTGCATAACGCAAGTAGTTCGACCGCCTGTTGCGCTGAATTCAGTGCCACAAAAACTGTCGCGGTTTCACCGGGGTCGGGATAGAGCTTGAGGGTTGCGGCCGTGATTATGCCGAGTGTGCCCTCGCTACCGATGAACAACTGCTTCATGTCGTATCCGGCCGTGTCTTTGCGCAACGATCGCAGTCCATCCCACACGGTTCCGTCGGCCAACACCACTTCGAGGCCCAGCACCTGTTGCCGGGCAGTACCATAACGAAGCACGTTGATGCCCCCGGCATTTGTCGAAAGATTACCGCCAATTTGGCACGTTCCTTCCGCCCCAAGACTCAGCGGATAGAAATGACCGACACCCGCAGCTGCGTCCTGGATAGTGGCGAGAATACAACCAGCCTCGGCGACAATTGAGAAGTCTCGCGCGTCGATTGCCCTGATCGAATTGAGTCGCGAAAGTGATAACAGCACCTGGTTGCCAGAGCTATCCGGAATCGCTCCGCCACAAAGTCCTGTGTTGCCACCTTGTGGCACGATTCCGACGCCTGCCTCGCCGCATGCCTTGACAACCTCCGATACTTGAGCAGTGGTATTTGGCGAAACCATGATCTGGGTGGTACCGAATACCCTGCCACGACGATCTGTCAGGTGGGGTTCCAGTTCTTCAGCATCGCTCGTCCATCCGCGTTCGCCGACAATGGACTTGAGTTCATCAAACAGCATAAGGGTCCTCGAAAACTGCCTGTGTGGCAAAGGTCTCCCAGTCGATATTGCTGCCGCAAAAGACCAGAACGACCGTCGCGCCAGACAACCTTTCGCGCAATGGCCCCAGCAATGCAGCAGTGCTGGCCGTGCAGGCCGGCTCCACGGCAATTTTCATCAATTGAAACAGTGTGCCCATCGCCTTGCGCAACTGGAAATCGTCGACCATCGCAAGTTTATCGACGTTTCGCCTGCAGAGATCAAATGAATACGGCATTGCGAATGGAGCCCCCAGGCTATCCGCGATAGTACGCACTTTGTCTATCGACTGCGGCTTACCCGCCGCAAAACTCCTGTGCATTGAGTCTGCACCTTCCGGCTCAACCCCGATTACCTCGCAGTCGGGCCGCAGTTGTTTGATCGCATTCGCGATACCCGCGATGAGCCCACCGCCCCCAATTGGAACGACAATCGCATCAAACTGATCGCACTGCTCGCATACTTCGAGACCGACTGTCCCGGTTCCGGTAGCTACTGCAGATCCTTCGAATGGGTGCACGAAAAAGCGTCCCTCTTCATTCTGAATGCGCTCCGCAACCTCGAATGCCTCATGCACGTCGTCGACAAGTATCAGGTCAGCGCCATATGAACGACATGCCTCAATACGCACCGGATTGGCAGTTCCAATCATGACAATCCTGGCGCTGGCTCCAGTTGCCTTCGCCGCATATGCTGTCGCTACCGCGTGGTTTCCAGCGCTAACCGCCGTTACACCTGCCGCGCGTTGCTCATCACTGAGTCCCTTGAGCACAGCGAGTGCGCCACGAGCCTTGAAAGTACCAGTGTTCTGCAAAAACTCGAGTTTGCCGAAAACCCGTGTGTTGCCACCCATCAAGTCCTCAAGTGCCCCACAACGCAGCATAGGGGTGCGTACGATCTCCGCACCAAGAGAGTCTCGAAGCGCCTGGATAGCCGCAATCGTTGGATGGTTACTCACCTGCTGCTACTCGATTCAATGGCATATGACTTATGTAAAATAGTATTTGTACGCTGTTCAATTAATTCCCGAAATATAAATCAGATACGCGCACTTTCTGATAATACTTGCGCTATACATAAGAGTTGATTACTTTCGCAAGACGGTATCGACTCACACGATACCGGCGCTGGCTGTGCGAACTGTGGCAGAGAAGGCAGTCGCACGGAAGCCGCTTTGGGCAAAAGCATGGAACTTGACGATCTTTCGCAATCCGGGATTCGGCGCATCGCCGACTTCTCCCCGTATCTGGACCAGCTGGCTGGTCTTGCGCAGGAGATGGGACTGCGGCAGCGAAGCAACCTGGTACACCTCGAAAGCTGCCTGCATCAACATTGGTCTCTTGGCCAGAACAATATTTTGAGCTGGGCGCCACTGGATGAGGGCTTACTTATTCTGGTGGTGCCGCATTACGCAATTGCTGAATACACCGCACCACAGCCCGACGGCAGTGTCTCGAAAGTGTCGGCGCACTTCATCACCGAATTGATATCAGGCGCGCGTCAGTTATCGCTCACCCAAATGCAAAAGGTTGCCCGCTTACTGAACGTTGAGCCAGTAAAGTTGCAACTGCGCCAGCCATTAACCGGACATCCGGTCGAAACGCAGATTATCGAGAAGATGATCCGCCGCTACGGCATCAATTATGTGGCCAGCCGTGCCGTAACGCTGTTCGACATAGTCGGTTTCAGTCTGCTGACACCGTTTGAACAGATGACACAGCTCAACAGTCTGGCCTATTCCCTGAATTCCGCACATGCAAAGATGCTGGAGCAGGATGTCGGAATTAACTTCGCCCGCTCGTCGAGCGGTGATGGTTTCTACGTCTGGAACCGGGACGACGGACTCGAGGCCAACGTAAATCTGTATCATTTCATGCACATCGTTCTTGCTGATAATGCGATCGCAAGAAGCAAGTCGATGTCGAAAGCGGTACCTCGGCTTCGGGCCTGTTTTCACGTCGGCTCTTGCTACGAGTTTCACCAGGCGGAGGGCCTCAATCCGACGATGCATGACTTCATCGTTGGCGATGTGACCATCGAACTTGCACGCATGATCGACGCCGCTTTGCCCGGCCAAATCCTGGTGGGTGATTTCATGGCTGACATTGCAGCCGAGCATGTTGATCCCGTGCAGACTCAGGCGAACCTGGATGCCGTCACATTCTTACAGCGTGCGCAAGGGAACCTGTCGAAACTCAGCGGCATGGAGTTCTCAGGGGAGCGTGTCACCGCAATTAAGTGTTATCTGACCGGCGAAAATATGGGTGGTGGTCAATTTAATATTCGCCGTCTGCACATAAAGGACAAGCATGGCTTGTCTCGTGTTGCCTACAACGCCAAGGTAAACATCTACCGGGAGACAGCTCAGCCGATTCTGCTTGGGATTGAAGATCGCAAACTCGTGGCGGCGGTGCCGTCGGTGTGACGTAATCGCACCAACCGCTATTCTTTTTTTGCAATGTGCCAGCATGGCAGTAGATTTGCGATCTGCAGCGGCGGGTTCTTTTAGCTCTTCTACGTCTATTCTTTTCAATCAGAGTGCCAGACCGTCGGTCTAGCACGCTGTTGAACTTGGTCGGGGCGAGAAGATTCGAACTTCCGACCCCCACAACCCCATTGTGGTGCGCTACCAGGCTGCGCTACGCCCC
>Ga0209271_10000643_pt1 | contig 12042 bp, 8 predicted proteins | sample tdAd002_FD_187123 | JGI IMG/M metagenome (GOLD analysis project Ga0209271, IMG submission 187123) | Marine sediment microbial communities from the Atlantic coast under amendment with organic carbon and nitrate - tdAd00.2 (SPAdes)... | ecosystem: Environmental > Aquatic > Marine > Coastal >... | reverse complement strand
TTTGGCTGCGGCTTCTGCCCCCTGTTCGGCCGGGATGGTGTGTACGTTGGCGCTGGGAATTTTGACCGAATCGAACAAGGCGCGTGCGGCCATGCGGCTGTTGCGCTCTGCATCATCCACCGGCAGGCAGCGCTCGTCGCCAAAATAGATCTCCCAACGGGACCAGTCGGTATCCGCACCCACCAGCAAGCGATAGGCCGCTTCCGGTGTACGCCCACCCGCCAGCACGATACGGAACAGGCCGCGCGCGGCGATGGCCCGGGCGGCGGATTGCAGAATACGCTGCGCGGCGTCGAGCGCGACCGCGTCCGCGTCATCGAGCAGGTGCCAGCGGGTGGAGGTATCTTTGGTCAGAAAGCTTACGCCTTCTTCAACGTGCGGTAGCGCCGTATCAGGTTGCTGGTCGAACTGTCGTGCATGAGCGCAGGTTCCTCTCTGCTTGCAAGTTCCGGGATAATGGCCTGCGCCAGCTGCTTGCCCAGCTCGACACCCCACTGGTCGAACGAGTCGATGTCCCAGATCGCGCCTTGCACAAAGACGTTATGCTCGTAGAGGGCAACGAGGCTACCGAAGGTTTCCGGGGTAAGACGCTCGGCAAGCAGCGTGTTCGACGGGCGGTTGCCCTCGAAGACGCGGTGGGGCACCAGCCAGTCCGCGGTACCCTCTGCCTCGACCTCCTCCCGCGTCTTGCCGACGGCAAGCGCCTCGCCCTGGGCGAACATGTTCGCCATCAGGATATCGTGGTGCTCACCAAGCGGGTTCAGCGATTTGCTGAAGGCGATAAAGTCACAGGGAATGATCCTGGTCCCCTGGTGGATCAACTGGTAGAACGAGTGCTGGCCATTGGTCCCCGGCTCACCGAAATAAACCGGGCTGGTATCGCAGCAGACCCTGTTGCCATCGAGACTGACGTGCTTGCCATTACTTTCCATGGCCAACTGCTGCAAATAGGCGGGGAAGCGGTTCAGGTATTGCTCGTAAGGCAAGACCGCCAGCGTCTCCGCGCCAAAGAAGTTATTGTGCCAGACCGCCAGCAGCCCCATCAGCACCGGCAGGTTGCGCTCAAAGGGGGCGCTGTGGAAATGCTCGTCCATCCGGTTAAAACCATCCAGCATGGCACGAAAATTTTCCGGTCCGATGGCCAGCATGGTCGACAGTCCGATCGCCGAGCCCATGGAGTAGCGTCCGCCGACCCAGTCCCAGAAGCCGAACATGTTGGCAGTGTCGATGCCGAACTTTGCCACCTCCTCCGCGTTGGTCGATACCGCGACGAAGTGCCTGGCGACCGACTTGATGTCGCCATCGAAAGCGGCAAGCACCCGGTCGCGGGCGGCGTGGGCATTGATCATCGTCTCCTGCGTCGTGAACGTCTTTGAAGCCGTGATGAACAGGGTCTCGGCCGGGTCGAGGTCATGGACGGCTTCCGCAAAGTCGCTGCCGTCGACGTTGGATACGAAGCGAAACGTCATGGCCCTGTCGCTGTAATGCTTCAGTGCCTCGTAGGCCATCACCGGGCCGAGGTCGGAGCCGCCGATGCCGATGTTGACGACGTTTACAATACGTTTGCCGCTGTGCCCCTTCCACGCGCCACTGCGCACCTGGTTGGAGAAGTCAGCCATCCTGTCGAGTACTGCGTGGACCCCGGGAACCACGTTCTCGCCATCGACGACAATGGTGGACTCTTTGGGAGCACGCAGCGCCACGTGCAGGACGGCGCGGTCTTCCGTGATGTTGATCTTCTCGCCGCTGAACATGGCGTCGATACGGCCACGCAAACCGGATTCCCCGGCCAGTTGCAGCAACAGCCCGAGCGTTTCATCGGTAACAAGGTTCTTGGAGTAATCCAGGTAGAAACCAGCCGCCTCGGCCGTCATGCGCTCGCCGCGCTGCGGATCCTCCGCAAACAGTGTGCGCAGATGCAGCGTGCGGACAGTCTCGAAATGAGTTTCCAGGGCCTTCCATGCGTTACGTTCGGTGAGCGGTGAACTTGTCATGAATACTTGAACCTCTAATCGGTTTACTTCACAAGTACCGTAGCCCGGATTAAGCGCAGCGCAATCCGGGATGATCGTGGCAAGGGCTTTCCCGGATTTCGCTTCGCTCTATCCGGGCTACAAAATTATTTTTATGTCAGGAAAATACGTTCAGGCAGAGCGCCAGCAGACCACCCGGAAACAGGCCCAGTAGTAACACGGCAAGCCCATTGACACTCATGGCAATCTGCAAATCGGTATTGATGACCAGCGGCTGCTCCGACTCGGGCTTGTCAAAATACATCAGCTTGATGACGCGAATGTAATAGAACGCACCGATGACCGAGAAAAATACCGCCACCAGCGCCAGCCACAACATATCGACATGAATCACGGCCTGCAGCACCGACAGCTTGGCATAGAAACCCACGGTGGGTGGTACGCCGGCCATGGAAAGCATCAGGATCAACATCATGAAGGCGAACCAGGGACTGCGCTCATTCAGTCCCTTCAGGTCATCGAGCCGGTCGGCTTCATAACCCTTGCGGCTCAGCAGGATGATCATGCCGAATCCGCCAATGGCCATCAGTGCATAAGTGATGGCATAGAACATGGAGGCCGAGTAACCCTCCGCCGTGCCGGCAAGAATTCCCAGCACCAGGAAACCGACATGGGAGATGGTTGAATAGGCCAGCATGCGCTTCAGGTTGGTCTGCGCGATGGCAACGACATTGCCGAGCGCCAGCGACAGCACCGCGAGTATCGCCAGCATGCCCTGCCAGTCCAGCATAAGGCTGCCCATCGACTCCGCCAGCAAGCGCATCGCCATGGCAAATGCCGCAATCTTCGGGGCACTGCCGATAAACAGGGTCACGGCCGTCGGCGCACCGTGATAGACATCCGGTATCCACATGTGAAAAGGCACCGCACCGAACTTGAAGGACAGCCCGACGACAATAAAGCAGAGTGCAAAAATCAGGATCATGCTGCGCCCTTCCATGGCAGCTATCGCATTGGCAATCTCCGCGATATCGAGGCTGCCGGTTGCGCCATAGAGCATGGACATGCCATAGAGCAGCATCCCGGATGCCAGCGCGCCCAGTACAAAATATTTCATGGCCGCTTCACTGGCCGCTGATGAATTGCGGTCAAAGGCGACCATGGCATAGAGTGACAGCGACAACAGCTCCAGTCCTAGGTAGATGGTCAACAGGCTGTGCGCCGATATCATCACCATCATGCCGAGTACGGCAAACAGGCCAAGCACGTAATATTCACCACGCAGCGGGCCCTTGCTTGCCTGGTAACTGCGCGCATAGATAAACGCACCAAACACCACCAGGAAGATCGCGGTCTTCAGCAGGGCCGCCATCGGGTCATGTACAAAGGTGCCGCCCAGCACCACCACGCTATCCATGTCCAGCATATTCCAGCTGATAACGGCAGCAAACAGCAGGGTCAGTTGCGACAACACATAGCTCAGCTGGCGGAACTGCTGGCCAAAGAAGGCCTCCACGACCAGGATGGTACAGGCCATCGTGAGCACGAACATTTCCGTGACCAGGGGTGCGAAATCAGTTAGCGGGATCGTCATAATCTTTTCAGTACCTTCAGGGCTGCACGCTGTTCATCAGTGCCAGGCCGGTTTCCATCGGCAACTTTGAAACAGACACATGCTCCAGCAACTGGCCAACGCTGGCATGCATCACTTCAACCAGCGGCGCCGGATACAGGCCGAACAACAGCACCACGACCACCAGGCTGCCAAGAATGACAAACTCACGTGCATTGATATCTTCCAGTTGTTTCACATTGTCGTTGGCAATTTCGCCAAACACCACGCGCTTCACCATCCACAGGCTGTAGGCCGCACCCAGGATAAGGGTGGTTGCCGCGAGGAAGGCAAACCAGAAGTTGGCCTTGAAACTGGCCAGGATCACCATGAACTCTCCCACGAATGCCGAGGTGCCCGGCAGGCCGGCATTGGCCATGGCAAAGAACACCATGAAGGCGGCGAACACCGGCATGGTGTTGACAACACCGCCGTAATCACTGATCTGGCGCGAATGCATGCGGTCATAGAGCACGCCGACACAGAGGAACAGCGCGCCCGAGATAAAGCCGTGCGAAATCATCTGCACTATGCCGCCTTCCATGCCCATGCTGGCACCCTGCAAGGAGCCGTTATTATCCATCAGCGTGAATACCAGGAAGATACCCAGCGTCACAAAACCCATGTGCGCGATCGACGAATAGGCGATCAGCTTCTTCATGTCTTGCTGCACCAGTGCAACAAAACCGATGTAGACCACGGCAACCAGTGACATCAGGATAATCAGCCAGTCGAGTGCACCACTTGCGTCCGGGGTGATCGGCAGGCTGAAACGCAGGAAGCCATAGCCACCGATCTTCAACATGATGGCGGCCAGCACGACGGAGCCGCCGGTCGGCGCCTCGACGTGCGCATCCGGCAGCCAGGTATGCACCGGCCACATCGGCACCTTCACGGCAAAGGCCATCAGGAATGCGAAGAAGATCAGCACCTGCTCGGTCATGTTGAGCGGCAGCATGTGGAAATCAAGAATGCTGAAGCTGCCGGACTTCAGGTACATGTAGATCAACGCGACCAGCATGAATACCGAACCAAGAAAGGTATAGAGGAAGAACTTGATGGTGGCGTAGACCCGGTTCGGACCACCCCAGATACCAATAATCAGGAACATCGGCACCAGCATCGCTTCCCAGAAGACGTAGAACAGCACCCCGTCGAGCGCAGCAAACACCCCGTTCATCAGCCCTTCCATGATCAGGAAGGAGGCCATGTACTGCGCGGTCCTGTTCTGGATAACCTGCCAGCCGGCCAGCACCACCAGTACCGTGGTAAAGGTGGTGAGAATAATCAATGGCATGGAGATGCCGTCAACACCGAGATGGTAATTGACATCAAACGCCGCGATCCATGAGTGCTTTTCCTGGAACTGCATGGCAGCCGTCTCCAGGTCAAACCCCGTGTACAGCAACAGGCTCAGCAGGAAGGTTGCCAGCGCAACAACCAGCGCCGTCTGGCGGCAGGCCCGGTTGCCCATGGCATCCATCGCCAGCAACGCGATACCACCGGCAATCGGCAGCCAGACCAGCAGACTCAGAAGTGGAGTATCGATCATGCGCCTGCTCCCGGTGCCATGAATACAAACCAGGACAGCATCAGTAACAGGCCGATAATCATGCTGAATGCGTAGTGGTACAGGTAGCCGGACTGCAGATGGCGCATGATGCCGGAGACCCAGCCGACCACGCGCGCGCTGCCATTGACAATCAGCCCGTCAATGATCAGTACGTCGCCGATCTTCCAGCACAGCTGGCCGACGCCGCGTGCGCCGCCGGCGAATACCGCCTCGTTGAAATCATCGGCGTAGTACTTGTTGATCAACAGCTGGTAGAGGCCGTTGAAACGCTTCTGCATATCATCGGCAAAACCCGGGTTCTTCAGGGTTATGTACCAGGCCGTTGCCACCCCGCCGATGGCCAGGTAAACAGCCGGACCGCCAAAGGCATGCAATACAAACGAGACCGCGCCATGGAATTCCTTGCCAACTTCACCGAGTACATCATGCTGTGGCAATACATGAATCACGCCGTCAAAGAAATTACCGAACACCACCGGGTCAATCAGGAAACCAGCCACCACGGAGGGTATCGCCAGCATTACCAGCGGGAACCACACCACGAACGGTGACTCACGCAGGTGTTCACGGGTATGTGCATCCATGCGCGGTTCGCCATGGAACACCAGGAAGTACATGCGGAAACTGTACAGGGCCGTTATAAACACGCCTGCCAGTACGGCAATGTGCACAATACCGGCACCCGGCAGCTGCGAAAAGTGCACCGCTTCGATAATCGTGTCCTTGGAAAAGAAACCCGAGAAAAACGGCGTACCGATCAGCGCCAGCGAACCGATCAGGGCGGTAATCCAGGTGATCGGCATGTACTTGCGCAGACCGCCCATGTTGCGGATGTCCTGGTCATGGTGCATGGCAATGATGACCGAACCCGCGCCGAGGAACAGCAGGGCCTTGAAGAAGGCATGCGTCATTAAATGAAAGATGCCGGCCGAATAGGCGGACACGCCGAGGGCCACGGTCATATAACCCAGCTGCGAGAGGGTCGAATAGGCCACCACCCGCTTGATGTCGTTCTGGACAATACCGAGGAAGCCCATGAACAGCGCGGTAATCGCACCGATGGTCATCACAAAAACCAGTGCCGTTTCAGACAATTCAAACAGTGGTGACATGCGCGCCACCATGAAGATACCGGCCGTGACCATGGTCGCTGCATGAATCAATGCAGAGATCGGGGTCGGACCTTCCATCGAGTCCGGCAGCCATACATGCAGGGGTACCTGCGCAGACTTACCCATGGCACCGATGAACAGGAAGATGCAGACCACCGACATCAGTGACCAGTCAACGCCGGGGAACACCTGGAACACTTCATTCGCCATGGACGGCGCCATGCCGAACACCGTTGCATAATCGAGGCTGTTGAAAGCGGTATAGATCGCCGCGATGCCGAGCAGAAAACCAAAGTCCCCTACCCGGTTGACCAGGAAGGCCTTGAGGTTGGCATAAATGGCCGTTGGCCGTTTGTACCAGAAACCGATCAGCAGGTATGACACCAGGCCTACCGCCTCCCAGCCGAAGAACAGCTGCAGGAAGTTATTCGACATCACCAGCATCAGCATGGAGAAGGTAAACAGGGCGATGTAACTGAAGAAGCGCTGGTAACCCGGGTCATCGTGCATGTAACCGATGGTGTAGATATGCACCATCAGCGACACAAAGGTCACCACGGTCATCATCAGTGCCGTCAGGTTATCGATCAGGAAACCAACCTCGAATCTCACCCCGTCTGAAATCATCCAGGTATAGACGCTGGCGTTGTACGTGGCAGCACCATCAATCGCAAAATTCTTCAGCACCATCGCCGAAAAGATAAAGGCGGTGGCCACGCCGAGGATGGTGACGGTATGTGAGCCGACCCGGCCGATCTGCCTGCCGAACAGGCCGGCGATGATGGCCCCGAACAGGGGAGCCAGCGGTATGGCCAGGTAAATATTTTCCATGGACATTGGCATCAGCCCTTCAGGGTATCCAGATCATCGACATTGATGGTCTGCCGGTTACGGAACAGCACCACCAGGATCGCAAGCCCGATGGCAGCCTCGGCGGCTGCGACCGTCAATATAAAGAACACGAACACCTGGCCCGCGGTATCGTTCATGAAGTAGGAAAAGGCGATAAAGTTCATATTCACGGCCAGCAGCATCAGCTCAATGGCCATCAGCAGGATAATCACGTTCTTGCGGTTCAAAAATATCCCCGCCACGCTCAATCCAAACAGGATGGCAGCAAGCACGAGGTAATCGGACAAGCCAATCATGAGTTTTTCCCTTCCGATTTCATGTTTACAACCCTGACCCGCTCACTGGCCTTCACCGCAATCTGTGCGGCCGGGTCCTGGCTCTTGGTTTCCGGGCGCTTGCGCATGGTCAATGCAATCGCTGCAATGATGGCAACCAGCAGGATCACCGAGGCAATTTCAAACGGGTAGACATAGTCGGTATAGAGCACACCACCGAGTTCCCTGACATTACTGTAACCCTCGGCGTGGCGCAGCTCGCTTGCCATGGTGTCCACGCCAAAACTTTTTGCACGTACCACCAGGTACATCTCCAGGACGATCAATGCCGCGACACCGAGTCCGACCGGCAGATATTTTATGAAACCTTCGCTCAGCGGGGATAAATTAATATCCAGCATCATCACCACAAACAGGAACAGCACCATCACCGCACCGACATAAACCAGCACCAGTGTGATCGCGAGGAATTCCGCTTCCAGCAACATCCACAATCCGGCACTGGTAAAAAAGGCCAGCACCAGGTGCAGGGCCGCATACACCGGGTTGCGTACGGTGATGACGCGCGCAGCCGCAAATATCAGGATCGCTGCAAAGGTGTAAAATATAAAACGTTCAAAATCCATTATCTTTACCTGTAGGCTGCATCCGCCGCTCGGTCCGCCGCAATCTGCGCCTCGTGCCTGTCGCCGATCTTAAGCAGCATTTCCTTGGTCATGACATTCTCGCCACGATTTTCGAAGGCGTACTCAAACACCCGTGTCTCGACGATGGAGTCCACCGGGCAGGACTCTTCACAAAAACCGCAATAAATACACTTGAACAAATCAATGTCGTAACGGGTCGTGCGGCGGGTGCCGTCCTCTCGCTCTTCCGCCTCGATGGTTATGGCCAGTGCCGGGCAAACCGCCTCGCAGAGCTTGCAGGCGATACAGCGTTCTTCGCCGTTCGGGTAGCGCCGCAAGGCATGCAGACCGCGGAAACGGTTCGACTGCGGCGTCTTCTCCTCCGGGTACTGCACCGTGATCTTGCGCGAAAACATGTGCCCGCCGGTCACGCCCAGCCCCTTGAATAACTCAATAAGGAACAGGCTTTTCAGGAACTTGACGAATTTATCCATAAATCAGGTTATCTCAGTCAAACCACGGACCAATGCCAGCCACGACTGCTGCGCCCTCCAGCACCAGCCATACAATGGTGATGGGGATGAACACCTTCCAGCCAAGGCGCATGATCTGGTCATAGCGGTAACGCGGAAAGGTTGCGCGAAACCAGAGAAAGAAAAATGCCATGATGAATATCTTTGCAAACAGCCAGAAGATGCCCGGCACCCACTCGAACCAGGGCTCGAACCAGGTGCCCTGGAACGGCGACAGCCAGCCGCCGAGGAACATCAGCGCGGCCAGCGCCGCGATCAGGATCATGTTGGCGTATTCGGCAAGGAAGAACACGGCGAAGGCCATGCCGGAATATTCAACATGGAAGCCGGCAACGATTTCAGACTCGCCTTCAGATACATCGAACGGTGCACGGTTGGTTTCCGCAACACCGGAAATAAAATACACCAGGAACAGGGGCAACAGCGGCAACCAGAACCAGTGCAGGAAACTGCCCTGCTGCGCCTCGACGATCTCGACCAGGTTGAGACTGCCACCGGCAATCAGCACACCCACCAGCGCAAAGCCCATGGCAATTTCATAGGAGACGATTTGTGCGGCCGAACGCATGGCACCGAGAAAGGCATACTTCGAGTTCGACGCCCAACCCGCGATAATAACGCCGTACACACCCATCGACGTCAGTGCGAGGATATATAAAAGGCTGGCATCAATATTTGCCAGCACCAGCGTATCGGTAAACGGCAGCACGGCCCAGGCTGCCAGCGCCGGTGCAATCGATAACATCGGCGCAATCACAAACAGGAAGCGGCTCGAGTTGGTCGGGACAATAATTTCCTTGCTCAGCAACTTCAATGCATCTGCAATCGGTTGCAGCCAGCCACGCGGGCCAACCCGGTTCGGCCCGATACGCACCTGCATGTAGCCAATGAACTTGCGCTCGGCATAGGTCAGGTAGGCGACTGCTAACATCAGGGGTACCAGGATGACGATGATCTTGATCAGGATATATAGGACCGTGATCTGCTTGATCTCTTCCCAGTAATACACGCCGGGCACGACAATGGCCACAGACAACACGCCAACCACCAGCAGGGTCAGCATCAGCTGTATTTTGTATTTCTGCAGATAGTCTTTCAGGGCGATATCAGTCATGAATGCTGTCCTGTCAAACCCGCTCTATCTTTATCGGGCCAAAAGCGGCACCAAGTGCGGCAGAGGCGCCTGTTCCCGCCTGCACCCGGACACAGTTATCCGGCACAGACTCGTCAATCGCTACATTCATGGTCACGCTGTTTTCACCCTGGGAGACGGTTACCGTGTACTCATCACGAACACCGGTCTTCTCTGCCTGTTGCGCGTTAATGCGCAACAGCCCGGCACTGGCAGCATCGGGCGTATCCTGCAGTGATCCGGCCCGGCGCACCAGTGCATCGACTGAGTACATGGCCGTATCGCCAATCCTTTCCAGGCCATCGGGCCGGGTTGCCGATGCAACCGGTCCATTCGCCTGCGCATTGTCCAGCTTGATGCTGCCAAGCTGTTCACGCAGTTCATCCCGGACCTGCTCGCTGCTGGTCTGCTCAAACCCGTCGAGACCGAACTGGTTTCCCAGTACACGCAGGACCTTCCAGCCCGGACGACTCTCCCCGACCGGGCTTGCCACGCCCTGGAAGCTCTGCCAGCGCCCTTCTGCATTAACAAAGGTGCCGGAGGTTTCCGTAAACGGGCCGACTGGCAACAACACATCGGCCGCTGCCTTCATGGCATCACTGGCCCAGGGGCTGATGGACACCACGCATTCGGCTGCAGCCACAGCGGCAGCAGCCGTCGCGGCCGCTGCGCAATCGTGTCCGGGCTCGACGCCAAACAGCAGGTAACCTTTACGAGGTGATGCCAGCATTTCCTCTGCCGTCATGCCGCTCTCTGCAACAGCACTGCCGGCCGGGCCACGGTGCGGCACTGCGCCGGCCAGCCAGCCAGCGGCACTGTTGGCCGCATCCGGAAGCATGCCGAGTGTTGCGCCACTCGCCGCGGCAATCACGGCGGCGAGTGCCTTCAGTAATGAATAGTGCGGATGGGCCGTTGCGATACTGCCGAGTAACACCGTAGCGCTGTCTGCCTCTTTCAGGGCAGCCGCCATGGCACGCTGTTCTTCATCCGGTGACGCGCCGGCTATCATTGATTTCACGGCATCGGCCGATTTGCTACCGGCATCCGGGAAACACGCGGCAATACCGGCCAGCACACTCACCATCTGCGAGGGCGGCACGATGGCTTTCGCATGGACATCGAACAGGAATTCGAAGTCCACGGGATTAACAAACATCAACTGCGCGCCATTAAGCGCTGCCTTGCGCAAGCGGTGTCCGGCAATCGGCTGATCCTTGCGGGTATTGGAACCAATGACCAGCGCAGCATTCACGGCTTCCAGCGCCTCCAGTGACTGCCCCAGTGAGGGACAGACAGGCGCCTGCTGCTGGTCGCTAAAATCAGTCTGCCGCAGGCGGTGGTCGATATTATTGATGCCATTAGCGCGCGCCAGCGCCTGCAGCAGCGACATTTCCTCAAGCGTAGCCGTCGGCGACACCAGCACACCCACCTGCTCCGGCCCGTGTCCGTCAATAACCGCACGCATACAATCAGCCGCCGCCTGCAAAGCAGTCTCCCAGTCCACGGTCTGCCATTCGCCGTCTACCTTCACCATCGGTGATTCGAGCCGGTCTTCACTGTAGAGGCCTTCATAGCTGAAGCGGTCGCGGTCCGACAACCAGACTTCATTGATTTCTTCATTGTCACGCGGCACCACACGCATCACCTCGCCACGGCGGGTGTGCACCAGCAGGTTGGAACCAATGCAATCGTGTGGCGCGACGGCCACGTGCTGCTGTAATTCCCAGGCACGCGCCTTGAAACGGAACGGCTTCGAGGTCAACGCACCCACCGGGCAGACATCGATGACATTGCCCGAGAGTTCCGAGTCAAGCGACTTCTCGATATAGGTGCCGATTTCCATGTTCTCGCCACGCCCGGTCGCCCCCAGTTCCATCTTGCCGGCGACTTCGCGCAACATGCGGATGCACCGCGTACAGTGGATACAGCGCGTCATGTCCGTCGCAATCAACGGACCGATAAACTTGTCCGGCACCACACGCTTGTTCTCGGCAAAGCGTGATACGTCACCGCCATAACCCAGCGCGAGGTCCTGCAGTTCACATTCGCCGCCCTGGTCACAAATCGGGCAATCCAGCGGATGGTTGATCAACAGGAATTCCATGATCGCCTTCTGCGCACCCTTTGCCAGGTCTGACTGGGTAAAAATCTTCATGCCCTCGGCAACCGGCGTGGCACAGGCCGGCAGCGGCTTCGGCACCTTCTCCACCTCGACCATGCACATGCGGCAATTGGCGGCGACCGAGAGTTTCTTGTGATAACAGAAACGCGGCACGCTGATGCCGGCCGCATCCGTTACTTCAATAATCATCGCGCCCTTGCGGGCCTGGAAAGGCTCGCCGTTGATTTCAACC
>Ga0209271_10000642_pt1 | contig 12059 bp, 12 predicted proteins | sample tdAd002_FD_187123 | JGI IMG/M metagenome (GOLD analysis project Ga0209271, IMG submission 187123) | Marine sediment microbial communities from the Atlantic coast under amendment with organic carbon and nitrate - tdAd00.2 (SPAdes)... | ecosystem: Environmental > Aquatic > Marine > Coastal >... | reverse complement strand
TAGGTCCAATCTCTAAAAAGGCAGAGCCAACTCCAGCATATTTTTGATCGTAATCAAGACCTATTCCATAAACTAGGATGTCAAGCCTGTATGTATCTTCACTAGGAACAAAAATTTTAGGAATGTCGATTCCTTCTGTAGAAACAATTCCCAGAGTATTACCGTCATCGCCATTGTTAACCTCTATTTCGTTATTATTTCCATCATAAAGAAAATATGCATATCTAACATCTTTGAGGAGACTTTGATTTTCATCGAAGAAGGTTATTTCAAATGGAATCTCATCGCCTGCACCGTATCTTCCATCCCATGCAACATTAACAGTGGTCGGAACTTCTTCAAAGTTCTCAGTATCAACCAGATAAAATTCAGTGGATGTTTTTGATACCTCACTTTGTGGAACCAGTTTTAATTTCATTATTTTACTATCTTGATTTTCAGATCCTAAAGAGTCGCTGATATTTTTTAGTTCTTTATTTGTAATTAGAAAATGTACAATATTTGTATCATCATAAGAGTATGGATCATTTAGAAGTGCTCTTTGATCAATTTCAACGCCGTTTACATATCCCTTGAATTGTTTTCCTTCTGCATATGGTGCAAAGTCTTTTGGTACTCTAACCTCTTCGTGAACTACTTGGACTAAATCAACATAGTCCGGACTCCAATCAAATGGCATATCAAAATAAATTGAATTATCTGAAGAATCAAATTCAAAGTTATCAACCTCGTCATAGTAAGTTTTTACAATTACAGGAATTTCTTCTGCACTAGCAGTTTGAATAAGAAAGTCTTGTTCTTGTGCAATACTAACAAATGTATCATAACTAAGTCGGTCTGCCAGAACAGTTTTTGGACTGGATGCAGCCTCAATATCTACTCTAATGTTGTATAGTCCTCCTTGAACAAAGATTGGACCTGTTATTGTGGGTCTACCTTCGCCTTGAACATAAAGAGCACCTGGAGCAGTAACATGTTCAGAGCCACCATAAATTGTGCATCTCCATAAATCTACTTCTTTGCAATTTTCTTTTGGTTTAATTTGTACATTTAGTATTCCATCGTCATCATAAAAGAGATTTCTAGCCAAAAGATCTCCGCTTTGCCATACCTCAATTCTGTATGTGACTTTATCAAGAGTAATATCCGTTAATGTATCAAAGAAACGAATTTTCATGTTCACATCATCAACATCACCTACTGTAATATCAGAAGGAGTCAAGTCCGTACGAACAGTAACTTCCATGTCTCCAAAAGTAAGGGGTTCTGCTTGGTCACCTCCAAGTCCATGTCCAAACGCATTAGAGGTAAAAGCAGGTATTGAAAAGATTCCAATTATAGCAATAATTAATGCAAACTTGTATGACAATATTGTTTATGTGAGAATTCCATATTTAAAGATGGTATAGAATTACTATAGTGAATTTCTTAAAATGATTCTAAGTGTAATTTTTATTTATGGTAGAAAAAAAGAGATCGTATGAAATTTCTAATTGCATTGTTGTTAATTCCTCTTATAATTACACCAGCTTTTGCTCAAACAAATTCACAGACTTTGCCTACAGAAAAAGGAACATTAGATGTAAAAATATCATATGATGAAATTGTTCCTGGTCAATTAACCACATTAAAAACTGATTTTATTAATCCCCAAACACAGAAAATTCAAGAACATATTGATTGGAGATTTTCAGTTTCAAAAGATGGTGAAACTATTTGGGGACCAACACAACTAAGTCATACTTCTGAGGGTTCATTAAAAAATCTAAAATTTGAATTTGGAGAAGATGGATTGTACACTTTAATTTTTGACGTTGAAGGAATTTTATTCCAACCAATTCCATTAGAAAAAGTTTCTTTTGATATTACAGTTGGAGAAGCTAATGCACAACCAGATACACCTCCACCTGCAAATGATAATGGTGGAGGATGTTTGATTGCAACTGCAGCATATGGCTCAGAGTTAGCTCCACAGGTTCAACAGCTCAGAGAACTAAGAGACAATACAATTCTCAAAACAGAATCAGGAAATTCATTTATGACGACGTTTAACGAATTTTATTATTCATTTTCACCTACAATTGCAGATTTTGAAAGAGAAAATCCAATTTTCAAAGAAGGTGTTAAAGTAACATTAACTCCAATGTTAGCATCACTTTCAATTCTAAATCATGTTGATATTGACTCAGAACAAGAGATGCTAGGTTATGGTATCTCTTTGATTTTGTTAAATATTGGAATGTATGCAGGAATTCCTGCCTTTGGAATTTTAAAGTTGTACCAGCTTAGAAAAAATTAGTTACAATACTTAGAATTTCCAGAGAGGTTTTTATGTATCCCAACGATTATTTCAATTAATGAAGACTATAGCAATAGGCTCCTTCTTCGTATTATTTGCTCTTGCAGCCGGTATGGTTGCAAGTCCAGCATTTGCAGATGACACAACTGCAAGTGTTAGCGCTCCACAAGGCACTTCTGTTCCAGGATGTGAAACAACAAACGAATGTTACATTCCATATGAGGTAACAGTAGATGTTGGCGGTGTAGTAACATGGTCAAATGATGACTCTGCAGCTCACACCGTTACAGCTGGAAGTGCAGCAGATGGACCATCTGGTGTCTTTGACAGCAGCTTGTTTATGGCAGGAACAACCTTCTCACATAAGTTTGAAGCAGTAGGTGAAGTCCCATACTTTTGTATGGTTCACCCATGGATGGAAGGAATTGTAACTGTTCAAGCAGATGAAGGGCCAGAACCTGGTGACGGGACAATAATTGTAGGAGCTCCTTCAGAAGATGAAACAACGGTTTCAGGAATTTCAGATGATGGTAAATTACGTGCAGAAATAACTGCAAGTAATCCTGCTTCAGATGAAGTAATGTCTCTTGAAATACAATTCAGAGATTCAACTGGATCTGTGCAACAACATGCAAACTATGATCTTATGGTAACTCAGAATGGTCAAGAAGTTCTTTCTGTTATGGGGGCACATGATCATGAGGGCGTTGGAATGCATTCAACTGCACCATTAGATTCATCTGATAAAGTTGATATCGAAATAACTGTACTTGGCTTTGGACTTCCAGGCGAGGAAGATAATTGGAGTGGACCAAAGGGAGAAATTTTGATGTTCAATGTAGTTCCTGAATTTGGAGCAATTACAATAGTTGTAATGTTCATAGCAATAACAGCTGTTGTGTTAATGTCTTCCAAATACACTAGAGTAATGCCAAAATTATAACCTCTTTTTTATTTTTCATTATTTTGATTCGATAATGTTTCTCAAAAGGCTATTATTTTGATTCTTCATAGGAAACACGATAAAAAATGTACTGTCCTAAATGTAAAAAAAATACAGAGTTTTACGAAATTGATGACGGTCCTGATGTTGATGATGATAAATTAACATATTTTTCTTACAATTGTGAGGTATGTAATTTGCATTTAGATGGGAATAATAATAATTGGTATAATGGTGAAGATGTATCTTGTTATCTTCATGTTGATCATGCAACTCCATACATGACTTCTGAGGAATACGATGAAATTAAAAAAAATAATTCAAATCTAAAATAGGTCCTTTTTTCAGAATTTATTTTAAAAATTTTTAGTGAGGTAAATGTTTAGCTAAAGCTATTTAGCTGTGCCTATTTTTCCTCATGTATTTATAATATAACGGGGTTATTTTTTTCATGACAAGTGAAAATCTCGATATGGATTATTCACAATATGATTTTAAAGATTCAACTGACATGTATGTACATCTCAGTAAAAAAGGCCTCTCAAAGGATACTGTAACTGCAATCAGTAAAATGAAAGATGAGCCACAATGGATGCTTGATTTTAGATTAAGATCTTATGAAATTTTTATGAAAAAACCAATGCCTACTTGGGGTGGAAACCTTAGTGTAATTGATTTTCAAAATATATTCTATTATGCAAAAGCAACTGAAAAAACTGAGAAGAATTGGGATGACGTACCAGCAGATGTAAAAGCTACCTTTGATAAACTCGGTATTCCAGAAGCTGAAAAGAAATTCCTTGCAGGTGTTGGTGCACAATATGAGTCAGAAGTCGTTTATCATAGTTTAAGAGAAGATTTAGCAAAACAAGGAGTTTTGTTTTTAGACACAGATGCAGCACTAAAAGAACAACCAGAAATTTTCAAAAAATACTTTGGTAAAATTATTCCTCCAGAGGATAACAAATTTGCTGCATTAAACAGTGCAGTTTGGAGTGGTGGTTCTTTCATTTACATTCCACCTGGTGTCAAAGTAGACATGCCTCTACAAGCATACTTTAGAATTAACGCAGAAAATATTGGACAATTTGAAAGAACGCTAATCATTGCAGATGAAGGATCCGAAGTTCACTACATTGAGGGTTGCACTGCTCCAGTGTATTCTTCAGAATCATTACATTCTGCAGTTGTTGAATTAGTTGCACACAAAGACGCAAAGCTTCGATACACTACAATTCAAAACTGGAGTAGCGATGTTTACAATCTTGTAACCAAACGGGCTTATGCATATGAAGGTGCAACAGTGGAATGGATTGATGGCAACATCGGAAGTAAACTTACAATGAAATATCCTGGAATCTATTTGATGGGAGAGCGCGCATATGGTGAGACTCTATCAATTGCATTTGCAGGCAAAGGACAACACCAAGATACAGGCGCTAAAATGGTCCATCTTGCTCCAAACACTACCTCAAAAATCACCTCAAAATCTGTAAGCAGACTTGATGGAAGATCAACATACAGAGGATTACTAAACGTTGCAAAAGGTGCTACAAACGTAAAAGCAACAGTAAGATGTGATGCTTTACTGTTGGATGACACCTCAAAAACTGATACATATCCTTACATGGAAATTAACCAAGAAGATGCCACAATTACACATGAGGCAACTGTGGGAAAAATCGGAGATGAACAAATCTTTTACCTGATGAGTAGAGGATTTTCCGAAGAAGAGGCGCTATCATTAATTGTAAACGGATTCATGGAACCATTTACAAAAGAATTACCAATGGAGTATGCAGTAGAATTAAACCGACTCATTAAACTTGAGATGGATGATTCTGTCGGTTAGACTGTAAGAGGAATAGTCATGTCTCAAACACTTTCTACGCTAAATCTAGGACACATTGATGAAATATCTTCATCCAAAAATGAGCCAGATTGGCTAAAAGAATACAGAAAAAATTCTTTATCTGTATATGAAAGCCTTCCAATTGAGACATCTCCATTATACAACAAATACACTGATGCCAAAAAAATGGATCCGCAACAAGTTTCTCTTTCTGTATCTACAACTGATGCTGTCCCAAATTTTCTACAAAAAAGATTAGGGGAATTAGAAACTGAAATCTGTATTATACAAATTGGAACTCATGTTCACAAAATCAATATCTCTGATGAACTAAAATCTAAAGGACTGGTAATTTCTTCAATTGAGGATGCGATAAAAGACAATTCAGAACTAGTAAAAAAATCACTAGAAAACTCAGACTCTAAAAACGATAAATTCACAGCATTGAATAATGCTGCATTTAATTCAGGCGTATTTATCCACATTCCAAAAAACCTGATACTTGAAAAACCAATTCATATTCTTACTTGTTTGTCTGATGATGGTATCTCTACAATCTCTAGAAATATTGTATTTGCAGATGAGAGCAGTAAAGGAACTATTGTTCAAGAACTCTACTCTCCAAAATCCGAAAAACAACAAGCATATCTTGAATTATTTAACACAAATGCTGCTGCAAATGCTCAGCTTGACATGACTACATTGCAAATGATGGACCAAAGTACTGTTAATTTCTCGACTAGAAGAACCGATTTAGGACAAGATGCCAAAGTAAACTGGTATTCGGGATTATTTGGTTCTGTTTTGTCTAGATACAAAATAGAATACTACCTTAATGGTTCTGGTGCATCTTCAAATGACTCTGAAGTAATCTTTGGAAACAAAGAACAGTCCTTTGACATTCAAACTGATGTAAACCACGAAGCACCTGCAACTGAAGGAAGGGTGGTTGAAAAATCAATTCTCAGAAACAAATCAAAATCGCTATTCAAAGGAATGATCAGAATCAAAGAGAATGCAACAAAATCAAATTCATTCTTGTCTGGCCGCTCTATTCTCTTAGACAAGGATGCAAAATCCGATTCAATTCCAGGATTAGAGATATTTACAAATGATGTAAAGGCAACTCACTCTGCATCAGTAGCTCAAATTGATGAAGAACAAATTTTCTATCTTAAAACAAGATGTCTAAGTCATGCAGAGGCAGAAAGAACAATTGTTGAAGGATTTTTAGAGCCATTATCAAGAAAGATGTCTTTTCAGGTAAGAGCATGGATTGCACATCTAATTGAATCAAAATGGGATGAGAAAGAACTAACAATAAACACCGATGAAGAACTAGCAAAATTCGTTGAAGTTGAAGAGACTAGATACAACGAAGATGCAGAGATTGAGCAGCATTACAAGTATCGGTAATCAAAATGTCTGAATGGATTAAAGCCTGTAGTTTAGACCAAGTCAAAGATGGACAAATGTTCGGATTTATTTCAGATGATAAAAAAATCCTTTTGGCTAATCTAAAGGGCAATATTCGTGCTACTGACTTGATTTGCACACATGCTGAGGCTGACCTCTCTACTGGATTTCTAAGCGAAGAAGGAGTTAGATGTCCATTGCATCTTTCTGTGTTTAATTTAGAAGATGGAAAACCACAAAATCTTCCTGCCGAAATTCCCCTAAAGACATACAATGTTAAAATAGAACAAAATGAGGTTTACGTGGAGGTTTAGATAATGCAAAGCGCTCAAGCATCTTTTGAAAATATCAGAAAAGACTTTCCAATTTTAGAAAGAACTGTTAGAGAAAATAAAACTCTTGTATATCTGGATAATGCATCTACAACACAAAAACCAAATCAAGTAATTGATGCAATAAATGATTACTATAGAAATCACAATGCAAACATTCACAGAGCAGTTTATGCACTTGCAGAAGAGGCAACTGAACTGTATGAAAAAACAAGAGACAAGGTTGCAAATTTCATTAACGTAAAAAACAGAGTCGAAATTATTTTTGTTAGAGGTACTACTGAAGCAATTAATTTAGTTGCATATGCATGGGGGCGAGATAATTTGAAGGAAGGTGATATTATAGTTACTACCGAATACGAGCATCATAGCAATATTGTTCCTTGGCAGTTATTGACCCAAGAGAAAGGGGCAAAACTAGAGTACATTGGAATGAATGATAATGGAGAATTAAACCTAGATGATTTGGACAAGTATCTAGCAACTGGTAAAGTTAAACTTGTCACCTTTAGTCTAATGTCAAATGTTTTAGGGACAATTTCTGATGCTGAAACAATTATCTCAAAATGCAAAGCTGCAGGAGTGTTAACTTTAGTTGATGGCGCACAAGCAGTACCACACATGAAGGTAGATGTTGAAAAATTAGGATGTGACTTTTTTGCTTTTTCCGGGCATAAAATGCTAGGTCCAACTGGTATTGGAATTCTTTGGGTACGGAAATCTATCTTAGAAACTATGAGTCCATTTCATGGCGGTGGTGATATGATAAGAGAAGTTCACAAATATGAAACAACTTGGAATGATTTACCATACAAGTTTGAAGCAGGAACTCCAAACATTGCAGATGTTGTGGGATTTGGTGCGGCAATAGATTATCTTTCAAACATTGGAATGGATGTCATTAGACAACACGAGATTGATTTGACTTCTTATGCTTTGGATAAACTATCTCAAGTAAAGGGATTACACATCTATGGAACAAAAGATATCTCAAAACGTGGAGGCGTAATTTCATTTAATTTTGCAGATGTTCATCCTCATGATGTAGCTCAGATTATTGATGAGGAAGGAATTGCAATAAGGTCAGGACATCATTGTGCTCAAGTACTAATGGAGCGACTAAATGTAGCTGCAACCTCTAGGGCAAGTTTTTACATTTACAACACTAAAGAAGAAATTGACGCCTTAATCAATTCATTAAATAAAGTAGCGAGGATATTCAAACTATGAGTAATGCTGACATTTATCACGAGATGATAATTGATTATTCAAGAAATCCAATCAATTATGGAAAAATTGAAGATCATGATATTACTTTTCATGATTCTAATCCATTATGTGGAGACAGTATTGATATTGATATGAAAATTGATGATGACAAAGTCTCTGACATAAAATTTCATGGTAAGGGTTGTGCTATTTGCATGGCTTGCTCATCGGTATTAACTGAGATTGCAAAGGGGAAAAATATTGATGAGGTGAGAAAAATTTCAAAAACTGATGTTTTAGGAGAATTAGGTCTTGAAAATCTACAGGCTGTAAGAATAAAGTGTGCTTTGCTTTCACTTAAAGTTCTAAAATCTGCACTCTATTCTTATCTTGGAAAACATCTAGATGACGCTCAAGATGTAGATAAGTTAAAAGAAGAGGCAGCCAACTTATACTAGCATATGAGTACATTTACTCCTTCAACTCCAATTCAACTACAAATTAGAAAAATTATTTTTGAAAAGCATAATGATATTGATACGAAATTTACAAATGATGAAATATTTGAAACGATAAAGTCCGGAGGTGATTTTAACTCTTCTTGGATTATTGATGATTTAGAACCTTACATCAATGAGATTTGTGATTCTGGTCTTGCAAGAAACATTGCGCAGAATTTTACTACTATATGGCTAAAGCTGTTTGATCCTGTTAAAAAACATCATTGTAATTCTTGTAATCAAGACATCTATCTTGGAGAATCTGAAAAACAAGAATGCCCAAATCCTTCATGTAATGCTGCAATTTAGTTTCTATGTTTTGTTGCAGCATCTTCTAATGCTTTAATCATTGGAAGCTTTTCACCTGTAAGATAAAGAACTAATGCTCCTCCTGCAGTACTGATATGATTAATTCTTTCTCCAAGTCCATGGCTCTTTAGAACTGATGTTAAATGACCTCCACTAACTATTGTAGTTGCCATTGAATTTGCAACAGCCTCTAGCATTTTCTTTGTTCCAAAGCTAAAGTTTTCTCGCTCAAAAAATCCTGCAGGACCACTGATGAAAACGGTTCCTGCACCGGCAATTAATTTTGAATAGAAATCTACTGTCTTTGGACCTAAATCATAAATTTTATCTCCTTTTGAAATCTCTCGTACGTCCATCTCTACTCTTTCCCCATCTTTGTCAATTGCAATATCTACTGGTGTTGAAAAAACGTCTGGATACTCTCCAATCAGAGTATGGGCCTTTGCTACAACTTCTTCTTCACGTTTGATACCTAGAGGAAACTTGATTCTGGCCTGAGCACGCATAAACACATTTCCAATCACACCTGTAAGCAAAACATGGTCTGCACGTCCATTTTGAATGAGCATTTTAATTGCTTCCAGCCTATCTGGAACTTTAGAACCTCCTAAAACAATAACGTGAGGTGCCTTGGCAACAGTCATTATCTCATCAAGATTTTTGACCTCCCTTTCTACAATACGTCCTGCACATGCGGGTAAAACTTGCGGGAATCCTACAATTGATGGATGTGATCTATGTGCGCTGGGAAATGAATCTAAAACACAAAGATCAAAGAGTTTGGATAGTCTACTTACCATGATAGTTTTTGATGCAGCTTCTGGTGAGAATTCATAATTTTCTTCAGCACATAGACGAAGATTATCTAAAAGTAACACTTCGCCATTTTTCAAATTTTTAATTTCATTTTGTGCTGCACTCCCAATTACATCTTCAACATATTTTACTTTTTTATTTAGTAATTTTTCAAGAACTTTCGCATGCTTGTCCATTCCAGTATAATCTTTATTCCCAACTCTTCCTTGGTGGGATGCAACCACAACTTTAGCTTGTTCTAGTGATTGAATTGTTTCAATTGCCTCTTCAATTCTCTTAGTCCCTGTAATTTCCATGGTTTCGGGATCTATTGGGCAATTCATATCCACTCTTAAAAAAACGGTCTTGTCTTTAAGATCAAAATCATCTAGTGTGAGGACTTTCACGATCTTTCTATTATTCACTTGGTTAAATTCTTTAAGCCGATCAGAGTTTGAAATTTTTTCAATGAAATAAATGATGCATTTCAAACTTTATTTCATCTAGGAAAAATTAAAAATGATGCTCAAGAGGATTAACTAATTGCAAAACTGGTTTTTTGATTTAAGGTCTCGTTCCTTTGTTCTTCTAGTGATTTTATTTTTGATTACTACGGCTTTGGTATATTTTGAAATCACTGAAGAGTTTGATCAAGGCGTAATCTTTTTTGTTTCTGAGAATGTTGGAGATCCTACTTTGGATATCATTATGCAATACATTACTGAAAGTGGGGATTCATTTTACATGCTAGGATTTGGAGTAATTACTCTTCTAATTAAAAAAACCAGAAGAATTGGTATTACTCTTATGATATTGATTGTTCTATCCACTTTGCTTACTGGTTACATAAAATGCGGTGTGGATAGGGATAGGCCTGATTTTGAGTATGGCGGGGTACCTTTTCCAGTAGAAATTAGCCAGGATACCTTTGCTCTATTTTGTGAGGGAGGGTATGATGCGTCATTTCCATCCGGACATGCTGCTAGATCGATTGTGTTTGGAATTGTCTTGGCATATGTTTTATCTCAGAGATTCCCTAGGGGATGCTATCTTCTCTTTGCTTATCCTATTTTGGTATCTCTTAGCAGAGTCTATGTTTTACAGCATTTCCCAATGGATGTAATTGGTGGTACCATTTTAGGAATAATGCTAACAGGTGTTTTGGCATCTAGAACAAAATTGTACAAATTTTTTGAACCATCAAAAACCTAACTCTTCAAGAACCTTGTTACTGATCAATACTATGGCATAATGATCACTATCATGATGATATGTCCAATATTTTATGTCCCTAGTTTCATTATTTTTCCTTAGTTCAAAGTTGACCCCGGTTGTGACAGAATAACCAATTCTTTTGGCAAGTTTTGTCTCTTTTGGCATCAAAACTTTGAATCCTTCTTTTCTATTACTAAATCCTAAATTAGTCATGTCTATTACTGCATCAGACGCATCTTTCTCATCTTTTAGATGATATGTTTTGAAAATTGGTAAATCTTTAGGATGAAAATCCATGTCTTCCAACAATTCCTTTTACTAATATTTTTTAAAAGTTTGAATTAATGCGATCAAAGTATGTTAATTTTCTTTACTGGTAAGTCAAATCCTGATTATATTAACAACTTAATCCAGCGCAGTTTTGATTCAAACTATTGGCCTCACTTGAAAAATTAGTTCTAACTTTAAGAAAAAGAAAACAAGAAGCATCAAAGCTTAGATTAAAAACTGAAAGACAACTCAAAGAATTAAGATCAACTGAAAGAAGATCCTCCTCTGGGTTAGTTTCATTGGATAAAAAAATAGAATCAGAAAGAGAGGATTCTTCTGATGTTTCTGATATTTTAACTCAAAAAAATGCTCAACTTGAAAGCATAGAGAGACTAGTTGCAGCAGCAGAAGAGCGCCTAAATAGAGAAAAAGAGGCACTCACTGAGGCAGAACAACAGGTGGAATTTGCCGAAAATCCTGAGGAAAAACAATATGCCGAGACTAGAATGAGATCAATTAAAACCCATATTGAAGAAATAGAATTTGAAATAAACTCTAGGAAAAAAACTGCTAAAAAAATTACTGACCAAGTAGAAAAAAATACCGAAACTAAATCAAAAATCACCTCTAAAATTAAAAAACAATCACAATCAAAACCCTCTCTTAAAGAAACCAAGGCCTCAAGTCATAAGGAGGCTCAAAAGATTGCACAGGAATTAGAAAGACGCACTAAAACAGAAGAAATTGCCCAAAAATCTTTGGGTAAAGCATTAGCAAAACTTCAAGATAAACAAACAAAAAAGAAAAAATCTTCAAAGAAAGCTCCAAAGAGAAAGGCAGCTCCTAAAAGAAAAGCCGCTCCAAAGAGAAAGGCAGCTCCTAAAAGAAAAGCCGCTCCAAAGAGAAAGGCAGCTCCTAA
>Ga0209271_10000641_pt1 | contig 12059 bp, 8 predicted proteins | sample tdAd002_FD_187123 | JGI IMG/M metagenome (GOLD analysis project Ga0209271, IMG submission 187123) | Marine sediment microbial communities from the Atlantic coast under amendment with organic carbon and nitrate - tdAd00.2 (SPAdes)... | ecosystem: Environmental > Aquatic > Marine > Coastal >... | reverse complement strand
AGGCGTGGAGGCGCGTACTCTCCAACCGCTGGCGCCACCGAGTGGGAAGGCCTACGTGTGAAGCGGACATGAAAGGAACTCAGACATCGGTCGACGAGAGGCTGGAGATTCCCAGGCTCGACTCGTCTCGTGGGAGGACGGTCGCAGTCGTAGCGGGTGTCGTGATCGTGGTGGCCGCGGTCACGACGTACTTCCTGATGCGCGACACCGAGGAGAACCCGTATCGGGTCGCCGTGGTTTCGCGGACTTCGATCGTGAAAGTGATCCGGGCGACCGGGCATCTGGAGCTCACCGATCAAGTCGAGGTCCCGGCGCCGTTCGAAGGGCAGCTCGTCGAGGTGCTCGTTCAGCCCGGGGACAGCGTCGAAGAGGGTCAGCTCCTCGCGCGACTCGACAAGAGCTCCGCCGAGGTCGCCCTCCACGTCGCCCAGGCGGAGTTCGAAGTGGCTCGCGCGCGTGTATCCGAAGCGGAAGCAGCCGCTCACCGAGCGACAGAGGCGCTCCATCGTACCGAGCGGCTTGCCAAGAAGAGCCTCGCCAGCAAGAGCACGCTCGAGACGGCGCGCTCTGAGATGATCAAAGCCCGTGCCTCGGTTCAGGCCGCGCGCGCCGAGCGCTCTGCCGCACAGAAGCGGGCGTCTCTGCGGGGCGATGAGCGCGAACGCACCGACATCGTTGCTCCTCGCGCTGGGCTGGTCCTCGAAGTTCCGCCGCACACGGGCATGATCGTGGGCCCTCAGACGCGCTTGTTCCGCGTTGGCGCCCCGCTCGAGCAGATGCTTGTCGCAGCTCCAATCGGCGAAGCTGACATCGGCGAGGTGAGGGTCGGGCTGGAGGCGGAGTTCGAGGTTCCCACGTATCCGGGAAGGATTTTCGAGGCCACCGTAAAGCACATCAGCCCCGATCCGTATACCAAGTACGGCGCGGTCTTCTATGACATCAGGCTAGCGACCGGCAATCCAGACCAGGTGCTGCTTCCCGGCATGACCGCGCAAGTTCGGATCAAGGTCGCCAAAGTCGATGATGTGTTGGCGGTACGGGAAGCGACGCTTCGGTTCACCCCGGAAGGCGCCCCCGCCGCTCCAGCGCGCAGCCGGGTGTGGCGGGTCCGAGGTGCAGAGCTGGAGGAAATCGAGGTGGAGGCCGGTCTATCCGACGGTGCCATCACCGAGGTGCGGCCAGTCGACTCCGAGAGCCTCGCGGTCGACGACCCGATTGCAATCGGCCTGGCGCTCGATGGTGCGGGCGATGCCGCGGCGCCATCGCTGTCGCTGAGAGGTCATCGATGAGCGGCTTCTCGATTGTAGAGGCCCACGGCATTCGCAAAGAGTTCCCCAACATGACCGCACCGGTCCTCGATGACGTGAGCATGACGATCGACTCCGGGGAAATCGTCGCGTTACGGGGTCCATCCGGCTCGGGGAAGTCGACGCTGCTCAACATCATGGGGTGCCTCGATGGGCCGACGCGCGGGACGTATTCGCTTGGGGGACGCGACGTATCCACTCTGAACCGCAGGGAGCGAGCCTGGGTGCGTCTGCACTACATCGGCTTCATCTTTCAGTCGTTTCACTTGATCTCGGACAACACCGTCCTCGAGAACGTCACGCTGCCGCTTTACTACGCTGGTCTCGGCCGCGACGAACGAGAGGGCCGCGCCGTTGAGCTCCTCGAGCGTGTCGGCTTGGGCCATCGAATGAACCACAGGCCCGCGCAGCTTTCAGGCGGCGAGAAGCAGCGCGTTGCGATTGCGCGGGCCGTCGCGGGTAAACCTCGCTTGCTTCTCGCCGACGAGCCCACTGGAGCGCTCGACACGAAGACCGGCAACGAGGTCATGGACTTGCTTCTCGAGGTTCATGCGGCGGGGTCACTCACTTTGGTCATCGTTACGCACGATCCCGAGGTCGCCGAGTTCTGCCACCGCCAGGTGTTCTTGCGCGACGGTAAGATCATCACCGACGGGAGCGGCCATGCGGCGCACGCGTAGCGAAGTCGTCGGGCGCGCGGTCCGAACCGCGGTCCGCAACCCCGGCCGCAGTACGCTCACGATGTTGGGACTAGCGATCGGAGTAGGCGCGTTCATTGCAATGGTGAGCTTCGGTACTGGGGCACGCGCCTCGGTCATGGAGCAGTTCGAGGTCCTGGGCACTCGTGTCGTGTACATCTGGACGAACATGACGCGACGGAGCTTCGGCGGCAGTGCGAAGCCCCTCACCGACGCCGACGTCGAGGCACTGAGACGCGATGCCATGACGATTGAACGAGTCGTTCCGCGGATCACGGAAGTCCAAAACGTCAAGTCGGCGAACACGACGTACCCCACGAAGGTCACGGGTACGATGCCGGAGTTCGTCGACATTCGGGAGTGGTCGATGCTGACCGGAGGCATGTTCGACGACACCGACGTGCAGCAGCGAGCCAAGGTGGCCGTCATCGGAACCACCACCGCGCGCGAGCTCTTTGGCCGGAGCGACCCCGTGGGCCAGACCATCACCATCGGCTCCAACCTTCCCTGCCGCATCATCGGAGTGCTGGTCTCGAAAGGCGAACAGACGACCGGGGAAGACATGGACGAGATCGTTCTGATACCCGCGACCACCTATGGCGCGTTTCTCGGAATGCCAATCGGGTACCACGAGCTCATGGTGCAAGTGCGGGACATCGGGCTCCTAGAGACGGCGATGCACGAGGCCGTCCCGATCATGCGCCACTCGCATCGTCTTTCGGAAATCGAACCGGACGACTTCAGGATGGCTAGCCCGGCACAAGCAGCGGAGGTCGCGAGATTCGTCTCCAGCATCTTGACCGGTTTGTTGATGGGAATTGCGACTGTGTCGCTCCTGGTGGGTGGCATCGGCGTGATGAACATCCAGTTGGTGTCCGTAGCCGAGCGAACCAAAGAGATCGGCGTTCGCTCGGCGATCGGCGCATCCCCGCGGCAGATCCTGGTGCAGTTTCTGTCCGAGGCGGTCGTGTTGTCGTTCACAGGATCGATGGCAGGGGTTTTTCTCGGTTGGCTCGCGTCGACCCTGGTCGCGCAGGCCATGGGCTGGTCGGGTGGCCTGTCGGTGCTGACGATGGCCGGGGCGGCTGCGTTTGGTACGGCCGTGGGTGTGGCGTTTGGCTACCTCCCGGCCCGGCGCGCCGCGCAGCTCGAGCCCATCGAGGCGCTGCGCCATGAATGAGGTGGAACATGAGTGTGCTCTGCAATTGGAAGTGCCAAGCGGCGGCGGCAGTGGTTGCGCTCGCTGCGATGCTCACCCCCGCGGGCGTGTCGGCTGAAGTCGTCACGCTCGAAGAGCTCGAAGAGCTCGCTCTGCAAAATCAAGCCCGCTGGGAGGCGGTGGAGGCAAGGTCGGCGCAGGCAGGTGCTGACGTCAACGTGGCTAGGGCCGGCAAGATGCCGACCTTCTGGATGAATATCTCGAGTGTCGTGGCGCCGGGCTCCGACATCGAGCGGGTCCAAACGATCGACGGCCGCGAAGTCAACGTCCGGGCCTCGCCGACGGTTGGAGAGCGCACGGCGTTTCGCCCGAACATTCGGTACGAGGGGACGATCGACATGCGCGCACCGCTTTACGACGGCCAGACCAGAGCTGCGATCAAAGCGGCCGAAGCCTACCGGGCTGCAGCGCAGGCAAGCTCCGGCGCATCCCGGGAGACCGTGCTGACGATGGTGCGCGCGTCCTACCTCGATTGGACCGCCAGTCACTCGGTGCACGGCCTCGCGGCAACGTCCGCACGAGAGGCCAAGGCTCAACGGGAGCGCATCGCCGAGCGGATTGCGGACGGGGATCGCCCAGGGTCCGAGCTGGACGCTGCGCGATACGAGGAGCTGCAGGCCGAGCTCCTCGCCGCGGATGCGTTCGCAAGAGCCATCGCCGCCAAACGGCTCTTGGAATCCGCGGTGGGTACGGAGCTGTCGTCCGATGCAGAGCCCGACACCCGGCTCCTAGAGATCGAAGCGAACGGTTCAGACTCGGATGCCGGGTGGCAGGTTGAGGCTCTCGAGCGCCAGCGTGACGCCGTGCGCCAGGAGGCAAGGATGCACCGCAAGAGCCGTGTCCCCTCCCTCGCGGTCATCGGCCAGACAGGCGTGGCGGGCGTCAACGAGCGGGTATTTCCGATGTACCGACTCGGCCTCAACCTTGCAGTTCCCCTTTGGGACGGAGGCAGAGCCCTTGCCCTGGCCCATTCGGCGGACGCCCAAGCGATCGAGCTCGACGCGCTCGCCCGAGACGCGCACGTGGCGCGCAATGACGAGCGCCAACAGGCGCTCCTCGATCGTCAACACGCCGAGGAGCAGCTCACTATCGCCAACAGTCTCGTCGAGGTCTCGGAGAAGCGCGTCGAGCAGGCACAAACCAGCTACGATCTCGGCGCAAGCGATCTCGAAGCCGTCGCCGATGCCCGCGAGGCGCTCCGTGACGCACAATCTCGTCGAGTGCAGATCCAAGTCGCCCGTACCGACGCAATTCTCCGGTTGGCCGGCCAGGACTAGCTTAGTAGCGAAAGATATACTCGAGCCAGAGCCAGTGTTCGGGGTTGGGCACACGCGCCCGCGTCGACTCGCGATAGTCGAGGAATGCACGGAGGTCGTACCGCACCCGCAGCATGTCCCGTTCCCGCACGGTCAGCGCGGCATCTAGATATGCCCACAAGGTTTGCGGGAGGCGGTGGTTGTCCCAGACGTCTTCGAAGTCGTAGCGCACACGGAGCCGAAGCCGGAGGAGGTCGACGGGGCGGGTCGTCACATTCAGAATTGCGGCGACATCCTGTTGAAAGTGGGGGCCAGCGAGCTTGGAGCCGACCCATCGGTGCTGAAACTGCCCCGATATTGCGAACCGCCGAACTGGCTCGTAGGCGAGCCGCGTCGCCAAGACGAACCGTTGCGACGCGCTATTGCGGTATTCGGTCCACAGCGCCCAGGCCCATGATGAGGCGATTCGCACGTCCGTGCGGGCGAAGAGCAGCCCATTGAGCGCGCCGGACGAGAGCTCACGCCATCCGTCGACCGCCGTCCGCAGACCGACGCGTTGCCCCAGTTGCGTGGTTGCACGAAGGCGAAGCCCGGCCTCGTCTCGCGCCCGTAGTCCGTCGAGCTCGTCGGGCGCCGAGACAGGTCGTGCGTACGGGTTGACGTACTTCGTCCCGTAGTAGCGCGCCGACACATCGACCTCACTGCCAGGAAGGGTTGTCACGCTTCGTAGGACCAGCCCATAGCCGCCGCCACCGCCCAGCTGCGAATCGAAGCTCCGCGCGACTTCGGCGAAGAAGTCCTGCGCGCGAAATCCGAAGGCGGCGTCCACCCCGAGCGCTCCGAATGGGCCGCCGAACGGTTTGCGCGAAAACTCCTGGAACCCGAGCTCGACTCCTCGAACCAGCCATTTCGGTACAGATCCGTATCCGGTGAGCCCGACGTGAGCCCGCTCATTCCAGAAGTAGCTCGTGTTCGCCCCCACGAGGCCCTCGACGTACATCGCGGGCAGGGTTGCAAACGCAGCCACGCTCGCCGGCGCAGTTGGATCGCCAGTTCGCACGTACACCGGTGGCGCGCCACAAGCCGGGTCCTCGTCGCGACGTGGGTCGTCACACGCCCCAGCGTCGAAGATCTCGATCTGCGCGATCCGATGCACCTGGTACGACCCCCATGCATACGCCTGAAGCCAGCCTGGCCCCAGCGGAAGGGCTTTCAGCCCCACGGCGACACCGGCCAATCGATTCGTCCACGCATAGTCGGGCGTGACTCGCGTGACCCGATCGCTCGGACACGGCGACACCTGCAGCTCTCCGGCAGAGCGCCTGCACGCAAGCCCCAGCTCATTGTCCCGGCGAAGCTCGTAATCCCCGAAGAATCCGTTGGGCGTGACCTGGTCCGTCACGTCGAATGTCAGCCGCTGTCCAAAGCCGACGCGATACGTTCCGCCGACGATCTCCCACTCGTCGTCCTCCCACTCGATGTAGAGCTTCGGCACATCGAAACGAACGCGCTCGGCCTCCGCACTCAGCGCAGCTCGGTTCGGGTCCCATCGAGCTCGATGCAGTCCGTTTCGCGTGAGTGTACCGGCGACGCCGATGTCCAAGTCGTGAAGTGCTTTGACGCGCGCTTGCACCGCGGACGCAGGGGGCAGCCGATCGTGCCGGCCGCTCCATCTCCCCTGGACCCGCAGGAACCCATTGGCGCGCGGCTTCGGCGCATCCGGAACTCGCACGATCACGAACGCTTGCATGGAGCTCACCAGCTCTGATTCGAGCACACCGGCGGCCACCAAGTCCCCAAGGCCGCGAATCACTCCGACTTCTCGACGGTACGCCAGGATCCGATCGACGTGCCCGTAGTCGAGGTTCGGGAGCAGATACAGCCCTTGCCGATTGGCTCGATTCAGCTCTACGCGGGTCTGAAAAAGGAGCAGCAACGCGTTGAACGAAGACTCCGAGATTTGCTCGGTCACCAGCAAGTCGTAGAGGTCCTCCTCGGTCTCGATGTCGATGAAGACCTCGTACTGGACAGCCGATGCGGTGCGCGGCGTCAGGGCGAGCAGGCAGGCAAAGACAAGTGTGCGCCTCAGAAGCACCAGGGGTTCGCGGAGCCAGGCGTCCCCAAGTCACCATCGCCGTACGCATGCACGGCGTCGCAGACCCTACCGAGCTCATCGATCTGGGTTGCCACCCCCGCCTTCGAACGCTCATAGGTCACGGCGTCGAGAACCTGGTCATCGACACTCAAGGTGATCGTTTCGTCGCTGTTGTTCAGCGAAAGGGAGAGCTCGGCATTGATGCCGTCGAGGCCCCCGTTCTCCCTGGGATTCGCGTTCCGCGCGAAGACCACGTGCGCGCCCGGTCTCACACTCAAGCAGTCCTGGCTCTCCACCGTCGCGGTGCTGGACGTGAGATCCGACAGCATGAGGCCATTCAGGTCGGCTGCGGCATCGAGCCGGACCTCCACCCACTCTCCTTCTCGATTCCCGACGGCGGACGGGTTTGCCATCCACTCGACGATGTGCGCATCACCCAGCCGCGGACTCGCGATGTCGCGCGGCGTACCCTCGTCGAAACACATGCCGGGGCCCAACACCGGTGGACAGGCCGGGTTCGCATCGCCCGGTGTTCCGAAGTTCTCCGCGATGTACTCGTCTTGCGGGAGCGCCAAACAGACCTCGCCACTAGGGTCGACCTGCCAGGCGACTCCCTCGACCGTGCCGTCGTAATCGACCCGGTCCAGCAGGACATCGCCGACCGCGGCCACGACGCTGCGCTCTTCAGAGTTGCCCAGACTGAACTTCAGCTCCGCGTCGACGCGGGGAGCCGCCGCCGGACTCGCCCCGAAGACGACCCGTGTCCCCGCGTCGACGGGGAAACAGTCTTCTTGGTCGAAGACGACCTCCAACGCGTCCGCGGAGGGCCCGAGCTGAAAACCGTTGAGGTCGATGCCGGCGGTGAAGAACGCCTCGACCCACTCCAAGTCCGCGTCCGGCCCTTCCGGATTGGCCATCCACTCGGTGAGCTGCACCTCATCCGGCGAAGGCAGGTGGATTGCTCGTTCAGACCCACGTTCGCGACAAGTGCCCTCCATCTGCAAGACCTCGCAGGGGCTGTTGCTGCTTCCTGGCGTCCCAAAGTTCCCGGCCGAGATCTCGTCGACGCCCTCCGGCGTAGCGCACCAGTGACCCTGGTCGTCGTTCAGCTCGTGATCGGGCGCCAGCCGCCCATCGAGCTCCAGCGCACGCCCGTCGACCGTGCTCTCGTAACTCACCTGGTCGATGAGCGTGTCACCGCAGCGAATCGAAACGACCGCATCGGAGTTGCGGAGACTTCCGAGCGATTTCCCATAGCTGTACTCCAGGTGGGCCGGCATCGATTCAACCGGCGCGTTCCCAGCTACGAAGTAGCGCTCGGCATCAATCGAGGCGCCAACGAACCGGTGAGCCTTGGGGCTTGCACCGTCGGCCCTGCTCGTGGCGAGCACCAGACCATCGAGTGCGAGCAGTCCTCCTGTCCGATTGAACAGCTCGATGTACTCACCCTCGCCATCACTTCCGTCGGGGTTCGCGTGCACCTCGGTGACGACCAGGTCACCGGGCTCGATGTCGTCGCAGAGGGTCGCCGTGGCGACCGCCTCACGCCCGCAACCGCTGAGCATCCACACGCACGCGCACCAGCGCAACCAAGTCCAAACACCCGCCATCTCGACCTCCCGTCGCTGTGGTTTCGCGGGTTATCGGACGGCGCCTCGCGCGGTTTCGTTCCGTCGAGTGGTAGGCTATTCGGCGGCTTGCTTTAGGTCATCGGGCCACGGCAACCTGGCGAGCACGACCTGTGCAGGGTCTTTCACGACGACTTGGAGCGTCCGGTAGCGCCCCTTTTCGTAGCGTTCCACCGTGCCTCGGACTGCGACCGGCTCTCGCTTGTAGCGGTCAATCCCGCTCTGCCGAAAGACGTCCTCATCGAAGAAGATGACCGGGAATCCGTCCCCCCGCTGCCTCGCCAGTGAGACGCGCACCAGTCCTTTGAAATGCCGGATGTCGTCCACGGTCGACAGGATCGTCACCTCCTGGCCGAGCCGGCCCTCGAGCTCGGCGGGTGCGTCCCAGTGCGACAGCAGAACGTAGTCATCTCGACGGTTCGCCTCATGCTCGAACGCGCGAATGAAATCGGCGCGGGCGTTCCACCAGGCCCTGCGTTCGTCGTAGTCGCCATAGCCCTTGGCATCCGGGTCCCAAATGCCGCGCTTTGCCTGGCGAGCCTCCGCTTCGGCATGCGTTAGCTGATTGTGGAACCGATGCGAGTACCCGTACTTCGTGAAATACGGGCTCATCCCTGAGCGCACGCACTCGACATTGTAGCTCGTCCACCGCCCGTTCTTCTTGACGAACGCATAGGCGAGCAAGCGTCCGAAGTGCCCCCGGATCTCTTTTGGATCATCGCGCTCTAGCCGCACCGCCTCTGCGCCTTCGAAAAAGGCTTTGGCGAACTCAGTGGCCTCTTCTCCCATTGGCGTTCCGGCCTTCTGCGGGCGCGGCGCGTTGCCGCGCTTCTTCTTCATGTACTGCCCGAAATCCTTCTCCGCAGCCGCACGGTCGGCCTTGCCGTGCAGTTTCTCTTCAGTATCGATCGACAGCAAACGAATGGAGTCATCGACGCCCTCGACTCGAATCGTGTCCCCATCGACCACGGGGTCGTCGGCCAGTTGGTACTCGCCGATCAGGAGCCCTTCCTGTTCAAGGCCTTTGCGTGGCGGAGGAGCCTCCGCCCTACGGTCGGCCTCCCCGGTGTGCGCCTCCGCGCCGTCAACCAGTTGAATTGGTGCCTCGGCCGTCACGCCCCGGTCGCAGCCTGCGCTCATCGCGAGGACGCAAGCGCCCCCTGCCAAGATGCCACCCCACATTCGCATCAACCCTAACTTATTCAATTTGACCCCAGGCCGCTACCGCTTACGCGACAATCATCATCATCATCATCAGCAGCCAGGAACAGCCCCGCGTTGATGCCTACGCCGCCCGCCAGGCCGGCGCTTCACTAGCCCCCTTCGACTACGTGCCCGTGGAGCTCGGCCCCCACGACGTGGAGATCGAGATCACGCACTCGTTCCCGGGCACGAGGTCGTGGGGAGGGTCGCGCTCAAGGGGCCGCTGGTCACTCATCTCGACGTCGGCACTCGGGTCGGTGCCGGCTGGCAATGCGGGAGCTGCCTGCAATGTGAATGGTGCGAGCGCGGCGACGAGAACCTCTGCGCAGGGATCGTCGAGACCTGTGTGGGCCGCCACGGAGGCTTCGCCGATCGCATCCGCGTCGACGGACGCTTTGCGTTTTCGATTCCCGATTCGCTCAGCTTTGAAGTTGCGGCACCGCTGCTGTGCGGCGGCATCACCGTCTACTCGTCGATTCGGCGGTATGCTCGGCCTCAGAGTCGGGTGGGTATCATCGGGATAGGCGGGCTCGGCCACCTGGCGGAGCCTGTGAGCATTCACACCGGCATGCTGATGGCACGGAGCCGCTCGGTGACTTCGAGCCCAATTGGCGGACGCTTCCTCATGCGCGAGATGCTCGATTTCGCCGCACGTCACGGAGTGGGGGCGCAGGTCGAGACGCTGCCGATGAGCGAAGTCAACATCGCGCGCGATCGCTTGCGCCGCAACGACGTGCGTTACCGTTTCGTGCTCAGTCGAGACTGAGAAAATTATTCGTCGTCATTGGAGTCGACCCCCGCGAGGCGTCGCGCGAGACCCTTTTTGAAGTCGAGCTTCATCTGGCGTCCGATCTGAATGCGCTGCGCCTGCGGCGAGCCCGCACCGTGAAGGGATTCGGTGAGATAGCCTACGGCATTGCGCCCCATCGTCATGTTCTCGATCAATCGCAGGACCCGGATGCGCGCTTCCGTGGGAACGTCGGCTCGCCCTTTGAGGTACTTGTCGAGAAGTACGCCCAGTTCGGGGTGCTTCAGGTCCTTTTCCGAAGGTGCGGTGCTCACGAGTCCACCCGCCAGGTCTTGAGCGAGCCTGCCCATCTCGAACGGCATTTTCGTGACATGGTGCTTGCACACGTTCGCGAGCATGTCGTCGTTCAAGTAGCAGCCTGACTTGGTTGCGCGCGCCTGGTGCGAAGATGCGATTCCAGCCGCGTACATCGTCTCGTTGAGGTGCGTCATTTGCACGAGCTTGTCTTTGATGTGCGAAGCTTTCTCGATGCCGTTGTACTCGGCTGCTTGTGCGGCCGCGCCGATCAGTACGTCGCCGACGCCCGTCTTGCACACGTAGCTGCGGCGGTGATAGCAGGTGAATCGCTCGACGAGCATCGACGCAAACTCGTGCTCGCCGTCCATGAAGACGTGGCTCCACGGCACGAAGACGTCGTCGAGCACGACCATCGCCTCCTGGCCAGAGAAGTTCGCGTTGCCAACGTCGATCGATCCGCCTTCCATACTGCGGGTGTCGCAGGATTGGCGTCCATAGATGTACGTGATGCCGGGTGCGTCGACCGGGAATGCGGCGACGACGGCGTAGTCTTTGTCGGCGGGGCCGAGGCGCATCGTGGGCATCGCAATGATCCAATGCGAGTTGATGCAGCCGGTTTGGTGCGCCTTTGCGCCCGTGAGCCAAACCCCTTCTTCGTTTCTCTTCGTGATGTGCACGAAGAGATCCGGGTCGTCCTGCTCGTGGGGCGCCTTGCTTCGGTCACCTTTCACATCGGTCATTGCGCCGCCGACGACGTAGTTGCGCTCCTGCATCGTGGTGAGGAACGCTTTGAGTCGCTCCTGGTAAGGTGTCCCGTGCTTCTCATCGATCTCGTACGTGACCGAGTAGAGCGAGTTGAAGGCATCCATCCCGACGCAACGTTGAAAGCAGGTGCCCGTGTTCTGACCGAGCTTTCGTTGCATCATGTTCTGCGCAACCAGGTCTTCGGCGCTTTGCGCCACGTGGAGAAACCGGTTGACTCGTTGGCCGGTTAGCGATGACTCGACCGTTGCCACCTCAGGCTCCCGAATGGCGAGGTCGTACGTCTCCGCGACGGCGTTGATCGACGGCCGGATCATCGGGTGATCGACCGGTTCGTCGACCAACTCGCCGAACAGGAACACCCTCAGCTTGCGGCCGCGGAGGCTGTCGATGTAGTCGTCGCCGGTTTCGATTCGTGTCGGCGTTTCGCCGTTCCCAAGAGGCATCGTCCCTCCAAAGAGGGTTACTCTACCACGGCGTTCAAAGCGGGGCGCCCGTGAGCTCCGGCCAGGTTTCCTCAGCGAAAAACCGACCCTTGGCGTCGCGGCCGAGACGTCCGAGGGCCACTTCGTGGTCGTGCGTGAAGAACAACCGGCCGCCTTGCTCGAGCAAGCGGGTCAGAAGGTCTGTCTTCTCGTCGATCAGCTGTTCCGGGTACCGGTCGTATCCCATCGTAATCGGAAGGTGCACCCAGGCGCGTCCGGGGATCAGATCGGCCGCGTAGACCACCGGGCCGTCATCCGTTGGGATCTCCGTCAGCATCAGGCCGGGCGTGTGTCCCTCAGAAAGCCAGAGCCTGTAGTCCGCGCCGAGCGTATCGGAGCGGTGCCCCTTCACGACTTCGAG
>Ga0209271_10000637_pt1 | contig 12079 bp, 12 predicted proteins | sample tdAd002_FD_187123 | JGI IMG/M metagenome (GOLD analysis project Ga0209271, IMG submission 187123) | Marine sediment microbial communities from the Atlantic coast under amendment with organic carbon and nitrate - tdAd00.2 (SPAdes)... | ecosystem: Environmental > Aquatic > Marine > Coastal >... | reverse complement strand
AGCTCATCCCATACGATCAGACTGTATGGCATGGCGGCCGCTGCATTATTCAGCTGCGCCCCGGCCCAGGCGGCCGTTTCCCTTGCCAACTGTTGATACCTTTTATCGCCGCTCAACTCGCCCAGTGTATGCAACACATGCAAGGAAACACCATTGGCCGATAAAGAAGCCCCGTCGGTTATTTCTTTCTTTCGGATCCACAGCTCGGTATCTGATGGAGTACTGAAAAAACCACCACCGGCTTCATCCCAAAAGTTCAGCAGCATGTAATCAACCAGCTTGATGGCAGCAACTAACCAGCGTTTGTCGCCCGTTACCTTGTAGAGCGCCAGCAAGCCTTCCGCAACACCTGCATAATCCTCGCTGAATGCCGGCACACCACGCTCCCCGTTACGCCAGTCGCGATACAGCACACCCTGTTCTTCATCATAAAGCGCATGCAATACAAACGTGGCCGTCTGCTCAGCCGCATTGATATATCGCGGCTCATCCAGCAAGCGCCCCGCCAGTGCCAGCGTTGTAATCATGTAGCCGTTCCAGACAGTGACCACCTTGTCATCTACCGGAACGGCCGGGCGTTGTGAACGTGCCTTGATCAGCAAATCGTCAATGCGTGCATTACGCTGCTGGACGGTAATGAGGTCGGCTTTAAATTCTTTCGCCAATTCTTTTGCATCCAGCGCTGCGTACAAAACATTCTTGCCTTCCATTTCACCAATGGGATCATCGATTGCATTACCCCGTTCACCGACCCCGTAACGTGCAGCCGCCCAGTGGCGCAATTGATCATCATCCAGTGCCTCGCTCAGCTGCCGCCAGGACCAGGTGTAAAAGGCGCCCTCTTCCATGTGTCGGGACGGATTGCCGGGCACCGGGCTGTCGGCACTCAGCGCAGAATAAAAACCACCGCCTGTAGCGCGCATCTGTGCCAGCGTGAAATCAAGGACCTTGCGTGCAACCCGGGCATAGCGGTCTTCACCGCTGCGGCGCCAGGCAAACAGGTAAGCACGCGCTATCAACGCCTGGTCATAGAGCATCTTTTCAAAATGCGGAACGCGCCAGTCAAAGTCGGTGGAATAACGATGAAAACCACCCGCAAGCTGGTCATGGATACCGCCAGCCGCCATACGGTCCAGGGTAAACAGGGCCATCTCGGCACTGGCCTGGTGGGGTGATTCCAGTAAAAACATCAGTCCCGCCGGTTGCGGAAACTTCGGCGCCGCTCCAAAACCACCCTGGATCTCGTCATAGGCCGCAGCAAAGTATTTACGCGCCTGTGCCGGTACGTCCCTGCCCAGTTTCTTCAGCGGTTGTACGTCGCCCTCAAGCCTGCGCATCACGGACACGGCCTGTGTGGCAGTTTTCCTGATACCGGCTTCATCCTCCTTCCAGAGCCCGGCCAGCTTCGGCAACAGGGTTTTCATCCCAGGCCTGCCCAAACCGGCTTGCGGCGGATAATAGGTACCACCGAAAAATGGATCACCGTTCGGTATAGCCCATACCGACATCGGCCAACCGCCACGTCCCTGCGTCAGGGTGACATAATTCATGTAGGCGGCATCAATGTCCGGGCGCTGCTCACGGTCCACCTTGATCGAAACAAAACTGTCGTTCAGCAATTTTGCAATCTCGGGGTTTTCAAAGGACTCACGCGCCATCACATGGCACCAGTGACAGGTGAAATAACCAATGGAAATAAACAGCGGCTTGTTTTCCCTGCGCGCCTTCTCAAAGGCCTCTTCACCCCAGGGATACCATTGCACCGGGTTGCTTGCGTGCATGTTGAGGTAGGGACTGGACTCTGCTGCCAGTCGCCAGCCACCGGACTTTTCTACTGGCGCGGTTTCGGCATACAGCAGTGAACAGGCGCCCGTCAACAACAGGATCAGGAAAATACGCAGGTGATAGTCAGCGTTAATTATCATGCATTATCTCAATTGTAGCCCGGATAGAGCGCAGCGAAATCCGGGACTGCGTATACCCGACCTCCCCGGATTTCGCTGCGCTCTATCCGGGCTACAGGCTTGGCGTCATAGCGACAATACTTCACGCGCATTCGCCGTGGTTTGACGGGCGATTGCCTGCGGATCAGCCTGGCGCACCTCGGCAAGTGCTGCCAGACAAAAAGGCAGATACTCCGGGCTGTTTCGTTCGCCCCGGTGCTGGACCACGCTCATATCCGGGGCATCGGTTTCCAGCACGATGGATTCAAGCGGCAGTGCCTTTGCCAGGGCGCGCAGCTTACTGGAACGCTCATAGGTCAACATGCCGCCAAAACCAAGCTTGAAACCCAGCTCTTCATACTGGGCTGCCTGTTGCAGACTGCCATTGAAGGCATGCGCGATACCACCATGCACACGAATCCGTTTCAGCGTCGACAGCATCTGGTCATGCGCCTTGCGCACATGCAGGATGACCGGTAGATCGGCAGCCTGTGCAATCTCCAGTTGCGCTTCCAGCAAATCCTGCTGGCGTTTTTGATCCAGATCTTTCAGGTAGTAATCAAGCCCGATCTCACCGATGGCAACCGGCCTGTGTTCAACCAACTGTGACTCCAGCACCTTGATATCTTCATCAGCATGTTGTTCGAGATAAACCGGGTGCAGGCCCAGCGCCGGGTAGAGGTTTGTCTCAGTGGCACAGAATTTCCATAAGTTATCCCAGCCACTGGCCTGAACCCCCGGCACTACAATCCGGTTTACACCACTATCCCGGCAGCGCTGCAATACAGACGCCCGGTCCGCATCAAATGCCGGCAAATCAAGGTGACAGTGTGTATCAACGAGTTCCATTGGTTTAATTGTAGGCGCTTGCATCAATCAAACACAGTCGTTTTCTGGTATGTTTTACGGCAATGAAAACACCTGAACTGAAAATGGTCGGCGACAAACAGGACGCGCAGCGCCGCTTTGGCGGTATAAGCCGCCTCTACGGAGAACGCGCGCTGGAAACCTTCAGACATTCCCGTGTGTGCATCATCGGCATCGGCGGTGTCGGTTCCTGGGCCGCAGAAGCACTGGCACGTTCAGCCATTGGACAGATCACACTCATCGATCTTGACCACGTGGCCGAATCCAATATCAATCGACAGCTGCATGCACTGACCGGCACGCTGGGCATGGCCAAGGTACAGGTCATGGCAGAGCGCATTGTGCAAATCAATCCGGATTGCAAGGTAGATGCAATCGAGGAACACCTGACGATTGACAACCTCGATACCCTGCTGACCAATAATTACAACTACATCATCGATTGCGTTGACGGTTTCCGCATCAAGGCTGCACTGATTGCGTATTGCAAACGCAACAGGATCCGGGTAATTACGGTCGGTGGTGCGGGCGGGCAAATCGACCCGGCCTGCATACAGGTCGCCGATCTCAGCCGCACCGAGCACGATGCCCTGCTTTCGAAGACGCGCCAGTTATTACGGCAGGAATATAATTTTTCCAGGAACCTGAAACGCCGTTTTGACGTCCCCTGCGTCTACTCGCTCGAGCAACCCGTTTTTCCATCGGCCGGCGGCGGTGTCAGCCCGGAGAAACCGGACAATACGGGAGATCTCAGCTGCGCAGGTGGCCTTGGCTCCGTAACAGCGGTCACCGCAACCTTTGGAATGGTTGCAGCGGCACATGTTCTGAAGAAACTGGCTGCCAGTCCGTAGCTTCCAATCGCGCCTGCAAGGCGCTCCTACACCAATCGACACACCTGTAGGAGCGCCTTGCAGGCGCGATAGCCTGTGCCGCCAGGTTTTCCGTAACCCCTATCGCGCTTGAGAAGCGCTCCTACAGCTCTTGATAAAGGTTCACCGTAGCCACGGAATCAACTTTGGAACCGCGCGCTGGTATTCCTGGTATTTCTCGCCCAGCATACGCACCAGGTCACGTTCCTCGAACCAGGTACCGACCAGGATGTAGGCGGTGAATCCGCACGCCAGCAGCAGATGACCGTACGTCATAGTCGGTATCGCCCAGACCCCCATCAGGACACCCAGCATCAATGGATGACGCACGTACTTGTAAGCGCCACGGGTGACGAACTCGGGAAACGTATATTCCCGCTGCTGGAACTGCAGCCATACATGCCGCAGGCCGAACAGATCGTAATGATCGATCATGTAACTGGATGCAAACAGCAGCAGCCACCCTGCCCCGCAAATTGTCCAGAGCACAGCGGCTGCAACTGTTGACTCAACCTGCCAGACGATTCCCGGGATCGGCTGCCAGAAGAAACACAGTGCAGCCAGTATCAGTGATGCCAGCAAAACAAAGGTGCTGCGTTCTGCAGATTCAGGAATGTAGCGGGTAAACCACTGCTTGAACCCGGGCCGCGCCATGATGGTATGTTGTACCGCGAATGTGGCGATTAGTCCGAGATTCACAATGATCGCCAGCACTACGTGAGATTCAGGACCCCGGTCCACGCTGACCGGTACGAACAGGTCAGTAACGAACCCGATGAGATAAATAATAACCATGAAAAATGCGGCATACGCCAGCAAGCCGTACATCAAGATGGCGCTGCGCTGCAGAATGCCTGCTGCAGCACCCGCCCTTGACCCGGCCGTACTTGAAATAGACATGGCTTCACCCCCGTAAATACCATTTAGTATGGTCACTATAGTACATGGGCACAAAGATGCCCGGATAATGCCCTTTTTCTGATTACACTTGTAGGAGCGCTTTTCAAAGCGCGAACAACCCGGACAGGTTCGCGGAATAAATTCCGCTCCTACAGGTGAAGGAAAATACGCTCAGGGATTAAACCCTTCCGGTGAATTCAGCCACTCGACTTCCTCTGGTGTACTCTCGCGCCCCAGAATTTGATTGCGATGTGGGAAACGGCCAAAGCGCCGTACAATTTCACGATGGCTGCGTGCCCACTTGAGGTTGTTTTCAAGCCCGGCGGTCTCAAACAGCAATACCGATCGATCCTGGTCAACCAGTGATTCACTGTGCATGAACGGCAGGTAGAGGAATGCCATAAACTCGTCGGCCAGTTCGATATCAAAACCATTTCCGATGGCACGGCGTGCCACCTGCCTGGACTGTTCTTCGGTAGTGAAACTCTCCGGCTGATCACGGAACATATTCAGGGGCATCTGGTCGAGCAAGATCACCAGTGCTACCGCGCCTGCTGCTGTCTCTTCCCACTCCGCCAGCTCCCCGTTACGGGCCTGCTGCCAGATATCTTCAAAGCGGTCTTTTACCAGGCGATCGTATTCAGGGGATGAATCAAACCAGCGTGCTTGTGATTCTTCAGAGAACCAGAAATCCAGGATGTCGTCTGGTGTCATTGTGGAAATCAGGCAGCGTCACGGCCATAACCAAACTCGGCACGCCATTTTCCACGCCTGAAATCCAGGGTCAGCCAATGGGGGAAGTAGCGTTCCGGTTCGGCGATGGGCATGTCCTTGACCGGCGGATTGTCCCGTGCGACATCCCGCATGGCGCAGGTTTCTGTCACGACCGGACGAAACCAGACTTTCAGCTTGTCCCCGAGGGACACACACTCGGCGTTAGCTGCCGACTCTTTTATATATACCCGTTTTCGAACCAGGCAACTGAAGTAGAGTTCCATTTCCAGCAACAGGGGCTCGGTGCGCTGACGAAGTTGCTTCGCCGCAGCCCTGCTGATGCTTAACTTCATGGGTCTCCCGTGTATCTCGACGAGCTCATCCATTATTAACGTCCTTTCACAGGGATTCGCCGTTTCAGACCCGCAAACTCTATACAGGTTCCCGTGTTTTTATTGAACGCTGCCAAAGCCCGTGTCGGTGCTGCCTCCAGGTGGCTCAAGCCCCGCGAGACGACAGCCCTGTGTGACCGGTCCACCGGGAAACAGATCGTAGAGGTATTTCATGCCGCCCTGCGAATGAAACCGCTCTTCGAGGGCATCATGCAACTCGCGGGAGTTAATCCTGGGGTCATCATGCCTTGAGTAAAATTCCTGCAGGGCACGAATCATGTCCCAGTGCCCGTCACCGGCACACAAACCATCCTCTGTGGCCTGGCTGGTGGCCCCTTCCTGCGTCCACCCTTCCGGGGCATTCGGAAAATCCGTGTTTACAGCACCGTTACCGCCATTGGAACCCATCGCGACACCCCCGTATTTAGCTGTGACATTATGACTACTTATGTATCAACTGTAGCTTGCAAAAACAGCTCTATCAAGTCATTTATAAACAGTCAGTTCAGCAGGTAGCGCCCGCCTGATGCAACCGCCACAATAGCCACGCCCAACAACAGGTTGACCGCAATCAGCATCCGAATCTGCGCCAGGGATTTCGCCCCCGCCGGCCAATCAGCTGCTGCAACTGCCCGTTTCAGACGCCTGAAAGGCGCAAAGAACACATGCATGAAAATCAGCATCATCAGGTAACCGCTCCATATCATGATGTGCACGTGCAAACCCACGTGCTCAAATCCACCATAAAAAGACAGTACCATCCAGTAACCACTGGCGAGCAACAGGGCAATCGAGGCAAATACCCACGGAAAGAACCTGCTAAATACGCCCACCCACAGGCCGAGACGTTCCGGCGGTTGCAACAGGCCCGCTGCCGCCGGCCGCAATACCATGTATGCAAAAAACATCCCGCCAACCCATATTAGTGCTGCAAACACATGCAAAGTGAGCATCATTGCCATCATTATTTCTCTCCTTTCCAACAGGCCTGAATTGAAGTGCATTGTGTCACAATCGTCAGCGGTCTGGCACAGGTAATAACCATGACGGTGTTTTTAACGTAAGCCGGTGTCATTCAGGTATGATCAGTGAATTCCAATACGATACCAGGCCAGCGCATATGGATAATCCAGCCAGCAACACCATCCTCATCAGTCAATCGGTCGCGATCCTGATCGACGGTAATAACATTGAGCGCAGCATCCATTCGGAAACCAACAAGCCGAATACCATGCTGAATTTTGATACACTGGTGCCACGACTGCTGGGCAACCGCGGACTCAACCGCCTGGTCTATTTCCGCGAAGGTAAACAAATCTCGTCAAAGCTTAAAGAGCGTCTGCACAGTAATTACCACGGCTCGGTGCGACCCTGCCACAAGAGTGCAGATATTCCCCTGTCGATCAAGGCAACGCAATTATCCAACAAGGTCGACACGATCATCATCATGTCCGGTGACTCGGACTTTGTGGAACTGGTTCGTCACCTGAAAGCTGAGGGTGTGCGCGTGGAGATCGCGGCCGTACCCGCTACCACCTCAAGATTCCTGGTCGAGGAAGCCGACCACTTCCATGAAATAACCAGTAACGACTGGTTCACACTGGAAACCAAAAAGAGCACGCCGAGGAAGAAGACTGCCAGGAGCAAGAAACAGGCCCCTTCCGGAAAAACCAGCTAGTGCCTCTGGTCGAATGAATTCGACCCTACAGGCCTGATAACAGGGAATTTCAGGCTATGAATTTATGGTGCGCACGGCGCACCCTACAGGAGCTCGTTCACCTCCGAGGCGATCAACTTCAGCTTGTCAACGCGCAGCAATTTCTTGATGACCGCTTCCCGCTTGCTTGCCGTACTGCGCGTGTGTCCGCCTTCCATGTAAACCACTTCCCCGGGCTTGCGGCCACGGAAATACTTGGCACGCCGTACCCCGGCATGCTCTGAAAAACGCCGCTCGATATCGAGGGTAATCCCCGTATACAGGGATTTATCGCTGCAGGAGATGATATATACCTTCCAGTCCACACCGATATAGTACCAATTAACAGCCATTTGTAATAAGGCGAATGCACACGCCCGCCCTGTTATGGTAGGATTCGCGGCCATTCTGGCAATGGCGCCAGTACCAACTACAGCACCCCGGGAGAGTAGTAATGCAGATCGCAGATAAACACGTTGTTTCCATCGCCTATACCCTTAAGGATGAGAGCGGTAATATTCTTGACAAGTCGGATGACGGCAGCTTTTGTTATTTACATGGCGCCAGCAATATCATCCCGGGCCTTGAAAATGCCCTCACCGGCAAGCAGGCCGGTGATGAGATGTCGGTTTCCATTAACCCTGAAGAGGGTTACGGGGTACGTGACGATGAGAAGCTGCAACAGGTCGCACGTGAAATGTTTCCGCCAGAGCAGGACATCGAGGCAGGCATGCAATTCCACGCAGAGGGCCCGGATGGTCAAACCATCGTCGTAACCGTTGCAGCCGTCGAGGGTGAACAGGTAACGATAGACGGCAACCACCCGCTGGCCGGCGTACAACTCAACTTTGATGTAAAAATCATGGACATCCGTGACGCATCCAGCGAAGAACTGGAACACGGCCATGTGCACGGACCTGAAGGTCACGCACACGACTGATAGCAGGCCAGGTTGCAATGAAAGCGAGTGAACTAAAAAAGGGGCTGGTACTGGATATCGATGGCCGCAAGATCATTATCAAGGCACTTGATGTCCAGAGCCCCTCTTCACGCAGCGGCAGTACACTGTACAAGGTACGTGGCTTCGACCTCGTTACCCGGCAGAAATACGAGAACCGCTTCAAGGGCGACGAAGTTGTACAGACCGTGGACTATGGTCGCCGCGCGGTTCAGTACCTCTACAAGGATACCGACAGCTGCACCTTCATGGACAAGGAAAGCTATGAGCAGTACACGCTTGACAGCGCGGCCCTTGAAGACGAGCTACGCTACCTGACAGATGACCTCGATGGTATCGCGGCAATGATTGCAGACGATGCGATACTCGGCATTGAGCTACCGGCCACGGTAGTACTGGAAATTATCGAGACGGTGCCCGGCATGAAAGCCGCCTCGGCATCGGCACGCAACAAGCCGGCAACCCTCAACACCGGCCTGGTCGTACAGGTCCCGGAATACCTCACACCGGGCGAGCGCATCAAGATCAACACCCTCACGGGTGAATATATTTCACGCGCATAAGTATAGTTCGGCCATTGTAGGGGCGGATCTCATCCGCGAAAAACCTGCATGAAACCCCTTCGCGCTTTAGAAGCGCTCCTACACCAATAGATATACCTGTAGGGTGCGCCATGCGCACCACAAATCTACGAGTTGCGCTTGCCGACCGGAGCGCACGGCACTACGGTTGACTGTCAAAGGTATCAGAGCTTCCTTAGCATTGTAGCCCGGATGGAGTGAAACGCAATCCGGGGCTGCGTAGATCCGTACCCCCGGATTTCACTTCGTTCTATCCGGGCTACAGGTGTATAAAAACTGGCTGTATTTTAATTGGCAGTTGTTGCAAGTCAATTGCCGGTGTTGTTTGACTGTGCCTCCAGCTCCTCCCAGCGTGCGTAACCCGCTACCAGTTCACTGGCAATGGATTCAAGACGTGCCAGGGTAGTGGAAATCTCATCGGCCGGCTGCTGGTAGAAGGCTGCATCACTCACTGCTTCCTGCAACCGCGACTGCTCGTCTTCAAGGCCCTCTATGATCGCGGGAAGCGTATCCAGCTCACGCTGGTCTTTATAGGACAGTTTGCCCGGCTTGTTTGAACCGGCCTTTACGACAGGCGCCGGATTGACGGCAGCGCCCTGCCTGGCCGCTTTCTCTTCGGCCTTTTTCTGCCGCAACCAGTCACTGTAGCCGCCAACATATTCACCAATCCGCCCCTCACCCTCGAACACCAGTGAACGGGTCACCACGTTATCGAGAAAGGCGCGGTCATGGCTGACCAGCAACAGGGTGCCCTGGTAATCCATTAACAGCTCTTCCAGCAACTCCAGCGTTTCCACATCAAGATCATTGGTCGGTTCGTCCATCACCAGCAGATTTGCCGGTTTTGAAAACAAACGCGCCAGTAACAGACGGTTGCGCTCACCACCGGAGAGCGCACTGACGGGTGATTGCAAACGCTCTGCAGGAAACAGGAAATCACGCAGGTAACCGGCAACGTGTACGTCACGGCCATTGACCATAACGCGATGACTGCCGTCAGCCACGTTATCCATGACCGTCTTGTTCGGATCAAGCTGGCCACGCTGCTGGTCGAAGTAGGCGACCTGCTGGCGGGTACCACTTTTCACGCGTCCACTATCGGGCAGTAATTCGCCCAGCAGCACCCTGATCAGGGTGGACTTGCCGGCGCCATTCGGACCGATAATACCGACCCGATCGCCGCGCAGAACCGTGGTCGAGAAATCCCGGATGACGGTATTTTCAGCAAAGCTCACATTGATATCTTCTGCTTCAAACACCAGCTTGCCCGTGCGCTCCCCCTTATCCAGCCGCAGTTTGACCTTGCCGCCAAGATTGCGCCGCTGACGATACTGCTCACGCAATGCCTTCAGTGCCCGGACCCGGCCTTCATTGCGTGTACGCCGCGCCTTGATGCCCTTGCGGATCCATGCCTCCTCCTGCGAGAGCTTCTTGTCAAATAACGCATCGTGGCGTGCCTCAACTTCAAGCTGCTCGACCTTCCTGCGCAGGTAATCATCATAATCACCCGGCCAGGAGCTGAGCTTGCCGCGGTCCAGTTCGATGATGCGTGTTGCAAGACGCCGAACAAAGGCACGGTCATGGCTGACGAACAGCACCGCACCGGAGAATTCCACCATGAAATCTTCCAGCCAGGTAATCGCCTCGATATCGAGATGGTTGGTGGGTTCATCGAGTAACAGCACATCCGGTTCACACACCAGCGCACGCGCCAGCATCACGCGCCGGCGCCAGCCCCCGGAAAGGGCTTCAAACTCCATATCACCATCGAGCTGCAACCGTGACAGCACACTCGCAACACGCTGCTCGATCTGCCAGCCACCATGCGCCTCCAGTTCATGCTGCAGCACGGACAAGCGCTGCAATGCCTCCGGGCTGCTCGATTGCTCAAGTTCATGCGTGAGGTGATGATATTCCGAGACCAGCGAGCCCAGCTCCGGCAACCCCCCGGCCACGACATCAAAGACAATGCCAGCAGTATCCAGGTCGATCTCCTGTGCAAGCGACGCAATGCGCATACCCGGACGCAGCCAGACCTCACCGTCATCGGCCACCGTCTCACCACCGATCAGGCGCAACAGCGAAGACTTACCCTCACCGTTGCGGCCAAGCAGGCAGACGCGCTCGCCGCTGAACACCTCCAGCTCAACGTTGTCCAGCAACGGGCGGTGCCCAAAAGCCAGGGACACCCTGTTCAGTCGCAATAAAGGCATGGTTATTCAGTTACCTGCAGGTATGTTTGTGTGTAGCCCTGTCGATAGCGGGACTTGAGCAGCCTGCGCAAGCCCCCGCAGCGGCCATATTCTAACAGCATGGCCTGCCAATGTTTCTCACACGACCTGTCGAAACTGTAGCGTGATATGCTGACCGGCAATGCTCTTCTTCCTGCTCTTCAACACCGTCTGGCTCGGCCTGCATGTCTACCTTGGCTGGCGCCTGTTAAAGCCGCTGGCAAGGAAAAAATACTGGTGGCGTACCACCCTGGGCCTGCTGGTAATTACTTACCTGTCCGTGCCAATCACACTGTTCGGGCGCCTGGTCATTTACGATCCATCCCTGTTCGACGTGCTGGCATGGGTGGCGTACCTGGGAATGGGTTTTATCCTGGTGCTGTTCCCGCTGCGACTCACGCTGGATATTGTGCTGTTGACAGGCTGGCTTTATAAAAAACTGCAGCAAGGGTTGCAGCGCAACCCGGGCCATGCCGACACTCCGAATACAGAACGTCGCGCATTAATTGCAAACACCCTCAATCTTGGTCTTGTCGGTTTATCCGGCGCGATGACAACGGCCGGATTGTACGAGGCACGCCAGATCCCGCAGGTAAAAAACATCAGCATCCCGGTCACCGGACTGGCAGCCGGATTGCAGGACTTTCGTATTATTCAGCTAAGTGATTTACATCTTGGCCCGACCATCAAGGGCGCTTATCTACAGGCCATCGTTGAACGCTGCAACAGCCTCGATGCAGACATGGTCGTCATTACCGGTGACCTGGTTGATGGATTTACCTACGAACTGAGTAATGATGTAACGCCCCTGCAGCAACTGCGGTCACGTTACGGCACATTTTTTGTGACCGGCAACCATGAATATTACTGGGGGGCAGAAGACTGGGTCGAATACCTCAAGGTACTCGGCATCCATGTGCTGATCAAC
>Ga0209271_10000636_pt1 | contig 12084 bp, 8 predicted proteins | sample tdAd002_FD_187123 | JGI IMG/M metagenome (GOLD analysis project Ga0209271, IMG submission 187123) | Marine sediment microbial communities from the Atlantic coast under amendment with organic carbon and nitrate - tdAd00.2 (SPAdes)... | ecosystem: Environmental > Aquatic > Marine > Coastal >... | reverse complement strand
TTATATTAGTCTCGTATTGTCCTTTTGCGATGTTTGCGTGTTTTGCGGCTAGAGTAAAGGCAATGTGCAGGCTAAATGGCTGCCTGTTGCAGCATTTCCTCAATTGCGTAAATATCCAGAATCCCTACGGCAGCACCATTGATCCTGACTTTTTGCGCAACCATGGGGTGATCAACCAGGGCCTGTTCATCAATTTTAATCTGGCCCCTGGAAAAAGTACTCACATGTGGAACACCATGCATGGCCAGTCCAATATATGGATATTTTTTGTCTTTGTCGATCTCGTTGCTGACTGAATACATTACTGCGACCTGGGTATTGATGTTCACGGCTTGTGCATTATCACCACCTGCCGCCTCATATGAGACCACGGGTAATTCAACACCGCGCCAACGGGCCTTACCCAACATCCATTGCGGTGAACTTTCAACTTCATGCACATCCTGAACAGATATTATTTCTGCAACTGCAGCATTAGGCACCACGACCAACTCGTTTTTTAATGTCAGGATAATGCTCTTAATTAACTGGCTGTTTTGTACCATAATGATTACGCTTCAAGGATTTCATTAATGTTTTTCATCAGCTCTTCTTCCTGATAGGGTTTACCAAGATACTGGTTAACACCAATTTCTAATGCTTTCTCCTTATGTTTCTCACCAGTACGAGAAGTGATCATAATAATTGGAAGATCTTTAAGCCGTTCATCATTTCTGATGTAGGTAGCCAGTTCAAATCCATCCATTCTTGGCATTTCAATATCAAGCAACATCAAATCAGGCTTGGTATCTATCAGCTGATTTGTAGCGTCTATACCGTCTTTTGCCAGCAGCACGTGTATGCCATTACGTTCAAGCATGCGAGCGGTGACCTTACGGATAGTAATTGAATCGTCCACCACCATAATCGTCCTTTCTACTAATTTATCTGGCAAAGCCTCTTCTTCTACGGACTCGACATATTCGGCCTGCTTGAACAGGCTTTCACCTACAACCAGTGCTGACATTTCCAGAATTAACACAACACGCCCATCGGCCAGGATGGTTGCTCCGGTAATACCTCGAACCATTCCAATCTGATGACCTACGGGTTTAACCACAATCTCGCGACGACCCACCAGGTCGTCTACGTGCAATGCAAAATGTTTGTTACCAACCTGGGCCAGTAATAAAGGATACAATCCGTACTGCTCGCCGTAGTCAGACTTCAGGCCAGTCAATAACTCACCAAGATGCTTTAGTTCATATTCAACATTATTAAACTCGTACATCTGCTGATCACTGTTATAGAACCTCTGCAGCTCTGCGCCTGTTACACGAACAACACCTTCAATGCTCGCTAGTGGAATTGCGTAAACATCCTCACCAGCACTAACCAGCAAGGCCTGGTTGATTGCCAGTGTTAGCGGTAACCTGATCGTGAATTCAGTCCCCTTGCCCGGTGTCGTATCAATTTCCAGTACACCGCCAAGTTGCTTGAGTTCTGCATCTACAACATCCATGCCCACACCGCGACCAGCAACCTGAGAAACAGATTCAGCCGTACTGAAGCCAGACTTGAGAATAAACTGCAGTACGTCATGATCACTGATGTCACTGTCAGCTTCCAATAAATTCTGTTTAATTGCTTTCGCTCGTATTGTACTCGCGTTTATACCTGCACCATCATCACTTACTCTTAAAATAACATCGGTGCCCTGACGATCGACCATGATGGTGATACGCCCTGTTTCCGCTTTGCCCACAGCAAGTCGTTTATCCGGCGCTTCTATACCGTGTGCCACTGCATTACGCAACATGTGCTCAAGCGGCGCAATAATACGATCAAGAATGGTGCGATCCAGCTCATTGCTCTCGCCCAGGATAGCAAGTTCGACTTCTTTGCCAATCACCCTGGAAGTCTGCCTGACAATTCTGCGCAGACGTGTTGACAGACCGCCAAAACGAACCATACGGGTACGCATCAGGCCTTCCTGTAATTCTGTACTTACTCGTGACTCCTGCAACAGCAAGGTCTCAGAATCTCGCACAATATCACTCAGAATCTCTCTAATACTCTCTACATCACTTGCTGTCTCAGTCAAACTTCGCGACAACTGTTGTATAGTCGAATACTTGTCCATTTCTAATGGATCAAAATCCTCACCATACTGATCGGATTCTTTTGCAAAAGATGAGCGGATCTGGATTTCCGTTTCGATTTCCATATTGCGCAACTGCTGCTTGAGACGTACAACAGTTGATTCAAGTTCATTAAGGTTAAAGCCGATATCACTCATCTGCTTACCCATACGAGCATGATGAATATTGACTTCACCGGCTGAATTCACAAGCTCATTCAATAAATCAGCGCGTACTCGGATCTGCTCCTGGGATTCCCGGAAATTATTGTCGGTCGCACGCTCGCCCCATTGAGGACTTTCCTGCTTGTCACTCGAACGACGCCCAAAATTGGACTCTACAGGCGACTGCTCTTCCTGTATGGTTTCAGCTTCCTGTACAAGCTCGTTCTGCGTTTCTTCAATTGAGCTTAGGTTATCAAGGTCATCAAGCTCGAGATCATATCGTTCGACTGCACGTTTCTCAGGCACCTCGCCTTTCATCAATGCTTCGAGTTTCACAACCAGGTCACTGGCAGTATCAATCGGCGCTCGGTCTTTGACATCCTTAAGCATTACCGCAAGACGATCTACAGAATCGTTCAATGCATCAAACAGAACCTTGTCTGTTTTAACCTGCTTGTCTGACACCTTGACAACCAGCGACTCCAGCATGTGCGTTAAATCACCAACTGGTGTCAACTCGGCCATGCGCGCACCACCTTTAAGGGTATGCATATATCGCTGCAATTGATGAATACTGTCTTTATCATCAGGGTTGTTTGTTATCTTTTGCAGAATCTCTTCGCAACTTTCGATCAGCTCGTCAGCCTCTTCTATAAAGATATCAATCAAGTCACCATCAATTTCACCGTATTGAATTGCAGCAGTTTCAGCTACCGGCTCATCATCAGCCGGCTCCTCATCCAGTACTTCAACCTGCGCTTCATCAGAGTCAGGATTGATTTCCTGTTCTGCAATTTCTTCCAGCTCAACTTCAAACTCATCAATTCCAGTATCGGTTACTGGTTCGGCTTCAGCTGCTGAAGCTTGAGCTTCATCACTCTTCGATGATAGTTGTAATTGTTGCTGCAGTTCTGCCTGAATCACTTTATTGATTTTTTCCAGCAGTTCTTTGTTATGTGCAGGTATTGCGCCAGACTTGATCTCATCCAGCATTGAACGAACCTTCTGCGCAATTTCAACAATCAGCAGCACTACATCTTCACTGATTGTCAGGTCATGGCCTTCCTGCCTGGTTCTGACGTACTTTTCGGCAGCTCCGCATATTTCAGCTATCTGATCAATCTCTGCAGTACGCGCACTGCCGTAAAGTGTATGGAATGTACGGACCAGTTCTTTGCTTGCGATTAATGGCTGACTATTATTGCGATGTGCTTCGTGTAATTCCTCAACAAGATTAAGATGACCTAAACTTTCATCGTAATAAATCTGGAATAGAACAGGATCCATCCCTGTGGTGAGTTCACTAACTGCTGCATTTGCAGTTGCTGGCTCTTCTATTTCAAAAGCCAGCTCTTCACAAGACAGCGATATTTCTGCCAGGCCTTCGGTTTCCAGGCCAACTTCATCGAAACCAACACTAATATCAGCTTCATCATTTGATTGCAGTGAAGTCTCTTCTCCAGGCTCAAGCTCTTCTTCTGTCAGCTCAATACTAAATTCATCATCAGCTACTGATACCTCAGAACCTGGCTGTTGACTTATATCCAGGCTAATTTCTTCTTCCTGAACCGCCTCTTTGAAAATCAGATCATCATAATCTTCTTCTTCTGCCTGTTCTAAGTCCTCGAGACTGATTTCATTTTCTTCAGTCACAGCTTCGCTGAATTCGAGTTCTTCGTATAAATCTTCTCCACCAGGCGTTCCTTCTATTACCACCTCGGCTTCTGTTTCAGCTGTCTGTTCGGCAATAATCGGCAGATCTCTACCTTCTGCGAGCGCATCAGTAGTTGCCATTAGATGATATATATGGGGTACAGGCTCTCTGTTGCCCTGTAACTGCTCGATCAGCTGAGGCAGCACTGCAACAGACTCATCCAGAGCATTCAAGACGTTTTTATCCGGCTCTATCTTTCTATCGATAATGCGATTGAGCATGTTTTCAAATTTCCATGAAAACTCGCCAATTAACTGTGCGCCGATCAGCCGGCCGCTGCCCTTAAGCGTATGAAAACACCTGCGGATAACCGATAGCGCCTCTTCGTCATCTGAACTGGATTTCCATTGCGGCAGGTTACTATGTAATTCTTCAAGAACTTCCAGGGCTTCTTCGATAAAGATTTCGAGTATTTCTTCATCTGCATCATCACCGAGTATCTCGAATTCACCATAATCGGCTTCTGTAGCCAATACTGCACTAGTTGCAGGTGTGGGTGCTACCTGCGCGAGCGCGACTACAGGCCGCTGCAACTCAGCTACTTCAGCAGCTGAATCGCCCTCATTCGTTATCGGCTTTTTTGCGACACCCTCGTCAACCAGTCCGTCTGGTTGTGCTGGTTTAGCAACTGACTCATATCGATCACGTACTGCGACCAGTGTTCTTAATGCTTCTTCACCGGTGCGAAGGCCGGCTTCCACACCAGGACGTCCTTCAGCCATAGCTTCGAAGAAATATTCAATTGCAGTAACAACATCTGCGACCTTATCCTGTTCTTTTTCATCAGGCTGGTGTCCATTCTCAAACAGTGCGACTCTTACGTAACCGGTGAGATTAACCAGCATTGCCTCAACTTGCGCCATAGGCAATATCATTGACACGCCTCTGACTTCCTCCAGTAAGCTAATGACTGACTGCAATTGATCATCACTACCGGTTCCACTGGTAAATGCAAGGATAGCTTCTTTTGCATCAGTGAAGTTTTGCAGGCCCTGGGCTATAACCGTGGAGAGAACCTCACGATATTCAGCGGCCGGGACAATACGCTCTTCATCATCATCAACAACACCAGCCACACCAGTACGCTGTGCAACAAAGTTATCCAGGTCCGCTTCTGCACTAAGCAGTTCTCCGGCAATAGCAAAGATGACTTCCTCGCTTAATTCAGTCTTACCTTCTGTGATGCCTTGAATCTTATCTTTCTGCTCAAGCACTTTCATTCTCGCATCACCAAGACCGAGCATCCCGTAGGTATCACCAATTCTCAAGAGTTGCTCAAGAAGTGGCTCCAGATCCGCAATATTGTTGTCACTACTATGAATAAATATCTCAAGACCGTCTTTTACCTGGACAAGATCTTCCTTGATACCTTGTGAAACGGTAGCGAACAATTCGGCATTGAGGCCTCCCATACCTGTTTCCGCACCATCCGTTCCAGAGGCGAGTAATTCATCAAGGTTATATATTTCCTTGACTCGTGTTACACGCTTGCCACTGGATTCACTGTTGCCGATGTAGTAAAGGATATTTTTCAGTAGATCCTGTGAGAACTGCGCCGCAAAATCATCTTCACCGAGATCAATCAGCAGTTTTATCTGGCGATCAACTCCACCCAAAAGCATTTTAATGCTGACGTTGGTATCTATACCTTCTTCATATAGTCCTTCCAGTAACGCCGCAATTACTGACCAGAACCGTCTTACTGATTGTTCAGCTGAAGCCTTCTCGAGAGAGGCAATGACTGCAAGCATGCGCTGACATCCTGCACGCTCCTTATTGTTTTTCAACAGATCAAGAAGGCCCAGTTGATAGTGGGTTCTTAAGCGCTTCGCTTCGCCATACAACCTGCCAGCCTCTGTATGAGGCGCTTCGATTTGCTTTTCCTCTACATCTACTGCATCTATGTCTGGAAAGAAAAGCACATTTTCTGACAGCAGGCTCTCTTTGCGAATAGCACGCATGTCATTCATCAATGGCAACAATGCCATTGGAGTATCCTTGTTACCCGCTTGTAGACCTTCCAGGTAATCAGGTAGTTGTAACATTGCGCGCATCAGCACATCATATGCATCTTCCCTGTGATCGACACCACCCTCGAGTATTGCCTTGGCTGCAAGTTCCATTTCTTCTGCAAGCATGGCCGCACCGAATATTTCGACCATCTGCAAGGTGCCGGTAACAAGACGTAGTCCCTCGATACAATCCTGCATCAAGGCTTCATTATCATTGTTTTCGATATATTCTGAAAGTGATGTCTGGGCATCATTCAGCACAGCATCAAGCTGCTGCTTGACCCAGCTCAGGGAGTTATATTCAACTGTTCCGTTCGGCTTCATTTACAGGTCACCCGCGCTCATAATACCTGTTATGTAAATTCATGGCTTATGCTAACTATCAAGAACTACTGCATCAACCTTCCCTGAGTTTTGTGTAGGAAGCTTGAAGCCAGACACAGAACGTTGCAGTTCATTTGCCAGTTCATTCAAAGAGCTCAATGATGATGATGTTTCCTCGGTACCCTCTGATGTCTTCAAGGTAATTTCCTGAATAACGTTCATGGTTTTGGATACATCATTAGCAATAGCTGATTGTTTCTTTGCAGACTCAGAGATGCCCTCAATCAGGTTAGCAAGGTTTGTTGATACATTCTCAATTTCTCTAAGCGCCTTACCAGCATCTTCTGCACGTTTGGCGCCACTAACCACACCTGCTGTACTCACTTCCATGGAAGTGATCGCCTCGTTGGTATCCGCCTGAATTGTGTTAACAAGTGTCTCAATCTGTTTGGTTGCATTACCGGCACGTTCTGCGAGTCGTTGCACCTCGTCTGCTACTACGGCAAAACCACGTCCCGCGTCACCGGCGGTAGACGCCTGAATCGCCGCGTTCAAAGCAAGAATGTTCGTCTGGTCAGCAATTTCCGTGATCAGGCCCACAATATCGCCAATTTCCTGTGAAGATTCACCAAGTCGTTTAATACGTTTTGATGTTTCCTGAATCGTTTCACGAATATCTTCCATGCTGCTGATCGTTTCACGCACCACCCCAGCACCCTTTTGCGCAATTTCCATTGATTGGCGCGCAACCTCGGCTGACTCGGCCGCTTCTTGAGTTACATTCTCCATCGATTCTGCCATATCGGTAATAGCAGCACTCGCGGAGGCGATCTCACGCGCCTGATGATTACTTGCTTCAGCAAGTGATATCGCTGTTCCCTGCGCGTTTGATGTTGATGTCGTCACCTCGGTTGAGGTGTTATTGATCGTTGTCACCAGTGTACGCAGGGCGTCGATCGCAAAATTCACAGAGTCTGCAATCGCGCCTGTGATTTCTTCTGTCACCGTGGTGTGTACAGTAAGATCACCGTCAGCCAGGTTGGCCATTTCATCCAGCAGCCTCAGAATCGCCCGCTGGTTTCTGCGGTTATTTTCCAGCGCCTGTTCCTCGCGCGCTTTAGCATCCCGCAACATCAAGAAACCACCAAGAACAATTAGAATAACCGCAACTGCACCTGAGCCCACTCCAGCCAGTTGAATAATGTCCAGTGTTTGTGTCTGGCTGGTAATTGCACTCTGCAATGTTCTCAGCTCAGCAAGCAGATTGGAACTCTCAGTTGTTACCTCACTTGCAGCATCTTTAACCTCGAACAATTCTGGCGACAATTCGAGTATACCCGCGATGTTGTCACTTACCGCACTGATAAGCATCGCCACTTCACGCAGCTTGGCCACTGCTTCCTTGTCGGTAACCTTTTCGATACGTAATGAGCTTGACCCCTTGAGCAAGCCCTCGAGAACCCTGCCAAATAATGCAGCGTCCCGGCCAAAGCGGTCAGCCGCAGCTGCCGCCTGCTCACCGCCGGCCAATACCTGGTTAAGGTTGTTCTTGATTCGCTGCGATAGCATCATCTGGCGACTGGCGAGATAGATCTGTCTTGATGAAGCATCTTTCTTCATCAGTACCCCAACCACCTCGTCAGAGAAGGTGAGCAGCTGAGGAATGAAGCTGTCAATTACTGTATAGAGTTCTCGCACCTCTGAAATAGGATTTTTACCATTGAGAATGATCGAAATATCGTTACTAAAATTGCTCCAACTGGCCTCTACACTTTCCAGGGGCACTATCAAGCGCTCATCAAGCCGAGGCACTCCTGACATTGAATTTCCTGAACGATATGCATTGAGTATTTCATCGAATCGATAACGGCTTTCAAGCAATGCTTCAAAATCTGATTCCCGGCCGGATGATGCACCAAGTGCTTGCGTAGTCATAAGCTGTGATAACAACAACTGTTCGGATGCCAGCTCTACATGTCGTTGCAAATCTGCACGTTTGTTACCTACGTAAAGCAAACTTCCCAACATCACAAAGATAGATATAAATAGCAATGTACCCAGTAAGGCCAACGGTCTGCTGACCGCCCGTGCTGATGGCCTTGATTTTTTCTTTACAGCGCTCATAAAGTTGTCTCCGAATTACTGCTCAACCGAATCGCCCGGCAATTTTTTAATATTATTTATAGTGACGCTTCGGCCAATCGCTCATCTTGCGTCATGTTTTGAAAACTGAACACTGGCCAACTATTACCTTCCTGACTGAAGGCCTTGTTTACATATTTCGAGACATTTTCATGCAAGCCAGGGATGTCTTCAGACTGATCCTTGCTTAGAAAATGTTTCATACCAAATACTTCTTCAACAATGAGTCCTGTACTGAACCCCATATAATCAATAACAATGACTCTTCCCTTTTTTCTTTGTTTTATATCCTCACCAAGAATGAAACCCTTAAGGTCCATTAAAGGCAATAAGCCACCACGAACATTAGCCACACCTACCATCCATGATTTAACACCTGGAACATAGGTAAATTCAGGTAAATCCAGTATTTCCTCAATTTCATACATAGGCGCGATTAGCTTGTCATTGCCAATCCTGAAGCCGATACCCACCCATTCTTCTTCAGTCTTATCCAGTGTTGGTAAACCGGCAGCATTTGCCTGACATCGTTGCTCGATATTCAGTAATAAATCAAATGGGTCGCTTGTATTCACGGCTGTCACTGCTTCTACTGGGTATTAACTCGATAGCACCATGTTTACATGCTCTATCAGTCCTTTTTCCTGCACAGGCTTGACGATATAATCTCTGGCGCCCTGGCGCTTGGCCCAGACCTTGTCAGTTTCCTGGTCTTTGGTGGTAACGATGATTACAGGGATATTTGCTGTCTCTGACTGCCTGGACAACTGGCGCGTTGCCTGAAAACCATTCATACCCGGCATTACTACATCCATTAACACCAGATCAGGCATGGTTTCTTTTGCTTTTTCAATACCGGCCTCACCAGAACCAGCTACGATAACTTCATGACCATTCTTCTCAAGAATAGTCTGTAATACATGAACCTCCGTCGGAGAATCATCAACTACAAGTATCTTCGCCATTAATTAATCACCATTGTTATACGTTTTATATCAGATTTTATTCAATATTATTTTGCAGATGCATGTTCCTTGATCGCACCTATCAAGTCTTCCCTGGTAAACGGTTTAGTCAAATACTGCGTAGAACCAACAATACGGCCACGTGCACGGTCAAATATACTGTCCTTACTCGACAGCATAATCACCGGCGTTTCACTGAAAGACTTGTTGTTCTTGATCAAAGCACAGGTTTGATAACCGTCAAGACGTGGCATCATGATGTCCACGAATATGATATTTGGCCTGGTTTCGGCGATTTTTGACAACGCTTCAAAACCATCTACAGCCGTAACAACTTCACAACCTTCCTTTTTAAGAAGGTTTTCGGCTGTTCGACGAATCGTTTTGCTGTCGTCGATGACCATTACCTTGAGGTCATTCAACTCAGCAACATCTTCTGCCATTGCTGTACCGTTCATTCATTATTAGCCCTAGAGAGGTGGATATAAACAGAATGTAGACCAAGAAATTTATATACGCAATCAATCTTTGCTTATAAGGCATTGAATTGTGTAAAGACATTATTTGATTTACATTTACCTTACTCATAGACTGAAAAACGGAAATTGCATGAATCTGAAACTCGGAATCGTCATGGATCCAATAGAGCACATCAAAATCGCCAAAGACAGCAGTTTTGCCATGATGCTTTCCGCCCAGCGACGCGGCTGGGAGCTGCATTACATGAATCAGCACCACCTGTATTCAGACGGCGGTAGTACGCGGGCCCAGACACAAACACTGAAGGTGCAGGACGAGCAAAAAAGCTGGTTTAGCGTCATTTCCAGGCAGGATATAGCCCTGTCAGAGCTCGATGCAGTGCTGATGCGCAAAGATCCGCCATTCGATATTGAGTACATTACCACAACCTGGCTGCTCGATAGCGCCGAACGCGCTGGAGTCGTGGTCGTCAACAAACCAGCGAGCCTGCGTGACGCCAATGAAAAGCTGTTCATCACCTGCTTCCCGCAATGTTGCGTGCCCATGCTTGTCAGCGGTGACTCGACTCGAATTCGGCAATTCGTCGCGCAACATAAGGATGTCATTCTGAAGCCTCTGGACAGCATGGGCGGCCATTCCATTTTCAGGGTTCAGCCGGATAACCAGAACCTTTCGGTGATACTGGAACTCATGACCAATGGTGGTAATAAAACCATTATGGCCCAGCGTTTTATCCCTGAAATCACCCTGGGTGACAAGCGCATCTTGCTTATCAACGGCGATCCCGTTCCCTATGCACTGGCCCGTGTTCCAGCCGCTGGAGAAACCAGGGGCAACCTTGTCGCAGGCGCAACCGGGGTCGGCATGCCGCTGACAGACCGCGATCGCTGGATATGCGCGCAGGTATCACCGGCGCTCCGCGAAATGGGGATCCTGTTTGCCGGACTGGACGTGATTGGCGATTACCTGACAGAAATAAACATCACCAGCCCCACCTGCATTCGCGAGCTGGACGCGCAATACGATCTTGATATCGGCGGGCAACTGATGGAATCTATTGAATCCCGCCTGGCCTGAACTCAAATCCATTGCATATAAACAAACATCTGAAACAGGCATTTACCACCCATTTGGTGTTGCTAACGGGTGTGTATCTGTTAGCTTCATCGTGCACCAGCAACACCAGCGCCGAATACAGGCACACCATTTTTGCTTTTGGCACCCTGATCGAAATCACACTACTTAACACCACTGAAGCAAAAGCAAACACTGCATTCGATCATCTCGAACGCAATTTCCACGATTACCATGCCAGCTGGACACCCTGGGAAACCAGCGATCTCAGCCGAATCAATGAATCGATTCAGGCTGGCAGCCGTGTTTCAGCACCACAACAGGTATTACCGTTGATTATTGCTTCGAAAGACCTGTTCGAAAAAAGCAACGGCCTGTTTAACCCCGCGATTGGCAATTTGATTAATCTCTGGCAGATGCACAGGCATGATGAAAGCGATATCAGCCCGCCAGATGCAGCTGACATTGGCAGATTGGTCATGCAAAATCCTGAAATGTCTGATATTCATATTGACGGGACATTGGTAAAGAGCAGCAACCCGGGCGTTCAACTGAGTCTGGGCGCTTTCGCCAAGGGATATGCTATAGATCTCGCCATGGACTATCTACAGTCACAGGACATCGCAAACGCTGTAATTAATGCCGGAGGCGATCTTCGCGTAATTGGTCAGCATGGCGAGCGTCCATGGCGTATCGGCATTCGCCATCCAAGGCAAGACGGCGTGATTGCCTGGCTTGATGCCAAAGCCAATGAGAGTATTTTTACTTCAGGTGATTATGAACGCTTTTATATGCATGCTGGCAAGCGCTATCATCACATTCTTGACCCTCGCACCGGCTATCCTGCTACGGGCGCCATTTCAGTTACCGTGATACATCACGATGCAGGCATTGCCGATGCTGCAGCCACGGCACTATTTGTAGCCGGCGCCGAACGCTGGTATGAAATTGCCCGTTCCATGAATATCAAGTACGTGATGCTGATAGATACCGACTTTCGTATACATATGAACCCGGCGATGCAAAAACGCATTCATCTGGCAAATTCCGAAACTTCCCACATTGTCCTCAGTCAGCCACTATAATTAA
>Ga0209271_10000635_pt1 | contig 12095 bp, 12 predicted proteins | sample tdAd002_FD_187123 | JGI IMG/M metagenome (GOLD analysis project Ga0209271, IMG submission 187123) | Marine sediment microbial communities from the Atlantic coast under amendment with organic carbon and nitrate - tdAd00.2 (SPAdes)... | ecosystem: Environmental > Aquatic > Marine > Coastal >... | reverse complement strand
AACCGATCTCAAGGTTGAGTAGGAAGACGATCCCCAGATGGTAGGGGTCGACGCCGAACCCGAGGGCGATGGGCACGATGAGGGGCACCACGACGACAATCGCCGAGAAGATGTCCATCAACATGCCAACACCGATCAGGAAGAAGTTCAACGCGACCAGGAACATGACCTGAGACGTGATGAAGCCCTCCATCGCCTCGAGAATCACCATGGGCACACGCGCCTGAATGAGGAACGCGGTGAAGCCGATGGCGGTCGCGAGGATCGCTAGAATGGCGCCAACCAGCGTCATCGACTCGCGGATGATGCGGGGGAGGTCGCGGCGGAAGCTGACATCGCGGTAGATCCACACCTCGATGATTAGGGTGTAAATGGCGGTGAACGCTGCAGCCTCGTGGATACGAAGCAGGCCGCTGTACATCCCGCCGAGCAGCGCGACTGGAAGCAGAGCCTCCCACTTGGCCTCCCAGAGGGTTTTCAGCGCCTCGGCGCGGTGGAAGCTGGTTCGGGGCATCTTGTGCTTGATGCCAGTCATCGAGCTGTAGATCGCCAGGGCAGCGACGGTGATGATGCCGGGGATCAGGCCGGCCAAAAACAGCTTTTCGATCATGATGCCGGCGACGACGCCGTAGATGATCATTGGCACGCTCGGCGGGAACAGCAGACCGAGAGAGCCCCCCGTCGTGACCAAGCCGAGCGAGAAGTTCTCTTCGTACCCGTCCGAGACGAGCGCCGGATAGAGAAGACCACCAATGGCGACGATCGTGATGCCGCTGCCCCCGGTGAAGGTCGTGAAGAAGGCGGACGCAACCAGGCAGACCATCGCTAGGCCCCCCGGCATCCACCCGAGCCAGGCCCTCGATAACTTGACGAGGCGATGCGGCGTGCCGCTCTCCGCCATCAGATAGCCAGCAAAGGTAAACAACGGAATGGTCACCAGCAGCGGGGAGTCGGCGAACTTCTCACTGAAGACATCGTTGGCGGTGCCGGTAATGCTCGTGTCAGGCAACGCGCTGAAGAGCAGCATCGATGCAGTGCCGAAGATCGCAAAGAGAGGCGCGCCGAGAATGGCGAGCAAGATGAGGAGCACAATCCAAATGCCGTCCATCGCTCAGCCCCGCCCTTTCGGGTCTTCAGGGTACGCCTTCGTGATGAACGCGACGCTGGCCGCCGCCGCACGGAGGATGAAGCGCACCGCCATGAAGATGAACATGGCCGGCACGATGAGCTGCAAGGCGACGTCCGGCGTCGACATCTCCGCGCCAAACACCCCGAGCACGCTGCGCACCGCGCAGAATATGCCCGGTCTCGAGAGTCCCGTCTCCGCCAATAACGCGACGGGCGCTTCACAGATGTGAATCATCTCATCGGAGACCCCGAGTACGGAGTACTCGAGCGGAATCTCGAGCGCGTTGTTGAGCACCGAAAGCCAGAAGACGCGGCCGAGGTAGAAGCAGGTTATCGCCGCAAACGTGGAGACGATTGCGCGTATCAACTGCTTGCCCCGGGGCGGTGCGATCCGGGGGAGCACGTCGATGCCGATGTGCCTCTCATCGTACGTTGAAAGTGATGCACCAAAAAACGCCAGCCAGAGCGTGCCCTTCTGGAGGAACGAGTCCGCCCACTCCATGTGCTCGAGGGCGAGGTTGGCCCAGTCGAAGTCGAGGTTCGTGAGGTTGCGGAGCGCGGCCTGTGCGGCAGCCACCGCGATCATGAGCAGAAGGACGGTAGCCGCAATGGCCGCCTCACCGCGCGCCAGCCCTTGGTCGATATTCCGGATGTACTTCACTCTTGCTTCCCCGCTGCGGCAATGACCGCGTCGAGCAGACTCTGCGGATACACGCGGCCTGTAAGCCGCTCTCGAACCTGTTTGCCCGCCTCTTGCCACTCCGCTTCGTGCTCGCTCGTGTCGACCGCGGTGAGTCCGCGCTTGAGCACGGTGGCGTATGACTTGTCGTCATCGCGACGGATCGACCGGTTGAGCGCTTTGTGCGCCCGAATCCCAGTGTCGATCAGGACCTTTTGCTGGTCCTCGGTGAGTGCCTCGAACTTGTCTGTTCGGATGATCGTGGCGCCCACGATGATCCCGCTATTGCTCTGCGAGATGTATTTGAGCCGGGTGAACCACTGGAGGGACACGGCGGCGAGCGCAGATGCCGGCAGGGTGTCGACCATGCGCGTTTGCAACGCCGGGTAAACCTCTGGGACGCCGAGGCGGATCGGGTTGGCGCCGACCACCTTCAAGAACTCAGCGAAGATCAGATCGTCTTTCCAAACCCAGGGACGAAGCTTCTTGATGTCCGACGGCCGCTCGATCTTCTCCATCGAGAAGAGACGGGTCTTGCCAACATCGCCCCATCCGAGCAACGTGTAACCCTGGTCGTTAAACATCCCTTCGAAGCGCTCGCCGAGCTCGGCTCGCACCTTGTCGAGCTGCTCGTATTCTTTGAACACGCCCGGAACGGACAAGACGAGAATCGACCGAACCAACTGCCCTAGACCGATGGCTGTAAGCGCGGCCCCATCGACTTGGCCCGCGCGCATCTTGCGCACGAAATCTCGCTCGTCGCCCTGGCTGCCGCCGTCATAGAAACGCAGCTTGACGGTGTCGTTCGTCTGCTTCTTGATCGTGAGGTTCCAGGCGTTGAACACCTTCATCCACGATGAGCCGCTCGGCGCGAGCGTGGCCAGGCGCAGCACGACCGCCTGTTCGGCCATCACAGTCCGCGACACCCCACCAGGCATCGCTAACGCGGCGAGTGCGAGGGATAGGGTTAGTGCGAATCTCAGTTTCATCCGGGCCCAGTCAACGCAAAACGCGAGGGTTTCGCAGAATACCTTCCCCGGTGGCCGATAACACTAAAAAAGTTGGTCGGCATTCGCGATGTACAAGGCCGCGCGTTCGCGGGCCATCACGTTGGCGAGCCGCGCTTCAGGGAGCGGATCGTGGGCGTCCATCACCTCGGTAAGGAGCGTATCGAAGAGCTTGCGGTCACCGGTTTTGACGGCGTAATAACGCGCCATGTTGACCTGGGTCTGGAGAGCGCGCCGCTCGGTGCGAGCCAAGGCCTTCTCGAAGTAGACCTTCGCCTCGTCCATGTCGGCGGCCATCTCCGAGGCGGTCGCTACCCCCATGAAAACGTAACCCGCCGCATTGTAATAGTCCGGATTGAGCTCAATCGACCGTGCCACGAAGGCCTTGGCGTACGCGAGGTCCGCAATAGCTTCCATGTCATCCTTGGCGGCGTTGATGTACGAGCCCCAGGCGTACCCGTGCCAGAGCAGCATCTCGGCGTCCGCCTCTTCGACAAACGCGTTCTGCAGCCAGTCCTCGAGGTCCTCGACACTTGCCTTGACGGCGTTGTCGACGTCCCCGTTGTGCAGCCGAACCCAATGCCGGGTCAGGTCAACCGCGCGGAGGTACATCATACGCGCGCGACCGCGCTGCACGTCCGCCTCCTCGTACTCGCCCTCGAACTCGAGCGCCTCGACATCAGCCTCGACCCAGCCGTAGGCGTAGGCGACGTAGGCCTGCGCCAGCTGCGCTAGAATGCTCTCGTTGTCCGGAATGACACGGAGAATCCCTTCGAACTGCACGATCGTCGCGGGAACCGCTTCACCGGCAAGATCGTAGTCCCAGTACGATTCGAACGCGGGGGCCGCTCGCGTGAACAGCCCTGCCGTGGAATCGGCGGTGAACTTTGCGACGTCACAACCGCCCAGTGCCACGATGCAAAGCACTCCGAGCGCCGATCGCAGATGGCGACACAACAGATCTTGGTACATAGAGCAAGGTGTACGAAAATTTAGGGGAATTTGTCAATCGAGATCGTGTGGGGCGGATCGCTTGACGGACCGGGTCGGGGCCCCCAGATTTAGGAAATGCTTAGATTCCCGTTGCGGTCGGGGCTGATAGGCCCGCTCCTGGCCGCAGTCCTCATGGTGGGTCTCCCGGCCAGCCCCGCCAATGGCTCCATCGTCCAAGGGCTCGAGCTCCATGAGTTGGTCGCCCACGCCGACCGGATCATCCTCGGACGAGTCCTGTTTTCAGAGTCCTTTCAGCTCGCCAACGGTCAACTCGGCACCTGGCACCGCATCGGTGTCGAGCGCGAGATTCGAGGTCGCGCGCCGGACGAACGGGAAGTGATCGTCGAGACGCTGGGGGGCGAGATGGGCGACATTGCGATGCGGGTCGAAGGCGAGCCGTCTTTCCGGGTCGGGGAGCGAGTGCTCGTGTTCGTCCGCGACGGCGGCCCCTACACCGCATTCCGGCCGGTCGGCATGGGACAAGGTGTGATGCGGGTGCGCAGGGAGCAAGGTGTCGAGACCGTCACCCAGAGCCGCGAAGGGTTGATGCTCGTTCGGCGTAACGCCCAAGGCCGCTTGGAGCGCACGCTCGGTGCACTGCCCAAGAAGGAGCGGCTCGACGTGGTGCTTTCGAAACTTCGGGACATCGTCGGGCAGAACGCCGGTGGCGCCGATGAATGATCGCAGGCTGCACGCAGTGGCTCTCGGCCTCGCGCTCTGCACTTGCTTCACAGCGGACCGCGCCTCGGCCTATTGCCAAATGACCACCGAAGGCGGCACGCAGATCGGCACGTCGGTCTGCAACGAAGACGGCGTACCCTTGGTCTGGAGCAACCCCTGCCTTTCGTACGCAATCGATTATCGGGGCTCGGACTCGATGGTCTTCGCTGACGTCGAGGCCGCGGTCGATGCGTCCTTCGAAACCTGGGAGAAGGCCGACTGTGGTAATGGGTCTACCCCGAACCTGATCTTCAAGCCGTCGATCACGCCATCTGAGTGTCAGCGGCCGGAGTACAACACCACCGGCAACGTGAACACCATTGCCTTCCTCAACCCATGGGAGGACCCGTGCCCCGATGAGGGCGACCCCGCTTACGATCCAATGGCGCTCGCGGTGACGATCGTTTGGCACGACAAGCGGACTGGCGCGATCCTCGACGCCGACATAATGATCAACGACCAGCGGGCCACCAGAACCAGCGCCGGAGGCCCCTACGCCAACTGCCCGGACGAAGGTTGCCCCCCGGGTAACCCGGGCGACGCGGACTTGGCCAGCATCGTGACGCATGAGGCCGGGCACTTCATCGGCATCGGACACTGCGATCCGAGCCTGCCGTCCTGCGTAGAAGCAACGATGTTCGCGGTGGCAGACCGAACCTCCGTGGAGAAGCGGACTCTTGCACAGGACGACCGCGACGCGGTGTGCGACATCTACCCGCCCGGCGGCTTGACCGAGTCCTGCATCGCAATTCCGATGGGGGGGCTCCAACTCAACTGTGAGACCACCGACAAGGGGAACCCAATCGCCTGCAACCCAACCGGCTCCGTGTCGAGCGGTGGTGGGTGCAGCGCGGCGCAATCCCCTAGCGACACCCGGGTGACCCTTCTCCTGGCGCTGCTCGGGCTTACCGTGCTTCGGCGGCGCTCAGGTCGACGCGACGCACGATCCTGAACTGAACGCGGCGGTTTCGAGCGCGGTTCTGCTGCGTGATGTTCGGCGCGATCGGACGCGTGGGCCCGAAGCCCTTGGCCATCAACCGCGTCGGCTCGACGCCGTGCTGAATCAACCAGCGCTGAACGGACTCTGCCCGTCGCTGTGACAACCGCATGTTGAGGTCACGGTCGCCGCTATTATCGGTGTGGCCCTGAATCTCGACGAGCTCCAGGTCGGGGTTTCGAAGGAGCGCGTCGGCCACCTCGAGCAGAAGGGGCTCGCTGTTCGGCAGGATCTCGTCACTTCCGGTGGCGAAGCTGACCTGGCGCCGCAGAGCGATCTCTTTCTTCTTGACCACGACCCCGGGACGAGAGGGCTTGGGTAGGACGCGGAGCTGCACGGTGGTTTCCTCTCGCGCCACGATGTCGAAATCGGCGACGGCGATCAGATAGACCGGGTCGTCGACGTGAGCGGTGTATGCCCCAGGCTCGATCGCGTCGACCACGGCCGCGCCTGTCTTATCCGAAATCAGACGATGCCCCGAGGGGCCTCGGACGGTGATGGCGAGCTGGGGCACCGGCCCGCCTTCGCGGCCAACGGCCACAATCCGAAGCCGCCCATCGAGGCTGGAAGGCACGAGCTTGCAGTCGGTGTCGGACGGAACGGGCGCGTTACACCGGGCGGTCTCGTATTCCGGATGCGACACCTCGAGCACGACCTCACCCCCCGGAAGACCGTAGGTGACGAATCGCCCGGCGGAATCGGTGACCTGCGAAGACACGTCCTGACCGACGACCGCGACGACCGCGTCAGCAACCGGTCGCTCGCTGCCCTCCTCGAGGACGTGGCCGCGCACCTGACCACTCGGCACAATCGCGGCAACGGGCTCCTGTTCGGTGACCGGTGCGACGGGTGCTGCCGGGCGCGGATCGAACGCGTACGCAATCCCGAGAATGACGTTGTACGGGGCGGTTGGCGCGAGCTCTCGGACGAAGTCGCGGGTGCCGGTGAGCCCAATATCGGCGGCGACCGTGAACGCAAGCCCCTTGGGCGGCGTGAGAATTCGCAGGCCCACGGTGAGCAGCATCGGGAAGGCCTTGAGCTTTTCGTTCGCCAAACAGCTGTCGTCGTTTGGGTCAGCGGTGGTAATGCACTCGAAGCCCTGCCGATTGATCGGAATGTCCCACTGCCATTCGAGCATCGGGTGGAGGCCCACGTTGCCCGCTTTGAGCGGGGCTTCGAGACCGGCCGCGACGCGAACGTGGTCCATCCGATCGACACCGTAGGCAAACCGTTCGAACGCGGTCAGCAGGTGACTGGTCTCGAAGGGACGGGGCACGACGCTTCCGAGCGCGTCGTACCGGCGATCTTCGATCCCCTCGGTGAGCTTTGCCGAGTTGTCGAACCAGTACTGCGCGTTGAAGCGCGCGATCAGCGGGACCTTGCGCTGCTCGAAGTCACGAAAGTCCAACGTCACGTTGCCGCGTAAACCGAAGCTCGTCGCGCGGAAGGTCGCCTTAGCGTCACCCACACCACCGAGAAACGCGACGCTCGCATCACCGCCTACCGCCACCCAGGACTTGGCTTGGTAGAAGCCTTTGAGGCCCAAGAGCACATCGGCGACCCGTTGGATCAACATCGGGTCGTTGGAGTCATCCCACGCCGACGTCACCTCTACCGCCGCAAAGACCTCGAGGTACTCAGTTGGCGTAAGGCTCAGCGAGAGGTTGCCGGCAAAGTGGTGCGCCTCATCGGTCGGCACGAAGAAGTCGCTGATGATGAAGAACTCGGTGTTGAGCGCGAGACGAAATGTGCCCTTGGGGCCGGAGGATGCATCGATGATGCGAATGCCACCGGTCGGTCCACTAAAGCTATTCTGAACTTCGGAGAGACGAGCTTCCCGCTCGCTCATGTCGGGCGTGGGGTCGACCTGCGCGTACACCGGTGCAACGCATGCCCATGCGACGACGCCCCCGAGCCAGGGCAGTATCCAGTTCCTGCGCATTCCCCTCGCGTGTTCCCCACCCGAAATGATGCCATTTCAGGGGTGCCCAACGCCAACTTGAACGCCAACTTGCAGGACTATTTGGCGGCGATGTGGAGATCCGCTTTGCCGTCCGGCGGGATCATCACCTTCTTGGGAGCGGTGGCGCTGCCGCTGTTCGGCTTGAATACGGCGAGGTACCGGCCTCCTGGCACCGATCGCATGGTGCAGCTCCCCTGACTGGTTGTGCAGGTAAACGTGCCGCCGTCGCCACTCAGCTCGACGCGACCGTCGACGGGCTTGTTGTCGGCGCTACGGACCTTGACGTGCACGACCGCGTCGGCCTTGACCTGCGTCGTCACCATGAGACCGAGGGCGCAAACAAGGATGGCGGCGACGCGTTTCATGAGGCGTCACCCTTCTTCGGCTGCCTCAGCAAAATCGCTGAGGCGGACTTCTTCGTATTCGTCGTCATCGGCTTCTGGGGGTTCCGACTCTTCGACGTCGTAACCTTCGTTAGCTTCACCTGTGGCCGCAGTCCGGGGCCCATTGGGATCCGGAAGCGGCGGTCGGGACGGAATGGGAAGCCCGTTCTCGTAGACGAAAAGGCCCGTCGTGTGGACATCGCTAACCTCGCCATCGGTGCTGAACAGTGCCTCTTCGACCTGCGCCAGGGACGGCCGCGTGAGCCCCTCGGGAGGGTCGGCGAGGCGCAGTGTAGGCGGAGCGGGCGGCGCCTCAGGGGGCGCTGCCATCGACGGGACCGGCACCGGCAGGCCGACCTGGGGCTCCGCAGCGATCCCGTGCTCGAACGCGTACTCAGGATCCAACGCACCTTCTTGGTCGGCCACCGCCTCCTCGTCCGAGTCGGACGCTTCGCTCATGCTGGCTTCGACCAAGACGTCATCGTCTTCCCCAAGCTCAGCCTCTAGCACAGGCTCCGACTCGAACGCTGGCTCCGACACCGGCACCGACTCTGACACTGCCGCCGGCGCTGGCTCCGACTCTGGCGCTGACACTGCCTCTGACGCTGGCTCTGACGCTGACACTGCATCTAGGTCCGCCTCTGCCATCATCGCTTCAGCATCGACCGCAGCGATCACCGTCGGCGGATCGTCATCGTATTCGTCTTGGTCGTCGTCATCCTCAGCGGACGCTTCCGGCGGGACAGTATCGGGCGCCTCCTCATCGGGCGGGACCGTCACCGGCTCGGCGTCTTCATCGGGCGGGACTGTCACTGGCTCGGCGTCTTCCGGGGCGAGCGAGTACACCTCATCGGGCGGAACCGAGAACGCCTCGTCGGCAGCAAGCTCGACCTCTTCAACGACGGGCTCGTCCGAAGACTCGTCGTCAGCTGGCGCAACACTCACGTCACCGGTGAGCGGTTCGGCGTCGCTTGCTGCCGGGCGATCGGAAACCGCCTGGCGCGCAAGCACGAGGCGTTCGAACACGACTTCGGAGCGACCGTCGAGCTCCAGCGCTTCGACGACAACGTCGTACCGGGTCTCCGGCACGCGGTCGGCACCGCCGTCGACAGCCGCGCGCACACGTCCCGTGCCCTCGAGAGCGGGCGAGCCGTCGGCGAGCAGCACTGCGAATTCGATCTCGGAACCGTCTTCGTACGCGACCGGCCCGTAAAGGATCAGTGTGTCTTGTTCGACCCGATCCAGAAAACCTTCGGAGAGCTCTCCTAGGTCGCTGAAGTGTGTCGGTACCGTGAGGACTTGGCTCATTATTCCCCCGCTTCGCTTTCTTCGAGAGGACTCGTCTGCAGCTCGTCTCCGGCTGCGAGGAGCTCCTCTACTCTACGCTCGGCTTCATCCAGTCGTTTCGCTCCGGCCCGCGATAAGCGGACGCCCTCTTCAAACATCGCCAGAGACTGCTCGAGAGGCAAATCTCCCTCTTCTAATTGCTCCACGACCGTCTGGAGGCGCTCCATGACCGCCTCGAACGGAGTCTCCTCGGAGGAATCGCCCCGCACCTTTGATTTCCCCATGTTTTCAACCATACAGCACGCAAAGCCCTTCGTCACCAACGCGTCTATCGGGCGTATTCGAGTTGAAGTGTCCCCGAGGGCGCTGTAGGTGAGTGAAGGAGGGGCACGTTCACCGCTCCTGAGCCTCTGAGCTGATGCGCCGAACCCACTCTGTCGTCACCCCTGGCAACCATGATGGCGTTCACCTGGGTCACCGGGCGCTGATCGACGCCGCCAAGCGGACCGCGGACGCCCACGGCTGGCAGACGCTCGCCATGTGCTTCGAGCCCCATCCGACGGCGGTTCTGGTGCCGGAACGGGCGCCGATCTTGATCACCGACATGAAGCGTCGCGTCGAGATCTTGAAGGGCGCGGGGTGCGACGACGTGGTGGTCCTGCCATTCGACAGCGAGTTCTCCAAGATGACCCCCGATCAGTTCGTCGAGCGTGTCTTGCTCGATGCCTGTGACGCCAAGGGCGTGGTCGTAGGCCCGGATTTCCACTTTGGACACAAGCGCTCGGGCAACATCGTCACGCTGCGGCAGTGGGGGGAGCGGGAGGGCTTCACGGTCGAGCTGGTGGAGCCGGTCATGTACAAAGGCGATGCGGTCTCCTCGACGCGGCTTCGCCGAGTCTTGAGCGAAGACGGAAACGTAGAGGACGCCGCGGTCATGATGACCCGCGTGCACGAAGCGACCGGGCTCATCGTACCGGGCGATCAGCGCGGCCGGGAAATCGGGTTTCCGACCGCCAACCTCGAGGTGGGGCCAGTGCTGCTGCCGAAAGACGGCGTGTACGCGGTCGTCGCGCGAGTGCTGGACGAGGCACGGGCCCCGCTATTCCACGGCGTCGCCAACTTAGGCAATCGGCCAACGTTCGGCGCTGGACGTTCGATCGAGGTGCATTTGTTCGGCTTTGACGGAGACCTCTACGGAAAGCACATGCGGGTAGGCTTTGCGGCTCGCATCCGCGGCGAAGCGAAGTTCGACGGGCTAGAGGCCTTGCGGGAGCAGATCGATCGGGACTGCGACCAGGCCAAGAACGCGCTACAACAACTGAACCCGGATTTGGTTCGATGGATCTAACCCGACTTTACAACCTGACGACGCCAGAGCTTCGAGAGGAAGCCGAGCGTCTAGGTGTGGGCGACACGTACGCGATGAGCCGCGGCCAGCTGATCCACGCGATCCGAAACCACGCGGGCGGCTCGCCATCCGAAGGCCTTCTCGGCAAGGTCCTGGGCTTCGCGAAGTGGGCGCTTCAGGCCGCACAGGAAGAGCCCCGTAAAGAGGACACTTCGCGCCCTCCGCGGGGTGAAGCGCCGGGATCGGAGGCAGTGTCAGAGCCAGCGTCAGGGCCAGCGTCAGGGCCAGCGTCAGAGCCAGCGTCAGAGGCAGTGTCGGAGCCAGTGCCAGTGTTCGCGGCGGTGCCGGCGCCGGTGCCAGTCACCGAGACCGCGTCCGAGCCCGCGTCGGGCCCTCCGAGCCGGCCTCCTGCGGGCGTTTTCTCCAAAAGCGTTGGCATGTTCAAAGAGCCGTTCCCAACTTGGACCATGGCGCGCATCCTTGCCGAGCAAGGGCACTTCAAGAGGTCGCTCGCGATCTACACAGCGTTGCTGCGCAACGAGCCCGCGGACAGGGAGCTTAGTGCGGAAGTCGACGAGGTTCGTGCCCGCTCGAGGGCGCGGCGGTCGCAGGCTCATTGATGCCGGCAATTTTGCTCCGCGTGCCATCTTCCGCATCATGAAGGCGTGACGCAAGCTCCCGCCCAGCAACGACAGCACGACCGCTACCCGGTACGCATCTCCTGCGAGGTCACCATCTCTGGGCAGACGCTGCACGCGGAGACGAAGAATCTGAGCGCCGGTGGCGCGGCGATCGCGTTCGCGCGGCCCCTCACCGTCGCCGAGGTCGTGACGGTCAGCTTCTTCCTGACGCAGGACGGAATCGAGGACCCGGATCGACCGCCGTTCGAATGCGCTGCGTCGATTCGCTGGGTCAAACCTGCTGGCGAGCACATGCACGAAGCAGGATTGCAGTTTCTGTCGCCCTCGGAGCGGCAGCGTGAGCTGCTCAGCGATTTCCTGAAGCAGGCCACCTAGCCCAAAGACGACTAGAGACGCTCAGCCGACGATTAGACGAGCGCGGGAGCCGACTCACGACGCAGCGGCGGCACCAGGGCGCGCGCTGCGACCGCGCAGACACATCCAACGGCGAGGGCGCTCCACTGCGGGAAGAGCGGGCCGAGGTCGACCAGAAGCCCGGCCAAGGCGAGTCCAAGCCCCAATCCCGCGCACGTCGCGGCCGCCTTCTGGCTCATGTGGAACACCTGTGCGGCGAACGAGATCGCGGCCGCTTTGCCAACGAGGGCTGCAATGCCAGCGACCGAACCGACCAACGGCCACCCCCCGCCGAGGAACAGGGCGGCTCCCAGTACGGCAGCGGCCGCGGAATAGAGCGACGAGGAAAGAGTGGAACCCGAGCTCACGGCGCCGAGCGCGTAGAGATACGCGCCAAACGCGAAGAAGGACGCGGGGGACTGAAAGAGGTACCAGCGGAGGACCGGTGGGCTCTGAGCTGCGACGATGGCCGAGATGCTTGCGGTCCGCGCAAGCAGCATGATGGTCAGTGTCGCAATCACGGCAAACGCAAAACTGAACGCCCCGGCTCTTTGGC
>Ga0209271_10000634_pt1 | contig 12098 bp, 7 predicted proteins | sample tdAd002_FD_187123 | JGI IMG/M metagenome (GOLD analysis project Ga0209271, IMG submission 187123) | Marine sediment microbial communities from the Atlantic coast under amendment with organic carbon and nitrate - tdAd00.2 (SPAdes)... | ecosystem: Environmental > Aquatic > Marine > Coastal >... | reverse complement strand
AAATGATTTGAGTGCCGCATGCAATATTATTGCAGGCACGGCAAGAAGTATGGGAATTGAGGTTGTCTAAAAGAAGATGTTGCGGGAGCAAAACATGTAACCAAGGAGTGAACAAAAAACATGCCGAAGCGAGGTAAAAAATATTTAGAGTCTATTAAAATGGTAGATGCAGAGACAAAGTATAATTTTAACGAGGCTGTAAAAATGGCAATCGATTCATCTTATGCTAAATTTGATGAAACTGTTGATGTGACCGTTCGTCTCGGCGTGGACCCGAGACATGCCGATCAGATGGTTAGAGGCACGGTTGTTTTGCCTAATGGCCTTGGCAAGGAAATAAAAGTTCTCGTATTTGTTAAAGGTGAAAAGGAAAAAGAGGCTTTAGATGCAGGGGCGGATTTTACCGGGAGTGACGATCTAGTAGAAAAAATAAAAAAAGGGTGGCTCGGATTTGACAAAGCTGTTGCTACTCCGGATATGATGGGTTCTGTCGGAAAGATAGGAAGGGTCCTCGGTCCCAGAGGACTCATGCCCAATGCAAAAACCGGAACTGTCACTTTTGATATAGCCAGGACGGTTAAAGAACTTAAAGCAGGTAAAATTGATTTCAAAGTTGAAAAAGCCGGTATTGTTCACGTTCCAATGGGAAAAGTCTCTTTTGGTGCAGGAAAGATTGTAGAGAATGCAGCTGCCTTTTTAGAAACGATCGTTCGTCTCAAACCGGCTTCCAGTAAGGGAACCTACCTGAAAGGTATAACCATTTCAACGACCATGGGGCCTAGCATCAAGATAGATGCAGCCAGTGTCAAGGACTTAATCAAATAGTCTGTTCCATAGAAGGATTTAGCGATCTTGACTCTACCATCCCAAGAAAAATCAGATCGAGAGGTTTTTTTATTGATTTTAAAGTAAAATATTCCTGTCAAAGACCGCAGGTACACTTGTTATGTGTTTAATCGACATTGCCGGCCTACCGAGACATTATGTTGTGATAAGTTACTGCCTCCGGTTTTTACAGATTAAGGAAGGAGGTGTTTTAAGTTGTGAAACTGGATAAAAAGAAAGAGATTGTTAAAGATCTGCGTGAAAAATTTATAAGATCTAAGGTTGTCATAGTTACAGATTACAAAGGTCTCGATGTTGCGATAATTAGTGATTTGCGTAGGAAGCTCGGAGAGTTTGAAGTTGAATATAAGGTAGCAAAAAATTCTTTGCTTATCAGAGCTTCTGAAGAGACTGATGTCGCATTGATAAAAGATTGTTTTAAAGGCCCGAGTGCCATTGCTTTAAGCTATGAAGATCCGATTGCACCGGCAAAGGTCTTAACAAAGTTTGCTAACGAGCATGACGAGCTTGAAATTAAAACCGGTGTTTTGGACGGCAAAGTGCTCGATATAAACGCCATTAAGGCTATGTCGATCCTGCCTTCCCGTGAGGTGCTTCTAGGGCAATTACTTTCAACCGTCAATGGTGTTCCTACGAATTTTGTACGAGTTTTAAACGCTATACCGGTGCAGTTTTTAAATGTACTGCAGGCCGTCAAGGAACAGAAAGAGGCTGCATGAGGTTCGACAAAAAGAGACGTTTTTCAAAGGTCTCAAAGATATAGACATTAATTGAAAGTTAATATGGAGGAAAAATAAAATGGCGGATGTTACCAAAGAAGATGTAATTGAGTTTATAGCAAACATGTCGGTGCTTGAACTTTCCGAGCTTGTTAAGGAAATGGAAGAAAAATTCGGTGTTTCAGCAGCTGCGCCGGTTGCTTTTGCTTCTGCAGCACCTGCCGGGGCAGGAGAAGCTCAGGTGGAAGAAAAGACCGAATTTGACGTTATTCTGACAACTTTTGGAGACAAGAAAATCCAGGTGATCAAGGAAGTCAGGGCGATTACCGGTCTGGGTCTGAAGGATGCGAAGACATTGGTCGATGAAGTTCCAAAACCGGTAAAGGAAGGCATTCCTAAAGATGAGGCTGAAAAAATTAAGAGCCAGCTTGAAGAGGCAGGCGCTCAGGTTGAAATAAAGTAAAATATAATAGGAATATAGGTAATGGTTCATAGGGCAAAAGGTAGCGTGCTTGGTATTTCAATACCGGCCATAATACACATGTTCCTATAACCCATAACCAAATTTAATATATTGGAGATGCCATGTCGGCAAGGATTTTGGCAAATAAGCGTATAAGGAAAAACTTCGGCAAGATACAAAAGATAGTTGATATTCCTGATCTTATAGCAGTGCAACGGGAATCATACGGCCGATTTTTACAAATGGACGTTCCTCCGGAAAAACGTAAAGATATCGGCCTGCAGGCCGTTTTTAAGTCCGTATTTCCGATAAAGGATTTTACCGGAAGTGCATCTCTTGAATTTGTTTCTTACAGATTCGCCGAAGTTAAGCACGGTATTCAGGAGTGCATACACAGGGGAATGACCTATGAGATTCCGATTCGAATCACTGTCAGGCTTGTTGTATACAACATTGATAAGGATACAGGAGTTACGAACATCCGTGATATCAAGGAGCAGGAAATCTACTTCGGCACAATTCCTTTAATGACAGATAATGGCACTTTTATCATTAATGGAACCGAACGTGTTGTAGTAAGCCAACTCCATAGATCTTCCGGCGTATTTTTCGATCATGACAAAGGGAAGACACATTCTAGCGGCAAGGTTATCTATACTTCCAGGATTATACCGGTACGCGGGTCGTGGATCGATATGGAGGTCGATCACAAAGATATCGTTAATATTCGGATCGACAGGAGGCGTAAATTTCCTGTTACGATCCTTTTTAAAGCTTTTGGCTATACTTCCGAAGATATCCTGGCCTATTTTTATCAGACAGAAAAAATTGTTATCAATAAAAAGCGGATTTTCAAGAAGTTTAATGAAGATTTACTGAGAGGGCAGCGTGCCAGCCTGGATATCAATGATCCTAAAACAGGCGAAAATATAATTCTGAAAGGGCGTGTGTTCACTAAAACGGCAATCAAGCGGCTGAAATCCGCAAATGTAGAATTGATTCCTTTAAATGTTGAAGATATCCTCGATATGGTTTTCGCAAATACAATAGTTGATCCCAACAATGTGGAGACTATAGTAAAATGCAACCAAATATTCAATGAAGAAGTTTTTCAATCCCTGCTTGATGCCGGTATAGATGAATTTGAGCTGCTTGTCATCGATGGTGCAACCAGCAGTGACTCCATCCACAAAACCCTGCTTTTGGATAAGGTCGAAAAAAAAGAGGAAGCACTTATTGAGATATATCGAAGACTCAGACCCGGCAATCCCTCAACACCGGAAGTGGCTCAGGATTTTATTGACCACATGTTTTTCAAGTCCTCCTATTACGATCTTTCCGGTGTGGGTCGAATGAAGATTAACATTCGCCTTGATATTAACTCCTCCATCGACCTTAAAGCTCTAAGAAAAGAGGATATACTCCTTGCAGCCAAAACCATGGTAAGATTAAAGGATACCCAGGGAGCTGTTGATGACATTGATCATCTTGGGAATCGACGGGTACGTGCGGTCGGTGAACTTTTAGAGAACCAGTATCGCATCGGACTTGTCCGCATGGAACGGGCTATTAAAGAACGGATGAGCCTTCAAGAGGTCGATGCGCTGATGCCGCACGACTTGGCCAACCCAAAACCGGTTTCAGCTGTGGTTAGAGAATTCTTCGGGACCAGCCAGCTCAGCCAATTCATGGATCAGACCAACCCGCTTTCAGAAACGACCCATAAACGGCGTTTGAGCGCCCTGGGTCCGGGTGGATTAACCCGTGAAAGAGCCGGCTTTGAGGTAAGGGATGTGCATCCGTCACATTACGGGCGGATCTGCCCCATAGAGACGCCGGAAGGGCCCAACATAGGTCTTATTGTTTCTCTTAGTACTTATGCCAGGGTTAATGAATATGGATTCATTGAAACGCCGTACAGTGTTGTAAAAGATGCCACTGTATTGCAGGATGTCAGGTTTATCAGTGCCTTTGAAGAAAAGGAGCACCCGATCGCCCAGGCTAACGCACTTATTGACGAAAATAGAAAATATGTCAATCCCCTTGTAACATCACGAGTAAAAGGGGAATTCATGATGATCAAGGCCGAGGATATTGAACTTATGGATATTTCTCCCAACCAACTGGTGAGTGTGTCCGCATCCTTGATACCGTTTTTAGAAAATGATGACGCCAACAGAGCGTTGATGGGATCGAACATGCAACGCCAGGCGGTCCCCCTGGTTGTAAACAAAGCGCCTCTGGTTGGTACAGGTGTTGAGGGCGTAGTAGCCAAGGATTCAGGCGTTACGGTTGTTGCTAAGTATGATGGCACAGTGGTGGACGTGGATGCTTCCCGTATTGTTCTGAAGCATGAACCTCAAGATGACGATGATGGTTCCGAAATACCGGTTACGATATACAACCTTTCAAAATTCATACGGAGCAATCAGAATACATGTTTCAATCAACGTTCGATTGTAAGAAAAGAACAAAAGGTCAAAGCAGGAGAGGTCATAGCAGATGGTCCTGCAACAGAACACGGCGAACTTGCTCTGGGCAAAAATATAACAGTGGCATTCATGCCATGGGGTGGTTATAATTTTGAGGATTCGATTCTGGTGGGCGAAAGACTTCACCGGGAGGGCGTGTATACATCCATACACATTGAAGAGTTTGAAGTAGTGGCCAGAGATACCAAGTTGGGCAGAGAAGAAATCACGCGAGATATTCCGAATGTTGGCGATGAAGCCTTAAAGGACCTGGATGAAAGCGGTATTATAAGGCTTGGCGCTGAAGTCGGCCCGGGAGACATTCTGGCAGGCAAGGTAACGCCTAAGGGTGAAACACAGCTTTCTCCTGAAGAAAAGCTTTTGCGTGCCATATTCGGTGAGAAAGCAGGAGATGTAAAAGATAGTTCTTTGCGTGTGCCGCCTGGTGTACAAGGGATTGTGATCGATGCAAAAATATTTTCAAGACGAGGTATTGAGAAGGATGATCGGAGCAGGTTGATCGAAGAAAAGGAGATCTCTGAACTTAAAAAAGAAAGAGATGATAAGCTTGCAGTTATTAATGACGTAGTTCGCACGAAGTTGGAAAAATTGCTTGTGGGTAAGAAATGTTTCACAACCCTGAAAAAAGGCAAAAAGGTTCTGATTTCTGAAGGGAGTAAGATAGCTCCAGAGATGCTTGCCGAGATTCCCGTGGCTCAACTGGAGGGGATTGTACTTAAAAGTCATAAATTGACCGAACAGGTCCATAATATTCTTGAGCGGTACAGGGCTCAATGCGAGCGTTGCAGGAAGTCTTTTGAACAGAATTTAGGCCGTTACGAGAAAGGTGATGACCTTCCTCCTGGAGTAATCAGAATGGTTAAAGTCTATGTAGCCATGAAGCGAAAGCTGTCCGTTGGTGACAAGATGGCCGGCCGCCACGGTAACAAGGGCGTTGTATCGAGAATTCTTCCCCAGGAAGACCTCCCTTATTTTGAAGACGGAACACCGGTTGATATGATCCTGAATCCTCTGGGAGTTCCATCCAGGATGAATGTGGGACAGGTTCTGGAAATTCATTTGGGTTGGGCTGCAAAAGGTCTTGGCGATCAGATTAACAGGCTTTTGGAAGAAAGAAAAAGTAAGGCCCTTCAAGAGAAACTTAAGAGGATATTCTCTGATACGTCTGCCAAGGAGATGATCGACGGCTTGGAAGATGATGGTTTGTTTGAATTTGCAAGCAATTATAAAGATGGTGTTCACATGTCCACACCGGTTTTTGATGGTGCCAAAGAGAATGAGGTAAAAAATCTTCTCGCTGAGGCAGGGCTTCCAACAACCGCCCAGACTACCTTGTTCGACGGGCGTACCGGAGAGCCTTTTAAAGAAAAGATCACCGTTGGTACTATGTATGTGCTGAAACTTCATCACCTTGTTGACGACAAGATCCATGCCCGATCTATTGGTCCATATTCGCTTGTGACCCAGCAACCGCTTGGCGGCAAGGCACAATTCGGCGGTCAGCGTCTTGGTGAAATGGAGGTCTGGGCCATGGAGGCTTATGGAGCGGCGAATGCTCTACAAGAATTTTTAACAGTAAAGTCGGATGACATGGCAGGAAGGACTCGTATGTATGAAAAGATCGTAAAAGGTCAGAACACTCTCGATCCAGGCCTGCCTGAATCTTTCAAGGTTCTGACCAAGGAATTGAAGAGTCTAGGTTTAGATATTACTCTTATGGAAGGAACATAAATGGAAACTTTATACGATTTCTTCACCAAACCAACTGATCCAAGGCTTTATACAAGTGTTAAGATTGCCCTGGCATCACACGAGCAGATTTTAGAATGGTCAAATGGGGAGATTAAGAAACCGGAGACAATTAATTATCGAACTTTTAAGCCCGAGCGTGACGGTCTTTTCTGTGCCAAGATTTTCGGCCCCACAAAAGACTACGAGTGCAACTGCGGCAAATATAAGCGGATGAAACACAGGGGCGTTATTTGTGAAAAATGTGGTGTGGAAGTTATTCAATCCAAGGTTCGAAGGGAGCGAATGGCGCACATAGAACTCGCTACAGCTTGTTCTCATATATGGTTTTTGAGAAGCCTCCCGAGCAAAATCGGCAATCTTCTTGATCTGACGCTAAAAAGCCTTGAAAAAGTGATTTACTTTGACAGTTATATTGTTATCGACCCCAAAGATACGGATCTTAATCGCCATCAGCTTCTATCGGAAGAAAAATATCGAGAGGCACGTGAGATCTACGGGAACGAATTCGAAGCGGGAATAGGGGCCGAAGCGGTTAAAATACTGCTGAAAAATATCGATCTCGATGTAACAAATAATGAACTGAGAGTTGAAATTAATTCCACCGGTTCTTTAGCAAAGCGGCAAAAGCTCTCCAAACGGCTAAAAATTATCGATGCATTCAGGAGTTCGGGAGTAGATCCGACCTGGATGATCATGGATGTTATTCCGGTTCTTCCGCCGGATTTAAGGCCGCTTGTCCCTCTTGAGGGTGGGAGATTTGCAACATCTGACCTGAACGATCTCTATCGAAGGGTCATAAATCGTAATAATAGGTTAAAACGACTTATAGAATTAAAGGCTCCTGACATTATTGTTCGGAATGAGAAAAGGATGCTTCAGGAATCGGTGGATGTTCTTTTCGACAACGGTCGTCACGGCAGAGCGATTATGGGAACTAACAAACGGCCGTTAAAATCGCTGAGTGATACCTTGAAAGGCAAGCAGGGACGATTCCGGCAGAATCTTTTAGGGAAAAGGGTCGATTATTCCGGTCGTACCGTTATCACCATAGGGCCTGATCTCAGGTTGCACCAGTGTGGCCTGCCAAAAAAGATGGCTCTGGAGATGTTCAAACCGTTTATTTATTATCGTCTCGAACAGAAAGGGATCGTGTCAACGGTAAAGAGTGCCAAGAAGATGGTGGAACGGGGAGTTCCTGAGGTCTGGGATACTTTAGATGAGGTGGTAAAGGAGTATCCGGTTCTTTTAAACCGCGCCCCCACTCTTCATCGACTGGGGATTCAGGCGTTTGAGCCGATTCTCATTGAAGGAAAGGCCCTGCAGCTTCACCCGCTGGTTTGTACGGCATTTAATGCAGACTTCGACGGTGATCAGATGGCTGTTCACATACCCCTTTCAGTGGAGGCTCAGATAGAGGCCAGGATATTGATGTTGTCCAGCAACAACATACTTTCTCCGGCGAGTGGGAGTCCGATAATTGTGCCGAGTCAGGATATTGTTCTCGGTATCTATTACATGACAAGAGGGGTCACCGGATCCAAAGGCGAAGGGAAAATATTTGCAAATCCCGAAGAGGTTCGATGTGCATATGATGACAAAGCTGTTGATCTTCATGCCAAGATTATCGTTCGAATGAACGGAGAAAGGTTTAATACAACCGTTGGGCGCATCCTGCTTTGGGAAATTATTCCCAAGGGTAACATAATGATGATGCGTCATATCAAAGTTTTTGATGAAGAAGAGGCAGGGACCGTTTTAGGAAAGCTTAAGGCCGGTAAGGATTTTACTGAAATGGTGGCCCAATATTCCAAAGGTCTTGATAGGGATAATAAAGGGCTCATCGGTCTATTCAGAACAGATGAGTTCAAGCGGATATTCACTACTTCGGATGAAGATACTGAAAAAGTCTTTGCTCTGGAAGAAGGGGAGATAAGCGACGTTATTTTTGCAGATGAAGCCCGTCATATTTTTCAAGTGATTAAGAAACGTCAGGAGATACCTTTTTCTGAAGTCAACAATGTTAGGGATAAAAAGACGCTTAGCGAGCTTGTAAATTATGCTTACAGATATCTGGGGCCAAAGGCTACGGTTATCCTTTCCGACAGATTGAAAGACATCGGTTTCCAATACTCAACCCAAGGCGGGCTTTCTATTTCTATTGACGCCATGATCATACCGTCTGCCAAATCGGATATTTTGAAAAAGGCCGAAAAGCAGGTTGATAAAATCGGCAGTCAATATATCGAGGGTCTTATCACACAGGGTGAAAAATATAACAAAGTTGTTGATATATGGGCAAAAGCAACTGACGATGTGGCCGATGAGATGATAAACGCAATGAGGATGGCTACTGTAACCGACACTGAAGGCAACCCTGTTCTTGATAAGGACGGAAAGCCTGTTATTGAAGAAAGTTTTAACCCCATTTACATGATGGCAGATTCCGGGGCCAGAGGCAGCAAGGATCAGATGCGTCAGCTTGCAGGGATGCGAGGACTTATGGCGAAACCGTCTGGTGAAATCATCGAAACACCAATTAACGCTAATTTCAGGGAAGGCCTTTCCGTACTTCAATATTTCATTTCGACTCACGGCGCTAGAAAGGGCCTTGCAGATACGGCTTTAAAGACCGCCAACTCGGGATATCTTACCCGGCGGCTCGCCGATGTTGCTCAGGACTGTATTATCTTCGAAGAAGACTGCGGAACTATGCTGGGTGTTGAGGTTGAATCTCTGATGGAAGGCGGTGAAGTGATTCAGCGTCTTGATGAACGTATTTTAGGGCGTGTTGCCATGGAGGATATCCATGATCCGTTTACTGATGAGGTGATTGTCAGGGCCGGAGAAGATCTGGACGAAGAAGCTGTAAAGATCATTGAAAACGCAGGGGTTGCCAGAGTGAAAATCAGGTCGGTTCTGACATGCAAGAGCAAGCATGGTGTGTGTGCCAAGTGCTATGGCCGGGACCTTTCCCATGGAGCAGAAGTTGAAATCGGTCAGGCGGTCGGAATTCTTGCGGCCCAGTCGATCGGTGAACCGGGAACTCAGTTGACCATGCGGACATTTCACATCGGGGGAACGGCTAGTCGGAGGGTTGAACAGGCCGATATCAGGGCCAGGACGGACGGTATGATTAAGTTTGTTAATCTCAATGTGGTAGAAAAAGATGGAAATATATTTGTTGTGATGAACCGGCAGGGGGGTGAAATTGCCATAATCAGCGATTCAGGACGCGAGAGAGAAAAGTTTCCTGTCATTTACGGGGCCCATATTGTGGTAAAAGACGGTGATAAGATAAATGCCGAAGACCTTCTGGCGACCTGGGATCCTTTTGCAACACCAATTATTTCAGAAGTTGACGGAACCGTTAAATTCGGTGATATCATAGCCGGTAAGACTATGCAGGAGAAGGTCGACCCTGTTACAGGAAAATCGAGTCGTACAATTATCGAATCCAAAAGTGGTGAGGAACGTCCAAGGATGTCAATCAAGGACAAAGAAGGCAAAACAGCCAGCCTTCCCGGATCATCGGGTATGGCACGCTATTTGCTGCCGATAAATGCTATTTTACTGCTTGAAGAAAAGGATGAGGTTAAGGCCGGTGATGTAATAGCAAAACTGCCAAGGGCAACAACCAAGACAAAGGATATTACCGGTGGTCTCCCTAGAGTAGCTGAACTTTTTGAAGTGCGAAAACCGAAAGAAACCGCTGTGTTGAGTGAAATCGACGGGTATGTTTCAATATCAAAGGCGACCAAAAAAGGAAAACAAAAAGTTACTATTACGCCGGTAGATGTTGGTGAAAAAAAGGATTATTTAATTTCACGTGGTAAACATATAAACGTTTATGAAGGTGATTACGTCAGGTCAGGCGAAGCTCTGATTAGCGGTTCCGCTATTCCTCAGGACATATTGAATATAAAGGGTGAAATTGCATTAGCACGCTATCTTGTTGATGAAGTTCAGGAAGTCTATCGTTTGCAAGGTGTTCGGATAAACGACAAGCATATCGAGGTCATTGTACGGCAGATGATGCAGCGTGTTAAGATTCTTGATGCAGGAGATACCGATTTTATTATCGAGGAGGAGGTCGGTAAAAAAATTTTTGAGGAGGTTAACCGGGCTGTAATAGAAAAAGGAAAGAACCCCGCTATTGCGGAACCCCTTATCCTGGGAATTACCAAGGCATCACTATCCACTGAAAGCTTTATCTCGGCCGCTTCATTTCAGGAGACGACAAAGGTCCTAACAAATGCCAGCATTGCCGGGAAGGAAGATTTTTTGCAGGGGCTGAAAGAAAACGTCATTATGGGAAGAATAATTCCCGCAGGCACTGGCCTTCAAGAATACAGAAAGGTGGAGGTTGTGACTAATTAAAGTGCCAATGATTGCGCTGCTTACAGTAAGTTTCATTAACAACGATGATTTGTTTGCACAAGAGTGATTATTTTTATATAAAATGCTTGACAATTTAATTATATATGTTTAATAATCGCGATTTTGTCGATACATTCTATTTATGAATATAAAAGGATTTAGGGGAGAAAATGCCGACCATTAATCAGTTAGTAAGAAAGGGGAGAAAGCGGATAAAGAAAAAGACCAATACTCCGGCACTAAAGGGGGCTCCTCAAAAAAGAGGGGTCTGCACCCGCGTTTATACTTCAACGCCCAAGAAACCAAACTCCGCCCTGCGGAAAGTTGCCAGAGTCAGACTGACCACCGGCATAGAAGTTACAGCATATATCCCCGGCATAGGGCATAATCTCCAGGAACATTCGATAGTTCTGGTTCGTGGAGGAAGGGTTAAGGATCTGCCGGGTGTTAGGTATCATATTGTAAGGGGTACCCTTGATACCCTTGGTGTTGAGGATAGAAAACAGGGCAGATCAAAGTACGGGTCAAAGAAGCCCAAATAGAAAATATACACGGCAACAATTTAATAGCATATGAGTTTCCTTTTTTGGACACAGACCCGGCTGCCACTGTGAAGCGCGAGCGGGCAGATGAACACAGATTATCAAGATTCTTAAATTAAGAAATAATATTATTATCTGTGTATATCAGCGAAAATCTGAGTCCTATTTAGCTTGAGCTTTTTGATTCCGACATTTATTTTGCCTGCGTATCATAATCAGACAGCAACTAATGACAAATAACCAGATAACCATATAACTACAACGGTGTAAAAAATGCCAAGAAGAAGAGAAGTCCCTGAGCGAATAATTATACCTGATCCAAAGTATAACAATAAACTTGTATCAAGATTCATTAAATCTATCATGCGGGACGGGAAAAAGAGCACTGCAGAGTCGATCCTGTACCAAGCCTTCGATATTATCGAAGAAAAGACAAAAGAGTCTCCGGTCAAGATTTTTGAACAGGCGGTTGATAATGTGAAGCCGATGATTGAGGTAAAGTCGCGTCGTGTTGGAGGCTCAACCTATCAGGTTCCCACGGAAATTAGGCCTTCTCGCAAAACTGCTCTGGGGATTAGGTGGATTATAGGTTTTGCTCGCAAAAGATCTGAAAAAGGGATGGTTAATAAACTGGCTGCAGAGTTTTTAGATGCCTCTAATAAGAGGGGATCTGCTGTCAAAAAAAAGGAAGACACCCATAAGATGGCTGAGGCAAACAAGGCGTTTGCGCATTACCGCTGGTAAATTTTATGGGGTGTTCAAAGCCGAGTCCATCGGGACCGGATATTTATTGTCAACCCGATCTAGAGGGAGGATAAAAAGATGGGGAAGGAAAAGTTTAAAAGGACCAAGCCGCATGTAAATGTAGGCACGATCGGTCATATAGATCATGGCAAGACGACCTTAA
>Ga0209271_10000633_pt1 | contig 12108 bp, 16 predicted proteins | sample tdAd002_FD_187123 | JGI IMG/M metagenome (GOLD analysis project Ga0209271, IMG submission 187123) | Marine sediment microbial communities from the Atlantic coast under amendment with organic carbon and nitrate - tdAd00.2 (SPAdes)... | ecosystem: Environmental > Aquatic > Marine > Coastal >... | reverse complement strand
CCGATAATTACCAGCGAGTCTACCGCATTGACATCGCTTTGCGACAGAAAATAAGTAGCCATCGAGGCACCTATGCTGTGACCGACCATGGTGATATTTTTATAACCGTAGTCATCAAGATAATCGATGGCGGTCTCGAAGCGTCCGGGCACCTCGGGAAAAAGCCGGTCATATTCTCGTTCATCGGCATCGTTGGCCAGAATTGGCATTTGCAGCGACAGCGTGGTGATGCCATGCTCGAGCAGTCCCGCGCGCAACGGGTAGATTACGTCCGGCCAGTTCGGATGTACCCCGATGCCATGCACCAGAATCACCGCACGCTCCGGGTTTGCATCAGTCCGGGTCAAGATGCTCAAAAACTCATGTCCGCTGTCATCGATCAACCATGCCGCTTCGCCATCGAGCAAACCATCGATCACCTGCTCGGCCCAGCGACTTTCCTTGGCGGTATCGGAATTGGTCGCAGCCACAGGCATCAGCGAAGATACGGTCAGTAGCGCAAGTAATAGCGCGGTTATTTTAAAAGATACTCTAAGTGCCATTTGATCTCCCGGCTAAACTACTGATATTTATACGATTGTAATTCACGATTGAGCGCATGATAACGTTATTCATAGCTTGAATCCCTATCCAATATGGATAGCTGATAACAATCCAGGCTAGCCTGACGGGGAGCATCACTCGGCGTCAGTTTCGGTTAGAATTCAATGCATTCTCTGTACGAGCCAGGCAATGGAAAAAACCATACTCGAAGTAAAACCGGGCAGTTTTATATTCACCAGGGCAAACGCCCTGGCGCTGGATATCTGTGCCGAAATGATCGATCGTTTCGAAAAATATCATGACGAACAATATCCCGGGCGCATCGGCCAGACCATGGATCATGACGCATCGGTCAAGCGTTCCACCGACCTGGTACTAAGCGGCAAACCCCACTGGCAAGATCTGGATCGCGAGTTATTTCGATCGCTTAACCTCGCGCTCGCTGAATTCAAGCTATCCTACCCATTTTTCAGCGGGCCCTTCAAGGACATGGGATATGCAATTCAACGCACCGATCCAGGCGAGTTTTATCACTGGCATATCGATGGCGGCAGCCATGAATTTGCGCAGCGGCAATTGGTCGCAATCTGGTACCTGAACACGCTCAACGATCAGGGCGGTGAAACCGAGTTTCAGCACCAGGGAGTCAAAATCAGACCCGAGGCCGGGAAACTGGTATTATTCCCGCCGTTCTGGACCCACCTGCACCGCGGCAACACCCTGCAAACCGGAATCAAGTACATCGCCACCACCTGGGTCGGGTTTGCCTGAGTCTTGCCAATCACTCCTCCAGGAATTCGTTGCCCTGGATTTCACCTTCGGTGTTGATGCGAATTCTTCTGGTAGCTGGTTTGCTATGCAGGATGTAGCCGCACATCAATAGCGCGAATGCCTCGTCATTGTTTTGCATCGCGGTTAACAGCTTGTCGGCTACAATCTGGCAACGTTGACTTTGATCGGGATCGGGTACCCACCAGCGACTCATCTGCCAGCCACAATTCATATCTGCATCCATCTTGGCAAAAAAATCGATGGCCTCGGAGGCAAGCGATTCTGGCACATCCATGGCATAACTCTTATCATCAAACTCAACGGTAATATTCATGCGGCTATCTCAAAAATTATGTTAGTAACAATTCCAGATTTGCTAAGCCCGGTGCAACTCGAAGCGGTATGCTCGGTCCTGCGCCAAAGTCAGTTCGTCGATGGCAAACTCAGCGCGGGTAAAAACGCGAGGCTTGAGAAGAACAACCAGGAACTCACCGCGAAGCGGGACGATTACGCTGCACTGAACGACGTAGTCATGACCGAACTGGTGCGCCACCCCGCCTACCTCCAGGCCGCAATGCCAGCCAAAATTTGCGCACCAATCTACGCGCGCTACCTAACCGGCATGGCCTACGGTGGCCACATCGATGACCCGATAATGGGTCCACCCGATGCACGCTATCGTTCGGATATCTCGATCAGTATTTTCCTCAACGGGCCGCAGGAGTATGAAGGCGGCGAGCTCTGCATCGAAACACCCCAGGGCAGCGCCGAAATCAAACTTCCCGCCGGGCATGCCATTCTCTATCCGTCGACCAGCTATCACTCGGTCAATGAAGTAACTGCCGGCGAACGCCTGGTCGCGGTGTGCTGGGTACAGAGTTATATTCGCCGCGCCGATCAACGCGAAATCCTGCTACAGCTGGATCGAACCCGAGAATCATTAGCCAACGAAGTCAACAGTGCGGCTTATCAACAGATTAATCTCAGCTACGCAAACCTGTTTCGCATGTGGGCCGAAAACTAATTTGCTTTAGCGCTTTGAACCTTTTTCCGCGTGAGCCAGATCGACCAGTTTAGTGGCTAGTTCTTCGTGTCTACGCTTGTTAATAGCCAGCTCGGAATCACCTTCATTATCGTAATATTGCTCGGCTGAAAATTGTCCTTTTTGCTCAAGATCGATGAACTCGCGTTGCAATTCCATTATCTGCTTGATGATTTCCTGTTTTTCACTCATTGGTATTCCTCGTTTAACTTACAGTTACCCAGTGTTTCGAATTTTCAGTAGCCGCCTTTTCTGCGACTTTCCGGTAATCCGGCAATTCTACCACCCTGTTTGCTCGGATCGCCCGGGAATAAATCATAAAGCGTCTTCGCGTTGACTGACTTGTCATCCCAGGTCTTCGACATGGCCTTGACCAGGGTTCTGGTATTGGGCTGATTACCGCCATTTTGCACGAACTCGTCGCGCAAATATCGAATCAGGTCCCAGTGCCGGTCGCTGAGCTCCAGTTGTTCCTCGAGTGCGATGACACTGGCAACCTCGTCCGACCAGTCTTCAATATTTTCCAGAAATCCCGACGCCGTGGTGGGAATTTCCTTACCGCCTGCACTAATACTCATATTTTTAGCCTGCATATTGCATGAAGGGAACGAACATCAGGGGAAATCTGGTGAACAAGGCTGAACGATCGCCCGCCGATGCATAGCCATAGCTACGCATCAAGGGGGATCGTTCAGGATTGGAAGCCAGATTTCCCCTGGTGTCGTTCAGGCGCATACTGTATAAAATTGTATCCATATTAAATCCTTACTATTCCTCATTAAATCAATTTCTTATAACACCCGGTGCGCCGCCTTCATACAATATGCAGGCTAGCCTCAAGTTAGCTCCAAAACTGTTAAAACTATTCCTGTATGTCGAACACCGGATCTATGCCTTTATGCGGAACGAACAGGCCGCAGCCCAGCATTCGGCCTTGCCCGAGCCCCTGCTGTTGCAGGGCCACCGATTCTTCGGCTTCCAGCTCGGCCACCATCAGTGCGCGGGTGAAAATTGTTTCGTCGGCGGTGCGGATTTCACCACACCTGCCGCAAATCATCTTGGAAACCTTGATGTTCATCTGCTTCAGTAAAGCGGCCATTTCGGTCAGAAAATCGGTTTCAGACTGCTCCCGATCGCAACAAATGGCGCGCGCGTAGAGCGTTCCGATGGTCGACAACTTGCGCATCACACTGCTACCGAGTGTAACTTCCTGATGGCCGATCTGCAGGGTTCGATCCATTATCTGGCCAACTTCCTCGCTGTCGTCTCGATGCACTCTAATCGCCAGGCGAGCACGACGCGACAAGGGCAGCGCAGCGTCACTCTGTTCGGGTCGGTTCCAGCCATTCCCGGAGCCCGCCATGCGCACGCCATGCACCCCGATCCTGGCGCAGAGATCGTCGCTTAAATGCGCCTGCAGTGCCGTGGACAACGCAAAGGCATGGTCTATATCGAGGCTGGTGCCGCGAAGTCTGAACACGAGATCAAATACATCGTCGGGTACCTGGTACGTTGCCTGGGTTTCCTCTTCCTGGTTCCAGAACATCGTCTGCTAATCCCGACTCGGGGCTTGCGCACCGAGACCTTTTTCGAGATCTATCGCGTCATGGTAACGCGCCCGGTATATCAAACGTGCGGGTTGACCGGGCGTATCCTGAAACGCCTGGCGACCGTGCAGGACGTTGTTACAGACGATTCCCTGGCGTGGTTGCAGGCCCACTTCGACCGTTGCACTACCCGCCATCAATATCTCACGCACCAGGTTGAGCGCCTCGGTGCTGCGTTTATCGGTTTTCCATACGATATTTTGCGGGCGCGAGGTATAACGCATGTTCAGTGCGCAACTACCTGCCTGCAGGGAGAATACCGGACCAGATTCCTCGGCGCGAATAACCCGATTTTGCTGCACATTGGCCGGGATGCGCAGCATATCATTGCACATCAACGCCGCCAGCGCTGCCGGTGACTGGTCCCGAATCAGCAGGTACATCATTTCATGGTCGAACAGATAATTACCGCCACCACGCCCGGCCTGATTAACGCAGTAAAGTACAAATGCGTCGATACGACGTTCAAACGAGTTGTAGTAACCATCGGTATGCCAGTTCATCGCACGGTTGGTATAGGGAATATAACGCGCCCGTTCATCCGCATCGCCAACCACCTGCAGTGAGGTAACCCTGTCTTCGTCCGCGCCCAGGTTGGCATCGAGTTCCACCAACCCGAATTGCCGATTTAGCGCAAGGAATTCTGATTTGTCGAGTTCACTGGCCGATTGAAAAACAACAAAATTGTAGGCAGCCACCTGTTTGCGCAGTGCTGGCAGTATCGACCGCGACAACCGACCCTGTTGATCCAGTTCGAATATCCTGCTGGCAGACATTTCCTGCCGAACTTTTAGCTTGCGCGCACGCCATGCCTGGTACTCACCCTCATTTTCGAGCAAATACGGAGAATTTTCGTCACAATTGTTGAGTGCGGCGGTCATTTGGTCTACTGTTGCGTTCAAATCTGGTCCAGCTGGTTACGATTCTGCGGCTGATTTAAAGGCTGATTTTATTACAGCCTCCACTCGATTGGAGCACCCCATCGGTAGGAGTCTGGAAAATAATCTGATTACAGTTATAAGTGCCTGATTACTAATAATATTATTTGTCGGAAACCCGCTATGGCAAAAGCTTTGCATCGAGGCAAAAAACTGGCCTATCTCGTTGGGGATAAGTTTCAGATTTACTGCACCCCAAGCGGGGGATAGCCCATTGCGCGAGATTCTAACAAACTAACGCCCATCGTCAGCGTTTCGCCGAGTAATTTATGAGGATGGTACTTGGCTCAGACTCTGAGTTTCCGGTCACACCCGGAAATCGTTCATACAGATAAACGGGAACATAATCACTATGGCTAAAAAAGCACATGTCACCCCAATGCTCGACGAACTCGAGAACGGCCCCTGGCCAAGTTTTATTTCGGGCATCAAGCGACTCCGTGACGAGCACGGTGACGAACGCATTAACGGCATGGCCAATTCCCTGCTCGGGCAACTCGAACATTCTTACGAAACCCGCAAAGGTTACTGGAAAGGTGGCACCGTCAGTGTCTATGGATACGGTAGCGGAATAATCCCACGCTTTTCCGAAGTCGCGCACGCGTTCGAGGAGTCGAAGGAATTTCACACCCTGCGGGTGCAACCGCCCGCTGGTAACTACTACACTACCGATATGCTGCGCCAGCTTGGCGATAGCTGGGAGAAGTTTGGTTCCGGGCTGGTCACTTTTCATGGGCAAACCGGCAATATCATGTTTATCGGTACCTCGACCGAGAATACCCAGCATTTTTTCAACGAGATTAATGAATACGGCTGGGATCTGGGTGGCGCCGGCCCCTGTGTGCGTACCGGCATGTCCTGCGTAGGCGCGGCCCGCTGCGAGCAGTCCTGCGCTGATGAAATGCGCATCCACCGCACGCTGTTAAATAATTTTACCGATGACGTACACCGTCCCGCACTGCCCTACAAATTCAAATTCAAAGTGTCAGGCTGCGCTAACGATTGCATGAATTCGATCGAGCGCTCCGACTTCGCCCTTATCGGTACCTGGCGCGACGACATGAAAGTCGACCAGCAAGCTTTCAAGGAATATGTCGCGAGCAAGGGGCGTCAGCATACCATCGACAACATCATTACCCGCTGCCCGACCAACGCGTTATCGTTGAACGATGATGATTCGCTGGAAGTCGATAACCGCAACTGCGTACGCTGCATGCACTGCCTGAACGTCGTGCCGAAGGCACTGTCTCCCGGCGACGACAAGGGCGTCACTATATTAATGGGTGGCAAGCGTACCCTCAAAATCGGCGACCTGATGGGCACCGTGATCGTACCTTTCATGAAACTCGAAGACGAGGAAGACTACGAGGCGCTTACCGAACTCGCCGAAGAAGTCATCGACTACTGGGCTGAAAACGGGCTCGAGCATGAGCGCTGCGGTGAAATGGTCGAGCGTATCGGACTGGTTAACTTCCTCGAAGGCATCGGTGTCGAAGTAGATCCCAACATGATCGCCGAAACCCGCACCAGTTCCTATGTGCGCATGGATGACTGGGATATCGAAGCCAAGAAATGGTTTGACCGTAAAGCCGAGCAAAAGCAGGCATCGTGAAACTAAAGATGACAGCGGCAATAACACTATTTTCGGAGATTAACGCATGAGTTCGCTATTGGAAGGTCAACGCACCCCGACTGAATCCGGATGCCCCGACGGTTTTCAGTACATGCATCCACTGATGCGCAAGAACTATGGTAACTGGGCTTACCACGAAGATCCGCGTCCCGGCGTATTAAAGCACACCGCGCATGGTGGCGAAGCAATCTATACCGTGCGTGCCGGGACACAGCGCATTCTCGATGTTTTCACGCTACGCAAACTATGCGATATCGGTGACAAGTATGCCGAGGGCTATGTTCGCTTTACAATTCGCAGCAATATCGAGTACATGGTTGCCGATGGCGGCAAGGTCGAACCCCTGATCGAAGCCCTGGAAAAGGAAGGCTTCGTCGTCGGCGGCACCAAGAATTCGGTGGCGATGATTTCGCATACCCAGGGGTGGCTGCATTGCGACATCCCCGGGACCGACGCATCGGGTGTGGTCAAGTCGATGATGGACGAGCTGATCGAGGAATTCAAAAACTGGAACATGCCGAACCGCGTCCATATCACAACCTCCTGCTGCCAGATCAACTGTGGCGGCCAGGGTGATATCGCGATAAACGTCCAGCATACCAAGCCACCCAAGATCAATCATGACCTGGTTGCCAATATCTGTGAACGTCCGTCGGTGGTAGCACGCTGCCCGGTAGCGGCGATCCGTCCAGCGCTGGTAAACGGTAAACCTTCGCTTGAAGTCGACGAAAAGAAATGTATATGTTGCGGCGCCTGTTACCCGCCCTGTACGCCGATGCAAATCAACGATCCCGAGCACACCAAGCTGGCAATCTGGGTGGGTGGCAACCACTCCAATGCGCGTAGCAAACCGAGCTTCCAGAAACTGGTTGCCGCAGGCATCCCCAACAATGCGCCACGCTGGCCCGAGGCGACCGCAATCGTCAAGAAAATCCTGCAGACCTACAAGGATAACGCGCGCGACTGGGAACGCCTCAATGACTGGATCGAACGTATCGGCTGGCCGCAATTCTTCGAATTGACCGAATTGCCATTCACCAAATACCACGTCGATAACTGGCGCGGGGCGCGGCGTACGCTTAATGCTTCAACTCATATTCGATTCTAACGGGGTAGCCAGGTGAAGTTTGCAATACTAGTCAACGAGGGTCCCTATACCCACCAGGCGTCGGATTCGGCCTATCACTTCACCGCAGCCGTGCTGCGTGCCGGACACGAAATCGTGCGCGTTTTCTTTTATCACGACGGCGTCAATAACGGCACCCGCCTCAGCGTTCCGCCCCAGGATGACCGCAATATCGGCGAGCGCTGGTCGGCTCTGGCGCAACAACACGAGGTCGAGTTAATCCTGTGCGTGGCGGCAGCGCAACGCCGCGGATTACTGGATGAGGATGAAGCCAAACGCGCCGGCAAAGACGGCAGTAACATGGCTGAGGGTTTTCAGATTTCCGGCCTGGGGCAATTGATCGATGCCGGAATTCAGGCCGATCGTTTAATCGTATTTGGTGATTAGTCATGGCATCGAAGAAATTTTTATATATTAACCGCAGACCGCCACACGGCAGTATCTATGCGCACGAGTCGCTCGAAGTCGTACTGATCGGCGCTGCATTCGAACAGGCTGTAACCATCGCCTTTGTCGATGACGGGGTTTACCAGTTGATGCAAAACCAGGATACCAGTGGCATTGGAGTGAAGAATTTCGCGCCGACGTTCAGGGCCCTGGGTGATTACGATGTCAACCAGATTTACGTGGAACAGGAATCGCTGGAGCTGCGCGGCCTGAGTAAGGACGACCTGATTCCTTTGACTTACGAAGATGAAGACGACGACTGGGCGGAGAAGGATTCAATCCACGTCGTCAGCAGCGCCGAACTGGCTGACATCATCGAACAACAGGATGTAATCCTTAATTTTTAGACGGAAGCGAAATGTCTGTATTGCATATTGTTAACAAATCACCCTACGAGCGTAATTCGCTCGATACCTGCCTGCGCCTGGCGAAGGCGGATAGCGCTATTTTATTGATCGAGGACGGCATCTACGCGGTGCAAAAGAATTCCGCCACCTCGAGCAAAATGGAACAGGCACTGGGTAATCACCCGGTTTACGCACTGCAACCCGACCTCCAGGCCAGGGGCGTCAACCCGGACAATATGATCGACGGGATTTCGCTGGTTGATTACGACGGTTTTGTGAAACTCACGACAGAATACGACAGGCTGCAGTCATGGTTATGACTGTAATCGATAACATTTAACATAGCAGAGGCAGAAAATGGCTATTGAACTAGAAGGCAAATCATACGAAACCGACGAAGAAGGATACCTCGTCAACCTGAGTGACTGGAACGATGGGCTCGCCAACGAGATGGCCAAGGCCGACGGCGCCGTACTCGATGAAAATCACTGGGAAGTAATCACCTTCCTGCGTGATTACTACGAGGAGTACCAGATTGCACCGGCAGTGCGCGTGTTGACCAAGGCAGTCGGTAAAAAGCTGGGCAAAGACAAGGGCACCAGCAAGTATCTTTACGAACTGTTTCCTTATGGGCCGGCCAAACAGGCCTGTAAATACGCGGGTCTGCCCAAGCCTACCGGTTGCGTCTAACCCCTGTCCAGGGTCTATCTCGTCAGGCAGGGAACACCCCTTGCCTGACGTAGCAAGCCGGGAGATGACGCTGCCATGTCGTTGCTGACTATCGCATTTACGTTGTTATTTTATTTTGCAACCGCGACGATTGTCGCGGGCCTGGTCTATCGTATCAGGCTGTATGCCAGGACCCCTGCCCCGTTACGGATTCCGACTACCCCGGCACCAATTACTCAGGCTGGCGTCGTCAAACGCATGTTTTTCGAAGTCACGCTGTTTAATAGCCTGTTCAAGTCGAACAAATGGATCTGGTTGTTTGGCTGGGTGTTTCATGCCGCCCTGTTGTTCGTGTTACTGCGCCACCTGCGCTACTTCACCGATCCGGTCTGGTCCTGGGTTGCGTTGATTCAGCCGCTCGGTGCCTATGCCGCATTCGCCATGGTCGCCGGCCTCGCGGGTCTGTGGGCGCGGCGTTTCCTGGTCGATCGGGTGCGTTATATTTCGTCGCCTTCCGATCATTTAATGCTGGCCCTGCTAATCGCTATCGGCCTCACCGGTCTCGGCATGAAATACGTCGCGCACACCGATATTGTTGCCGTAAAGGCGTTTTTCCTCGGCCTGATGTATTTCGACTGGCAGCCGCTGCCAACCGACCTGTTGCTGAACCTGCACCTGCTGCTGGTGGCATTGCTGATGATTGTCTTCCCGTTCAGCAAGTTACTGCATGCGCCGGGCGTGTTCTTCAGCCCGACCCGCAATCAAATCGATAATCCGCGCGAAAAAAGACACCTGCCGACGCACCCGTCGGCTACCGCGAAACAGTCGGCCTGAACACGGATATAGCAGTGGCCGAATTCGATACCCCAACCCTCAAACCCTATCCCGAGATCCCGCCGATTGAAATCGGGGTCATGGCGCATAGCAAGCCTTATGTCGCCAAGGAAGATCTGCAGCAGAAAATCGGCTTTCCCGGCGAACTGGTCGATAACTGGCAGCAGATCGCTATCGATAAAATGGGTGACCTGGTGAACAATTCCCGGGCACTGCGCGTATTTCTCGACAGCTGTGTCAAATGCGGCGCCTGTACCGATAAATGTCACTACTACCTCGGTACCTCGGACCCCAACAACATGCCGGTCGCACGCCAGGATCTGTTTCGTTCGGTCTACCGGCGTTACTACACCCTGGCGGGCAAGTATTTCCCGGGCCTGGTCGGTGCGCGCGACATGGATCAAAAGGTCATCGATGAATGGTATAGCTATTTTCACCAATGCTCGCAATGCCGGCGCTGTTCGGTTTACTGCCCCTATGGTATCGATACCGCTGAAATCTCGATGGCGGCGCGTGAAATCATGGATACCATCGGCGTGGGTCAGAAATACTGCAACGAAATCATCGGTAAGGCGCAAACCATCGGTAATAACCTCGGCCTGCCCGAACCGGCGCTGGCCAATACGCTCGAAGGACTGGAAGAGGATATCGAAGAAGAAACCGGCGTCACCGTGCGCATGCCGCTCGATGTAAAAGGCGCCGACATCCTGCTGATCACACCCTCGGCCGATTTCTTCGCCGAACCCCATGTCGATGGCCTGATCGGTTATGCCAAGGTATTTCACCAGGCGGGAATGAGCTGGACGCTTTCCAGTTATGCCAGCGAGGCGGCCAATTTCGGTATGTTCATCGGCTCCTACGAAAATATGCAGGTACTGGCCTTGCGTATTCGCGAAGCCGCACTGGAACTCGGCGTCAAACGCATCGTTTTCGGTGAATGCGGACACGCCTGGCGGGTCGCGTATAACTTTCTCAATACGCTGGCCGGACCCTTCGATTTTCTCGACTCGCGCTACCCGATGCCGCAGCATATCTGCGAAGTAACCTACGATTTACTGCAGCGCAATGCGCTCAAAATGGATCCGTCAGCCAACGATGACATGGTGCTGACCTTCCACGATTCCTGCAATATAGCGCGCGGCTCACGCATGGGTGATTTCGAGGGCGGGCAATTTGTTATTCCGCGCGAAGTCATCAAGGCGAGCTGCAATCATTTTATCGATATGCCCGGCGATACCACTAAAGAGGCCACTTTCTGCTGTGGCGGCGGCGGCGGCCTGTTGACCGACGACCTGATCGAACTGCGCGTCAAGGGCGCGCTACCGCGAATGGAGGCGCTCAAACAGGTTGTCGACCAGCACGGCGTCACCCACCTGGCCGCGATCTGCGCAATCTGCAAAAGCCAGTTCAGCAAGATCCTGCCCTATTACGGGTTCGAGATGGACCAGGTCGTCAGTATCCACCAATTAGTCAGCAACGCCATCCAGTTGGGCGGCGAGCAATAGATTTAGAATTTTATCCGGAGAAACAACATGGCAGCGTCAGAAAAGGAAGTGAATCAAAAGCTCACCTTCAGAATATACGAGGATGGCGTGCATCGCTGGCGTTCGCAGGGTGAGAACATCTTCAACGAAGATACCTCGAACAAGTGTCCGACCTACGTGCATCGCACCCCGCCCTGCCAGGGCAGCTGTCCTTCCGGTGAAGATGTCCGTGGCTGGTTGAACATCGTGCGCGGTATCGAGCTCCCGCCCGCAGATGTCAGCATGCAGGAATACGCGTTTCGCCGCTCTACCGACGCCAATCCGTTCCCATCGATGATGGGCCGTGTCTGCCCGGCTCCCTGCGAACAGGGTTGCAATCGCAATAACGTCGACGACTTTGTCGGCATCAATGCGGTGGAACAGTACATCGGTGATTCCGCCAGGACCGAGGGTTTCAAATTCGGCGATCTGCCCGCTATTGGAAAGCACCGGGTTGCGATCATCGGTGGCGGACCCGCGGGTCTGGCCGCGGCTTACCAGTTGCGACGTAAAGGCATCGCCAGCACCATTTTCGACGATCACGACGAACTCGGCGGTATGTTCCGTTATGGCATCCCCGGTTATCGCACACCACGCGAATTTCTCGATCATGAAATCAACCGCATCC
>Ga0209271_10000632_pt1 | contig 12132 bp, 10 predicted proteins | sample tdAd002_FD_187123 | JGI IMG/M metagenome (GOLD analysis project Ga0209271, IMG submission 187123) | Marine sediment microbial communities from the Atlantic coast under amendment with organic carbon and nitrate - tdAd00.2 (SPAdes)... | ecosystem: Environmental > Aquatic > Marine > Coastal >... | reverse complement strand
GGCCCCACGGCAGCTGCGTCAGCCAGTCCAGATAGTTTCGTGTGGTGGCGTATTCCGGTGAACCGGTTTCCAGCACCGAGAACTTCTGCATCTCTTCATCGATGCGTTTCTGCGCGGCTTCGGGGAGGGTCAGCGTTTCAATGCGTTCCTTGAACTTGTCGGCTTCTGCGGTGCGATCGTCCTTGGATATACCCAGCTCTTTCTGGATGACTTTCATCTGTTCACGCAGGATGTGTTCACGCTGGTATTCCTGCATTTCCTCTTCGACCTGTTTACGAATATCCGCCTGAGCCTTGGCGACCTCCAGTTCCTTGCTGATAAGCACGTGCACACGTTGCAGCCGGGTCAGCAGGTCAATCGCTTCCAGGACCTCCTGCTGTTCCTCGTTGGCGGATGTTGTCAGGCTGGCGGCGAAATCAGCGAGGTGTGAAGGATCGTTGGGGTGGAAGTTATCCAGGAACAGTTTGAACTCTTCGCCGTACAAGGGGTTCAGCGGTACCAGTTCCTTGATGGTGTTGATGATGGCAATGGCATAGGCCTTGATCTCGGCAATTTCCTCGTAACGTTCTTCCGGGAAGTAATCGACCCGCGCACTGAACGGAGCGCTGGTATTTAACCAGTCGGAAACACGGAAGCGTTGCAGACCTTCCAGCAATACCTGCATGCGCCCGTCTATCCGGCTGACGCGGTGAATGCGGCAGGCGGTCCCCATGGGGTAAAAATCATCCACAGCGGCGTGTTCTGCGCGCCTGGTCTTCACCAGTATCACACCGATGACGCTGTTGGCGTTTTCCTGTGCCGCTTTAATCGTCTCGGCCCATTGTTCGGGGTCAATCAGCAGCGGAATGACCTGGCCAGGGAAGAACGGACGCTCGGCGGTAGGCAGAATCGGTATGGCGCCAGGCAATATATCCTGGGCTCGAACCAGTCCACTGGCGGACGCGGTGTTTTCTGGGGCGGAGTCTTCCGGGTGATCGATATCCATAGTTGGCTTTCTGTCTCTTCTGAGTGTTTCAGAGGTGGAGTGGCATGGTAGAGAATTCAAGGGATATAAGGAACTGCTGATTCACCCCGAATAGATATCCACAGGTTCTGTGGATATCTTTGTGGATTAAGTCGTTGAAAGGCACTGTAAGCGCTAAAAATACAGTATCTATGTTAAATCGGACATTTCTGCCCCAAAATAGTCATATGCATATATAACAATAGGTTACATGCCTTTTATAGACTGAGGGTGAGGCGGTTCACGCTTTGTTCAATGATTTTCTTATAGACGCATGTTACCTGTGCATAACAACTGTCGGTCAGTTCCTGGCTGCGGAGAAAAGTCAATACCCTAATGGGATATTTTTCTTTGTACTTTCAGACAGTTTTTTCCCGCTGACCCGCTCGTTAAGCGCCGTCGTGGCGGCATCAGTGTACCCCGCCGCGCAACTCGACGCGGCGGTTGCTGACCAGGCCCGCCCAGGTGCTGTTATCCGCGATCGGCTGCAAACCGCCATAACCGTGCGCTTTCAGATTACCGGCATCGACGCCGCGTGAGATCAGATAGTTCCTGACGGTTTCGGCACGCCGCTGGGACAGCCGCAGGTTATAGGCCCGGTCTCCCTGGGAGTCTGTGTGCCCTGCGACTTCATGCCGGACGTGCGTTTGCTTTCGCAACACTGCGGCGACCCGGTCGAGGATAGCGCGTGACTCATCGGTGAGTTCGGATGAGTCATAACGAAACTTTACGCCCTGCAGCGATACCGGACTGTCGTTCAGGCTGACCGCGCCACTGGCTTTGCTCAGGCCAGCCGCGCTGCCGGCTGCCGCCGCTTCGGCTTTTGCGGCGGCATCATCGGGGCTGGCGGGTGGCGATGGTGGCGGTCCGGCTGCCACTTCTATGCTGGCGAAACTGGCCTTGGCCTGGATCAGGCTTTCACTGCAGGCAGCCAGTTCCGTCTGCAGCCGGTAGCGCGCGGTGTTGGCATTGACCAGGGATTGGCGCGCATCTGTTTCGGACGAGCGCAGACCTGTCAGTTTATCGTTCAGTGCCGCGTGTTGCGCCTGGCAGGTTTGATTGCAGGTGCTGGACAGTTGCTGCCTGGCTGGCGCCGTCTCCGCTTGCGCCTGCTGAAGTTCGGCCCGGGCAGCCTGCAGTTCTTTGTCCATCGTGGCCAGCTGCTGATCGCGGTCGGCGAGAGCCTGGCGCAGTTGCTCGCGATCCTTTTCCAGTGCCTGGATGTGTGCCTGGATGTCGCTGTCCTGCCAGTTGTTTGCGGACAGGGAGGCTTTAACCGCTTCCAGTTCTCCGGCAAGCTGTGTTACCTGGGTCTGTCTCGCCTGATAGGCCGCCGCGACGGCGGCCAGTTGATCTTCGAGCGTCTGTTGCATGATGGCGTTCTGTTGGTGCCGCGTCTGTGCCCAGTAAAGGGTTTCACCGGCCTGCTGGAGCAGTTCCTGCACCCACTGCAATTCCTCCCGGTTACTGCCCAGTGCGGCGCGCAGCTGTTCCATTTCGGAGGGTAAGGTTGCCGCCGGAGTGGGCAATGCTCTGACGGGGGTGGGTTGTTGTGCAGGTGGCGGGTAGGCCGTCCGATGCTCGGCCTGCCGGTCCGTGGTTGTTGCGGTTTGCCCGCTGCCGCTCGGATCCGGGGTGGCGGCGGAAATCAAAGACAGTGAAGCGGCGATAAAGGCCAGTGTAATGAGCACGGTTTTCATCCTGCGGGTTCCCTCCGTTGACGCGATCAGTCACTAGATATTGTAGATTAAGACGCCGATGGTCTCAACATCATGTGATCAGCTGTTACGCATCATACAGAACGCCGCCGGCACACGCAGCGCTCGCCATGCCACCGCCCGGTCTGTTCGCAGGTGAGGGGTTTTTCAGGGTGAGGTTTATCTTCTTAAAGGTGATCGTTCAGCATGACCACCAAGGTTGTAGTCAGGACGACGGACATAGCCGCCAGAATCCATTTGAGATCGGTGGGCGGGTTGCTCTGTTTATCAGAGGTACCCAGCTGCCTTGGCAGGGGTGGCATAATGTATTCCTCCATTCACGGCTCTTACTCGATAGCGGCTTCCATATGCCGCATGTGGTCCGGTCGTGTTCAGTGTTATGGTATTTAGATACCTGAGTTGGTTAGTCAGGTATCGTGAAGTGTAGACGCCAGTCCGGTTTAGTCAAGGGGTATATATACCGGGTAGTGCTTGCCGTCGGCTTGTGATGCAAACCCGGTATTCCTGTGGAGTGCGGTTCTTTCAGGTGAGCTCGATATACATCGGCCTGATTTGCTTGTAAAAGATGGCGAGGGGCTGCTTGCGCGAGAGGGTGATAATCCTGGTGCCGGACTGGTAAAGAATGTGGTAGGTCAAATACAGGTGCAACTCACCCGGGTTTTCCAGGCGCTGCCTGAGCGCAGCAGTGCCGGCTTTGTCCCCTGTTGTCGAAAGCGTGTAATGAAACTCGCCGACCCGCACACAGTTCTGGCTGATGGTCAATATCGGAGACTCGCGTTGCCTGCCGAGTACTTCCCGATAAAGCGCTTTGGTCAACTCCCTGGGTAAAATGAAACCGACCTGATTCTCGGCTGACAGCCAGTTGATGGCATCATCTTCCCGGGACAGGTTTTCGTGCTCACCAAAAGCCTGGCACCAGCCTTTGAAAAAAGCAGAATAACGCTGGGCTTTGCGTTGGGGCGACACACAGGCGAGTATACAGACTGGGCATTCATAACGCAGCCGCGGCGTGCAACAACCCGGCCGGCCGGCGTGCGCACGGGGCGCTATGCGCTCTTGTTCACTTGCCGGACCCGGCGAATACCCGCAGAATACCTGTCACTCTCAATTGAACTCCCAATTGAACTCCGCCCGGGCCGGTCCGGTCATAATTCAGGGCATGGCAGCTAAAGGGATATCTTCAAGTGATCAAACGCCTCATTCTGGTTCTCCTGCTGCTGACGGCCATGTTCGGCGGCATTTTCGGCTGGAAGCATTTCAGCGGGCAGAAGATGGCCGCCATGATGGCACAGCCGCAACCACCGGCCACGATTGCTGCGGTGGAAGTCACGCTGGAAACCTGGCAGCCTTATCTGCACGCCGTCGGCAGCGTCGAAGCGACCCAGGGTGTCTCTGTCACCACCGAAGTGCCGGGACAGGTCAGGGAGATCCTGGCGGAGTCCGGCCAGCACATCGAGGCCGGTGACATCGTTCTGCAGCTCGACGACAGTGTCGATCAAGCCGAACTTGACGGCCTCATCGCACAGCACACGCTGGCCAGGCTGCAGTTCGATCGCGCCCGTAAGCTGGTCAAGGACCGCTCGGTTTCACAATCGGAATATGATCAGTCACGGGCACAGATGGACAGTGCCGCGGCCACGGTTACGTCCAAACGCGCGGTGATCGGCAAGAAGGTCATCCGTGCACCGTTCAGCGGACAACTCGGTATCGTGGAAGTCAATCTGGGTGAGTACCTGTCACCCGGGGCGACCATCGTGCCATTGCAGGCACTGGACCCGGTATTTGTCGATTACACACTGCCCGAGCGCCACTTCGCGAAAGTCAAGGTCGGGCAGCGCGTCAAAGTCGAGGTGCAGGCCTATCCGGGGCGAACCTTCGAGGGCGCCGTCAGCGCTATCAACCCCGGCATCGAATCGGGCACCCGCAGCCTGCGGCTGCGAGCAACCCTGGACAACCCCGATTACCTGCTGCGTCACGGTATGTTTGCCGAAGTGCGAACAGTGCTGCCGGCGCGCGATAGCATTCTTACTCTGCCGCGCACGGCGATCACCTATAACCCCTATGGTGAATCGGTGTTCATTGTCGAGGATAAGGACGGCGTCCAGGTTGTGCAGCGCCGCCCGGTGAAAACCGGCGAAGTGCGCGGTGGGCGGGTGGAGATTAGCGAGGGTCTGCAGGCCGGCCAGCAGGTGGTCTCCGCCGGTCAGAACAAGCTGCGCAACGGTCAGGCGGTCAGCATCGATAACAGCGTCAAACTCGAAGCCGCGGTCAGCGGCGGATGAAATTCACCGATCTGTTTGTCAACCGGCCGGTACTGGCGAGCGTCATCAGCCTGTTGATCCTGCTGGTCGGCCTGCGTGCGCTGGCCTCGCTGGAGGTGCGCCAGTACCCGGAAACCAAGAATACGGTAGTGACCGTCACCACCGTCTACCCGGGTGCCAGCAGCGAACTGGTCAAGGGTTTTATCACCACCCCCCTGCAGCAGGCGATCGCCGAAGCCGATGGTATCGACTACCTGTTCGCGCGATCCACGCAGGGCAGATCGACCATCGAAGCGCACATGGAGCTGAATTACGATCCCAACGCCGCGGTCGCCGAGATCCAGGCCAAGGTCGCCAGCCAGCGTAATGTCCTGCCGGACGAGTCCGACGACCCGGTGATCGATTCCACCACCGGTGAAACCACCGCGCTCATGTACCTGGCTTTCTACAGTGACAGCATGTTGCCCTCGCAGATCACCGATTACCTGTTACGCGTGGCCCAGCCGCAGTTGCAGGCGGTACCCGGCGTGGCCAAGGCGGAACTGATTGGCAACAAGACCTTTGCCATGCGTATCTGGCTGGATCCGAAACGTATGGCCGCCCTGAGTGTCACCGCCAACGATGTGCGCGAGGTGCTGCGCGCCAACAACTATCTGGCCGGTGTCGGCCAGACCAAGGGCGTCTATACGGCAATCAATCTCAATGCCACCACCGATCTGGCCAGTGCAGAGGACTTTCGCAATCTGGTGGTGCGTTCCGCCGACGGCACACTGGTGAGGTTGTCCGATATCGCCAGCGCCGAACTGGGCGCCGAGGATTACGATTCCACCAGCTGGTACAAGGGCAAGCCGGCGATCTTCGTCGGCGTGAAGCAGGCGCCCGGTGCCAACCCGCTGAGCGTGGCAAAACGCGTGCGCGGGCTGATGCCGGAAATCCGCCAGCAGTTACCCGATGGCCTGGACGCGCACATCCCCTACGACGCCAGCGTGTTCATCGAAGATTCCATCGATGAAGTGTTCAAGACGCTCATCGAAGCAGTCCTGATCGTCCTGTTCGTGGTCTACATGTCGCTGGGTTCGGCGCGTGCGGCCATCGTGCCGGCGGTCGCCGTGCCGCTGTCACTGGTCGGTGGCGCCTTCCTCATGCTGCTGATGGGCTTTTCCATCAACCTGCTCACCCTGCTGGCGCTGGTGCTGGCCATCGGCCTGGTGGTGGATGACGCCATTATCGTGGTGGAAAACGTGCACCGGCATATCGAAATGGGCAAGTCGCGTTACGATGCGGCACTGATCGGCGCGCGGGAACTGGCCTTGCCCATCATTGCCATGACCACCACCCTGATCGCGGTCTATGCGCCCATCGGTTTCATGGGCGGCCTGGTGGGTACCCTGTTTACCGAGTTCGCCTTTACCCTGGCCGGCGCCGTGCTGATCTCCGGCGTGGTGGCGCTGACCCTGTCACCGATGCTGTCGTCCAGGGCGCTCAAACCGCACGGTCAACAGGGCCGCTTCGAGCAGTGGGTGGAACACTGGTTCGAGCGACTGGCGGCGCGTTACCGGAAAATGCTGCACGGTATGCTGGATGCGTTGCCCGTCACCCTGTTGTTTGCGGCGGCGGTGCTGGTGTCGATCTTTTTCATGTTCATCACCAGCAAGAACGAACTGGCGCCGGTGGAGGACCAGAGCATCCTGTTCTTCCAGGCCACCGCACCGCAGACCGCCACCATTGAATACAACGAAGCCTATACCAGGCAGATCGTCGACGCTTTCGAAAGCGTGCCCGAGTACCACGAAAGCTTTTTCCTGCTCGGCCGCGGTGAACCGACCACGACCTTCGGCGGTTTCAAAATGGAACCGCCGTCGAAACGGCCGCGTTCGCAGATGGAGGTGCAGCCCGAAATACAGGCCAAGCTGCAGAAGATTGCCGGCTTCCAGACCGCCGTGTTTCCGCGCCCCAGCCTGCCCGGTTCCGGCGGCGGCCTGCCGGTTCAGTTTGTGATAACCAGCGACGCCGGTTACCAGGAACTCGAACAGTTCGCCGATCAGCTCATCGGTCGCGGTATGCAAAGTGGCAACTTCATGTTCCTGATGAAAGAACTGCAATACAGCCGGCCGCGCACCACGCTGGTCATCGATCGCGACCGCGCCGGCGACCTCGGTATCAGCATGCAGGACATCGGCCGCAATCTGGCCACCCTGCTGGGTGGTAACGACGTCAACCGCTTCAGCCTGGAAGGCCGCAGTTACAAGGTCATTCCGCAGGTCGCGCGCGAGTTCCGCCTGCAGCCGGATCTGCTCAAGGACTATTATATTCGTCCCGGTTCGGACGAACTGGTCAATCTGTCGGCCGGTCTGTCCGGCACCGGTGCGGCGCGTCAGCTCGGCGCTGCGGCGCTGGTACCGCTGGATTCGTTCATTCACCTGGAGAAAACCGTCGAACCCAATCAGCGCACCCAGTTCCAGCAGCTCAATTCGCTGACCGTGCAGGGCGTGATGGCACAGGGCGTACCGCTCGGTGATGCCCTGCATTACCTGGAGGGTGTCGCCGGGGAGATCTTCCCGCGCGGTTTCAGCTGGGACTACTCGGGCCAGTCCCGCCAGTATGCCCAGCAGGGCAGTGCACTGGTCGTCACCTTCTTCCTGTCCATCCTGGTGATCTACCTGGTGCTCGCCGCCCAGTTCGAAAGCTGGCGCGACCCGGTGATCATCCTGGTATCCGTGCCCATGTCCATCGCCGGGGCACTGGCGTTTATCACCCTGGGGTTCGCCACGCTCAACATTTATACCAAGGTGGGTCTGATCACCCTGATCGGCCTGATCGCCAAGAACGGCATTCTGATCGTCGAGTTTGCCAACCAGCTGCAGATACACGAAGGGCTGAACAGGCGGGAAGCGGTGGAGCGGGCCGCCGCCATTCGCCTGCGGCCGATTCTGATGACCACGGTCTCCATGATCGTCGCCATGGTGCCGCTGCTGACCGCCAGCGGTCCGGGCGCCGTCAGCCGCTTCCATATCGGCCTTACCATTGCCAGCGGCCTCGGTATCGGAACCCTGTTTACCCTGTTCGTGGTCCCGGCCGTGTATCTGTTGTTGGCGCGCGAACACGGCCAGTTGAAAGAGGCGGGCGTGGCGACAGCAGCGGGCTAGTCCGCTGATAGTGTGACGCAAGTCTCAAAAAAACCCCCGCAGCTGCCGAGAATATAAAAGGTAGCACGAATTTACTGATTCCTTTTGGCAGCCCGCCGATGAAAGTCATATGAAAGTCATAGTTGAAGCCACTCATCTGAAAAAAGGTATGTATGTGTCCGAGCTGGACCGGCCCTGGCTCGACACGCCATTCCTTTTTCAGGGCTTCAGAATCACCAATATCGAAGAGGTCGATCAGATCCGGAACCTCTGCGACTTCGTTTTCGTCGACATCGACAAGAGCAAGGTCCCCGTTACGCCGGCGATGTCCAAGGCCGCTCCCCCCGGCGTCAAACCCGAAAAACAGAGTTACGCCAGAATCATCAGGGAGCCATTGCCGTACACGGAAAAATTCGAGGATGAGTTCAGCCGCGCCCGGGACTGCTATCAGCTGGCGGCGGAAGAAGTGGGCACCTTGTTCGAGGACGCCAGAATGGGTCACAGTCTTGACGTGAGCGGCGCCAGGACCACCGTGACCGGGATGGTGGCCAGTATATTACGGCATCCCGATGCCCTGGTGCTGCTGACAACGCTCGGTAACAGGGACAGTGGCCTGGTGACGCACGCGCTTTCTGTCTGTACGTTGTCGCTGGCATTCGGTCGCTATCTGGGTTTGAAAAACGAGGCGCTGGTTGATCTGGGGCTGGGTGCCTTGTTGCACGATATCGGCAAGATCAAGCTGCCCGACGAGGTGCTGGACAATGCAGTCAACGCCTCTGAGGAAGAAAGGGCCCTTCTGGAAGGGCATACCATGATCGGTGCAATGATGTTGAAAAACCTGGGGGGCCTCCCGGATAACGTCATTGCCATTGTTAACGATCACCACGAACGTGCCAACGGATCAGGTTATCCCCGCAAAATGACATGTTCCGAAATCGGTATGCAAACCAAGATTGTTGCGATCGTGGATACCTACGACAGTATCACCCGCGGTGTGCATGGCTACCAGAGCATCAGGGTGGATGAAGCCCTGAAAAGCATATACGCCTGGCGGCACGAAATGTTCGATGAGTTGCTGGTGGAGAAATTCATTCAGTGCGTTGGCATCTATCCACTCGGCAGTGTCGTGGAACTACGCACAGGGCAGATCGGAATCGTGATCTCCTCGTGTCCGGATGCGCGCCTGTTTCCGAGAATCATGCTTGTTCTGAACGCGCAGGGGGAACCTGTTGAACCGCCGGAAATGATTAACCTGACCCTGTTCAGAGAGAAACTCGATACCAATGATTTTGAGGTGAAGCGACTGGTGGATGGCGAGCGCTACGATATCGACGTGCGCCAGTATATCCTGCGTGAACTCCCCCTAGGCTGACGTGTCGTTCGGTTTGAAATGAACAACCGTGCTGGCCGGATCAGCAGCCTCATTCGCAACCGCACCGTATAAGCGCATGGGTTGCGATTTTCCGCGGATTCGGTGTGCCCCCAGGTCACAGAACAAGGCCTTCTGGCGAGCGGGCAGAAGTTCGTAAACGCTGTCCGAACTGATGATTTTGTAACCCAGGCGCTTGCCCAGACCGTCGAGCCGGCTGGCGGTGTTTACAGCATCACCGATGAAGGTATATTCAAAGCGCTCGGCGGATCCGATAGTGCCGGCAGCGGCCCGGCCACAGTTCAGACCGATGCCGATATCGAAAGTTGTCCCGTCGCGCATAACCGCTGAGCCGGTATGCATGAGAATATCGCACGCCGCGTCGACCGCGTTTTCGACATAGCGTGGATCATTGTCTACACCGAACACGGCCAGAATCGCGTCGCCGAGAAACTTGTTGACGATACCATTGTGTTCGGCAACCACGTCCGCCAGTTTGGTGAAATAGGCGTTGAGAAACATGATCACTTCATCAGGTGGTTTGTTTTCGGCGTAGCTGGTGAATTTTCTCAGATCACAGAACAGAATTGCCAGGTTGAACTGCTCAGCTTTTTTCAGTTCTTTTTGATTGTCTGCCAGTAACTTCTCCATGATATCGGGGCTGACGACCCGTTTAAGCGTGCGCTGGATTTTGTCTTTTTCCCTGAGCTGGTTAATGATCAGGTTGGTCTGTTGGGCAATGCGGCCAAACTCGTCTTCGGTGAGGACCGGCACATGGTCGTTCAGGTCCCCATCCTGAATTTTCCGGAGGGTGGTGATCTGGTTTTCGAACATATTCTGCAAGTGCACTGAATACGAAAAGATCACCCGGGTGGTCAGGATGGTGACAATGCCGAGTATGAAAAGCGTTTCGAATATGAATTCCTGCTTGATCTGCCTGGCTTCTATGTCGGCGAACAGCTGGTCAGGCAGCAGATAGCCGTAGGCGCTGAGGGCGGTGGCAAGGGTTACCAGAAGCACGGTGGTGCTGAGAAAAATGCTCAGTTTTTGTGATACCGGCAGGGCTTTGTCGCTCAAGGGCGCGTCGTCGCAGCGATCCAGGTGATGGCCGGAAAACACTCTGTGCAGGGCACTGTCGATACTGGCGAAATAGCCTATGATCAGTGCCCAGATGCCGGTTTTCAGCGCGGTATAGGGTGCGTGCCTGTAGACGAACAGCTCAAGGCACAGTAATACGGTTGCGAGCAGGGCAAACAAAGTCAGATCGAACTGTAGCTGGCGCCGTGCGCGGCGCAACGGTGGAACACCGCGCAGCAGTTTTTCCTCGAGCAGCGTACGAGCGATGCCGGCTATAAAATAAGGTAAAGCAATCAAAAGGATAATATAGTACTTCGGATATCCCAGGTAGGTGGAGGTGCTACGGAATGTGAAAATACTCAATACCAGCACGCTGAGCAGGTAATAGGAGAAGATCTGGAAGCGGGTTGCGTAGCTCATTCCTTATAGTTCGCTTCAAACCGCGAAAAATTTAGCGCTAAATCGCAGAACCCGTGTGAACTGGTTCACATTAACCGGATTATTTCCTGTTCATTACAGGTGTTCAGCCAGTACCCCGCTGGTTTTGCGTAAGCGGGCACCGAGCTGCCGGGCAAGGCGCCACAGGATCCTGATTCCCAGTGGCGCAGATTCCTCGGTAATACGCAGCAGATTGCGCTTGGTCAGAATGATGACCTCGGCTTCCTCGACAACTTTTGCTGTCGCCGAGTGCGGAAAATCATCCACAATGGATATTTCTCCCAGACAACTCCCGGAGCGTGCCGTTGCGATATGTTTTTCCTCACTGAACCCGAATTCCTTCAGGATGTTGACTTTGCCCTTTACGATAAAGGCCAGGTATTTATCCTTACCGCCTTCCCTGAATAAGGCGACGCCGACCGGTGCCCGGTAAGCGTGCGTGTAGTTGACGACAAACTCGATTTCCGGACGGGTAAAACCCCGGAACAACTGTGTGGATTCCAGCATCCGGCACAGCTCCTCCTTGAATTTGCGGCCGATACCGATTTCTTCGAGTTCACTGAAACTGTCTACATGCTTTTCCATATCATCGGCCAACTGTGTAAGGTTTAGCCTGATTACGAATCAGCGAAGCGACCGGGTGTTGCTGTGCTTCAGGCTGTGGTTGTTACTCAGATGCCTCGCCATAATCGATCATAGCCGCTGGTGCACACGCATACCGTGACCTGGTTCTCGTATCACACTCCGCTACAATGGCAGTTTGGTAATCCGGCTATCTTACAAGCCAGTTTGCAGCCGCCCTGTGCAAACAGACCTTCCAGATGTTTTCTGGTGCATGGCGCAGTGGGATTGATCTGCTTGCTAAGGTTTTTAATAATGACTCTTGGTTCAGGGGCAATGCCATATTCTGAGTAATAGTCCCGTAAAAAATTAATAATGAGCCAATGGCAATCCGTCAAATCCAGATCATGTTCTTTTGCCAGTTTTACAGCAAAATCTTTATCCCATGCATCAAAATTAATCAGATAACCCCGGCTATTTAATTCCAAGCCTGTGCTTTGATTTAACATGTGACCCTCCCAAGTCGGCTTTATGCCGAATACCAGGCTGAATTTTCGCGATCTTCAGTCAGTCGCGTTTG
>Ga0209271_10000631_pt1 | contig 12136 bp, 18 predicted proteins | sample tdAd002_FD_187123 | JGI IMG/M metagenome (GOLD analysis project Ga0209271, IMG submission 187123) | Marine sediment microbial communities from the Atlantic coast under amendment with organic carbon and nitrate - tdAd00.2 (SPAdes)... | ecosystem: Environmental > Aquatic > Marine > Coastal >... | reverse complement strand
AGGAGTTCCTGCATTCATCATAGCGTCAAAAACTCGTCTATCTTGACACATAACACTTACTGCTGCAACTTTCATGCCCATATCGAATAAAGTCTTGGCATTTTTTAATCTTTCACAATTTTCATCGGTCACCTGAGTACCCGTTGAAATACCAAGTATTTGTGTTTGGATTGCACCCGCTACTCCGAACGTACATAGATCAGAGTTGGATGTGTTGATTGTTGGTGAGATGGCAGAGGCGGGTGGTGACTTTAAAGTAGTCTCTGTACTACCACTGGTTATCACTGTTGATTCAGTGACAATGGGTACTACAGAATCCCCGTCCCCTTCGGTCGGAGCGTCTTGCGCTATTGATGTTGTTGATGCCATTAATAATATAAGCATCCAAAAAGAAATAATGTATCGCATAAAAAAGTTCCACTGTTAGTTTAATACAGTAGTTATTTATACGAATGATATCGTTACGTAAGGAAAATGTGTCGGAAAATTGACACCTAGATAAGACCTCTGCGAACTAAGTCACGATAATTTTCGATCTTCTCTCTTTTCGGCCCTTGCGGAGTTACCTTAGTTCTTATATGTATAAAATTTGCTTTCTCTACATCGGGTTCAAATGAAGAATAGTTCCACATCTGACCATTCAGATATACGTCTTTGTCAGTATGTTTCATACCTAACTTGTTTGCCAAACAATGCATGACACCTTCATCATGATATCTTCGTGCAAACGCCATCAAGATGTCCTCTGTGAGTGCCTCACGGAACTTCTGACGGACTTCTCTTGACAACCGGAACACTGACCCACCCCAGTAAGGTGCTTCTACGGATCCGTAAAGCGGCAACAAACCGGCAAGGTTTTGCCGCAATCCTGTCTGGATTGCCGTGTGTCTGCCGATCCCTGTATCGTCTGTAAAGATGTTTTGATTACAAGTCTTTGCGACAAACATGTCTGCATCCACCATAACCACATAGTCATACTCATCATACTTCTCATCAAGGTAGATAAGTTTCTGACACGGGTAATCCATCTTATGTGCAATCTTCTTCTCAAACACGATACCACGAATGAACTCGTAATCTGCACCAATCTTCTCTGCGTAACCTTTGATTGACTCAGTAGACTTCTCTACCAGTTCGTTCATTGGCCCTGCCCAGTGTTGTAAGATTATATTTTTCATAGTGTGTCAAACGCTTCTTTTACTAGATTCGCAAATACTGGTTGACATTTCTCGCCTGGGTGCTTCTGTGGTTTGTAGTCATCAAGTTCTTCTGCGATAGTCGCTAGATCTGTATATCTGTTCAGACCAAACCTAGAAGTGTCTCTAAGATAATTAAGATCTTGTTGTATCCAGTTCATCCATTCTCCCCAATGATGATTGGGGTGTTTACCGTCATAAAGAAATGGTTTCATCACGTCAATCATTTCTTCCCACATTCGATAATGGAACACACCCTGCACTAACTTGATACCGAACCTTTCACACAACCACTGGAGTTGAGTCATGTACGACATACCACGAATCATTTGTTCACGCAATATGTCATGGTGATCATATAGGTAATCAAATGCTTGTGCGATATCTCTGTTTTCCAGTAGGTTGATTCTTGCAGGAGATGTCTGAGTCATGCATTCTTTTCTTTGGATCTTCATCATATCTTCGATGCCAGGCCCGTAACTCTCTGCAATTTCAGTTCTCTCCCATGAAGACCATAGGACAACTAGGTGGGTAATATCGTCTCTCTGATCACTAGTCCGGAGAAACTTCATGAGATCTCGAAAGATCTTATCATTACCATTCCCACACATGGCTATGTTTTTATGTTCCATACCCATCTGTTCAGCGAGAATATGTGGCCATCCTAACTCCCAGTGGGTAGGGGTCTCATTTTCACATCCGTCTAGTTCGTCTCCCCAAACGAAGGAGCACCCAGTGACCAATAACATTTATTACTTATTTTCCTCATCGTGAACGTACAGTTGGATCAATGCATAGTGCAATACTTTCATTAGATCTTTTCGTGCATCTTCAGGACTGCCCTTACGACCATACCTCTTTGCATACTTGACCACGTTACCCAGACAGAAACCAGTACCATGACCAGAGTCAATAATGATGTCTGTTGCCTGATACTTATCAGTTGCGTAATGTTGGTCATATGTACTATCGACATACGCCTGTACTTCAGTTAACAATTCCCTTTCACGGAACTTATACTCCAGACGTTTACCGTCTTCTAGAATCATGTAGTCCTCATCGGTAACATTTAATGTCAATGTCACGTCACCGTCATATTGTGTATCCCATGGTGGGGTGTGTGCAGTTATTGTGCCTGTATTACTCATTTTCAATTTCCTCAATCAATAGATCACGCATTTGTCTTGCTTGTATGTCACGAGGATCGTTCTCTCCGTAACCGCAAAACTTATACGCAAGCGTTATTCTTTCATCTCCTGCATACGCAGAATGCCAACAATGATTGTGAGGTTCTTCCTTGGGGCCAAAGTAGTAGTGTCTACACTGCCATCCTTCAACATCTTGGATAGTCACAATCTCACCTGTCTTTATGTCTAGGTAACGAAAATATCCGTTACCAGTAGACCAAGTAAACAGTACTTGATATGCACATGCATCCCAGTTGGTATGCCACCCTACAAACCCGCCAGGCGGGTAGTAGGACAATAGTGCAGAAGTGTGTGCCCCGATCTCTGCCGCAAAGTCATACTTGACTTTCTGCATATAGTCACCCCACTTCTCAGGTTCCGCACGTACCATCTTTGCAATGGGTTGTGCGTAATGCCGATCAGGTGGCCCGACTAATTCTTCACGGGACATACACTCATTGAGGTAGGTCTCGGAACAGTAGTACTCTCCCATAGTCCTATCCTCTTCAGAACTGTACATCATATATTTGGGATCATTATAACCCTCAGTCGATAACAGTTCATCTTTGAACCCGTTCAAAGTTTCAAGAAACTCTGGATTACGGATTACAACTTCGGTCATAGAATCAGACCGGAAGTCGCTTCACGCCACGCCTTTGTGAACGTTTCGTTAGTAGGTGTAACAAACATGTAGTCGTGGAAAGTTACTTCCTCAACATTCTCAATCGCAGACATACAAACTCCACGACCAAAACCAACTTTGCCTTCCTCACCTACAACCATCAAACGTGGGTCTGTTACATACAAACCGTTCTCTGATTCATTTTCAAAACGACAGATATACTCACCAATCTGAGTCATCACTGTCACAATATCACCCTTCTGCATTTTCTTTCTCCTCAATAAACTTCTTAATTACCCATTCACCATTTGGTCTTGGTTCCCATGATAACACATTACCTACCTCTAAGTCAAGTGCATCCATCAAATCATCTGGAAATTCCAGACAAAGTTCTCCGTCCACTTCTATAACTGGACAAATGAATCTATTCACTGATTTCATTTACTGCCTCCGCAATATCTGGGAAGTGTGTAACGATGTGATCCCAACACCGATCTGCAACGATACGGTGTTCCTTCTGTGTACCATTACCTCTACGCAACATGCAGTAGTGAATCCAAGAACGTAACGATCCTGCCATATAGACAGTTGTCATAGTGTTACCTTCAGGTAGTACTACACGTGCCTGTTCCTTTGCGATACCATTATTTAATGCCCAGTTATAATTCCTTTTTGCGACATTGATAACTTCGGACTGTTTCATGTTCCAGTTTTCGTACAGACGTTCTTCGGGAGTCTTGTTACCACCCTTACCAAAATCTTCGGTATTATCTAGTTCAACAGAGTTCTGTCGATTCTTAGGATCCTGCAGACGTGCTTCACGAAGCTGAAAATCTTCTGACTCTGCGTATCTCTGGGAGAACTCTTGAAATGCAAACGAGCGGTGACGTACAATCTGTCGAGATATATCACGAGTCGTTTTAATTTCAAGTGTCATATGCACCATCTCAAACGGAGACCAGTGATCATTCTTGATCAGGTACCGTAGTAATTTTGGAGCTGTCTCACTATTACTCTGGTTAGATGGGTTACTCACACGAGCAACATATGCAATCAATTCGTTTGCATCCCATACATCACCAGTCACTCCAACGTTAGGTTTGCTAATCGCAACCAAGTTCACTTCACTCATTTAAATTTCCTTTTATGCTAAGATGTTTATATAGTGCGTTCTCACCACCGAAGATTCTAGGTTTCCATCACTATTATATGTGTATACGGTTTCTTGTTGTTGACTTGTCGCAGGTAGAAGTTTGATAGTTGTCTTGACCAAGTTCTCTCTCGGTACCGTTTTGTCCGACATTGCTTGACTAGGATATGTTCCCGATACAGGCAACGCAGGTACAGATGCGACTGGGGGAATACTATATTCCGTCATTGATCTTCTCCATGTCCTCCAGACCTTCTTCAGTCATCCAACCTCGTTCCATCATGAAGATCAGACAGAATTCAATACCATCTAATTTACCTTCTTCCTTACCTTGTCGATGACCATGCCAGAATGCAAGGGTTATCAACGCCATGATTATTGCTACTGTTTCGAATGGGGTCATACTCTGAAATCCTCGAATCGTTCTGATCTTACTCTTTGACCACTGGAACTATTATCAAACGCAGGCCCAGTGTCCTCTTCCTGATTCAACGGTGACTCGTTTTGGTCAACGTCAAACAGTCTCATCTTACTTCGGTCAATACCCACAACGAATCTAGAATACGCAGTAGGATCGTTATACCTGTTCTTTAACTGCTTAACAAGTATCTGACCATTGTTCGATAACTCTTCATTTGAAATCAAGGCAAACATGAAGTCTGCAGTTGCAGGTAGACCGAATGATTCAGATGTATCTTCAAGACCTACATCATCATTAGAATAACCAGATCGAGTTGTTTGTGTTGCGGATACAATAGGAACATCGAATTCCACTGCAAGTCCACGTAACTCTTCTGCTATCGACTTAATATATGTATAAGAATTAATCGCACCACCCATAGATTTCATACGGGATGATGCACATATATTTAGATAATCGATATAGATAATATCGGGTACGAAGTTCTTCTTCAGTTTAAGTTCATTCAATAGTGCACGGAAGTGTGACGCATTCGCTTGACCCGTAGGATATTCCTTGACAACAAGTTTACCCTGAGTCTTTTTCGCAATCGCATGTACCTTGTCGGTGAACATATCCTTAGACAGATTCTCCAACTGATCAATCGGTACGTTCAGAAGGTTAGCGTCAATACGTTCTGCGATTCGTTCCTCGGCCATCTCCATTGTGATGTATAAGACATTCTTCCCTTGAGAGAGGTTGGATCCTGCACAATGACACATAAAGAGAGACTTACCAACACCCGTCCCAGCCAGTGCGATATTGAGCGTCTTGTTCGGTAACCCGCCCTTCGTGATACGATTAAAGTAATCCAAATCGAAAGGGAGTTTCTCTTCTTGTGTGTGATAGAAATCAAAACGTTCCTCGACCATCTCTAAGTAGTCGTGACCAATATTAGTATCAAACGAAACACCCAATGCTTTAGATAGTACATCGGGTATTGCGTTCTTGGATAGTGTTTGGTGTTTACCATCAATGATAGAGATAGACTCCATCACTGCATTGAAGACCGCACGGTCTTGACACCACTTCTCAGTTCTCTCCACCAACCATTCTAGGTTCTCTGGTTCTGGTGTAAAGATGTTTGGAAGCAATTCTATCGCATGGCGATACTGTTCATCATTGAGTCGATTGTTCTCATCGATCTCAATCTTGAATGCTTCCATACTAGGGAGTTTATTATATTTAGCAATAAACTGGGTAAACTCTTTGAATAGTCCCTTGTAGACACCATCAAAGTAGTCAGGTGTAATGAATGCAGCTACCTTACGAGCGTAGTCATCATTCGTCAATAGATTCCGTAGAATCGTCTGTTCTAGTTGTATCTCCATCATCTTCCTTCTTTTTTCGCTCTCTACTATATACCGACCCGTTTCTTATACCATGTTCCAGAACATCCTCTAGAATGTCTGCTGCAAGTTCCTGCAGTTCGACATTGTTGGAATCAAGTCCCTTGATAGGTGGTTTACCTACAACCCTAAAGTTAAAGGTGAGACAGTCACGGTAACCATCAAACTTAATGGTACCGTAACGTATCACGGTTTCAGTAAAGTCGCCTTGTAGGATACGAATATCCCACGCAGCTTCATTATCAACATATTCAACGGGGATCATTTCGTAATGAATCCCCTCCGAAACTTTATTTACATCAATCGTTTTCGACATCAGAATCTACTATTGTATCAGGATCTACTTGAGTTGGCAAGCCAATTTTGAATTGTTTTTCTACAAACTCTTTGAAGTCAGTGAACTCTAGGATAGGAGTCCAGAACTCTTCATCCAACGTTTGAGCCAGACGTACCTTCGGATCAACCAATTCCCCAGTAGAACGGTCAACCCTACAATACCAACCGTTAGAAGGCTTAGCAACATAACCGCCAGCGAGAGCAACATCCAGAAGACCGCTGAAACGTTGGACACCACCATCCCAAGAAACTGAGATAGGGATCTTAGACTTTTCTTTAACATAACGACTTTTCTCCACATTGATTACAAAGTGGTATCCTTTAATCTCTGTACCTACTTTGTCTTGTTGTCTACCTAGAATCCAGATGTTATCTGCAGAGTAGTAGATACCAGTACCACCACCCACAATATCTTTAGGGAACAATCCAATCTCTTTGTAAGTATGGTTGACCGCAAGTAGAGGGATATTCTTCATTGCAAGGTATGGTGTAGTCATACGGAACAGACCCTTCAGTGCCTTCGCACGTGACATGTCTGCAACAGACTTCTCGTTCATTGCATCCTCAAGTTCTTTCTTGGATGCAAGGTTACCAATCGAATCAATCACGATGATCACATCATCGTCACGATCCAGTTGTTCTAATTGTCCAATCAGATCAAACTTCAGTTCTTCTACGTTTGAGATAGGAGTATGCAGAACCCGACTAGTGTCAATTCCAAACTGCTCGAAATAAGACTGGGGGGAACCGAACTCACTATCATAGAATAGTAATACCGCATCTTTCTTTGCCTCCAGATACGCACCCGCCATCAATAGGGCGAACGATGTTTTAAAGTGTTTAGATGGCCCTGCTAGGACTGTTAAGCCTGGCGTGACACCACCATCAAATGATCCCGACAACGCAACGTTCACCATCGGAACATTGGTTGGAACCATATCTTTCTCAGTAAAGAACTTACTCTCCGACAGTACTTCAGTTGCTTTGAGTTTCGAGTTCTTTTTTAGTTTGTCCATTATTGACATCATCATCTCCAAATGTAATGTTGTTTACTTTTTCACGTTCATCTAGATCATATTGTACACGATAAGTACTGTTAATGTCAAGCACTTTCTGCAACAAATCGAAATTATTTTCCTCACCACGAGTCTCAGAAAACTTTAGAAACGCCATTGTGTCTTTTGGTAGACACGCACCACCGAACCCACGTTTCTTATCAGGGCCGGGCACTCGTGTATGTTTATATCCGATACGATCATCTGCACCCATTGCACGAGTGATCATATTGTAACTACAATCAAAAGAATCTACCACGTCCCTCAATTGATTGAAGAACGTCAGTTTAGTTGCGAGGTATGCATTGGTCGCATACTTTACAAACGATGCTTCGCAACCAGACATGCGGTAGTACTTATCAGACCTACAGTTAGAAAAGATATCATAGATCTGTGTGAGTTCATCACATGCACCGTTAGTACCACCAAAGACATGGTGTTCTGCATTAACAAAATCCTCACACGCAGACTTCTCTGTCAAAAACTCAGGGTTGTATACGAACCTATCAAGTGCACCATCTACCATAGAGTTGTAAATTCGATCTACAATATCAGGTGTGATTGTTGATTTGACAACAACAAATGCATTAGTGTGGATCAACAACTTGAGCGCTGCATCTTCTACAATAGACGCATCCACAAATCCAGATTCAGGATTCTGTGGTGTTGGTGCACATACAAATACGACTTGTGGTTTCCACTTGATCAAGTCATCAATGATGGTGTCATAATTAGGATCCACCAAGAAGTGTTCTACCATAGGATGAGAGAACGCATACTCTACCGCTTTACCCACAAACCCATGACCAACAATACCCATACGTAATTTATTGTTAGGACTTATGGGTAACGGAGTTCCTTCTTTAACTTCCGGAACGAACTCATCAAAATTATCTGCCATTATGATACTCCACATACCAATCGTAAAAATTCTTAATACCCACACTCACGTCAGTGTTGGGGTGATATCCCAGTGCTTCTAGTTTAGAAGTGTTAGACCATGTTTCTAATGTGTCTGCAGGATGTTTAGGTAACATGTTGTAGATAGGTTCTTCTCCAACATTCTTTGCAATCTCTTTGATGAAGTCCATGAGATCAACGGGACTACCTCTACCGATATTATATATTTCTCCGGAAGGAGCATCTTTGAATATCACGCACTCAATACCATCTAGGATATCTTCTACGTAGGTAAAGTCTCGTTTCATGTTTCCGAAGTTGAAGACGGGAATCGGTTCACCTGCAATGATGTTCTTAGTAAAACTAAACAGTGCCATGTCAGGTCTACCCCAAGGCCCGTATACAGTAAAGAATCGTAGACCTACATTATTCAAACCAGACGCTTGCATCTGACATTCATTTGTCCACTTAGACCAACCGTATGGATTTAACTGTTTACCTGTCTCTTTACCTTCAGTCCACGGTAACTCAGATCCCGCAAAGACACAAGAGGTTGACGCATATACAATCCGTACATCCGGTAAATGCTTCTTGCATAGATCTATCAGATTTTGTGTCGCATCAATATTGTTCTCGTGGTATTGTTTCTCTTTACCGAATGAGTCACGTACACCCGCATGTGCGGCAAGGTGGATGATATCTGTAGGTTGATGTTTGACTAGGAACTCTTCTAGGTGATACTGATTACGTAGATCTACATAACGTACATCAATGTCAAAATAATTCACCCGATCCTGCTTGAGTGTGGGTGAGTACAAATGATCGTTGTAGTTGTCCAGACCAATGACTGGTTCACCTCGATCTCTGAGTCGGTTCATCAATTGGGATCCAATGAACCCCGCTGCCCCTGTAATTAAAAACTTTCTTCTCTTAACCATTTCTGTAAATATACTCCAATGCTCTGTCTGCCTCTACAGTAAGAGGACGATTCTCATACCAGTTCCCTGTCTCACGGTCAAACTCTTTACACATATCTGCAATCTGGTTAGCGGTGATGGGGTACCCCTTCTCAAATGCACGACCCGCAAGTGCGATCATGATTTGGTACATCTTGTGATACCAACCAGTACTACTAATAGACTGATACTCTACGGCCAGATTACGTGGCCAGAATGGACAGTCTCTATAAGATACCCAGTTGATGTCGGTATTATTTAGTTGATTCTTACGGTACTCAATAATCTCTTTCTGCATCTCAGGGGGTAGACGATCTAGGAAAGTGTTCCCTGTCTTCTCCACGTAGGGATGTTTTGCAATCAACTCAGACACGTTCAGTGATTCACCTGAGTTGGTAAAAAAGAAACTGGATGCATTCGGATAGATTGCAGGTACATAATACATACGTGCAAGATCCTTGGTTTGAGGATCTCCGATCTCACCCAGTTCTGTGTTCAATGCATACCAGAATGGTTTGATGCGTTCGTTCTCAATGTGTTCATCCAGTCGGAAGACGATACGGAACTTCGGCATATCCTCACGGGAACTCGCAGTGTTGTATACAACATAATCCAAGTGACCAAACTTCTCACGTAACGCTTCTTCTAGACGTATACGATCAGTAGGAAAAACATGATCGTCCACATCAACAGCACACCAACCAGCCCAACATACAGTAGATTTATTACTACGTGTGCTATTGGTTTCAAAAATAGCAGGAGTAATAAGAGGACTAGAATTATTTCCACCTTTTTCACCTTTTTGTTCAGACAACCCACGCAACAACGCAACGAGTTGAGCCCATTCTGGGACTGATACTCGCCTATGCGTTTTGTTGTCAAATTGGTTTTTGAATATCGTTAATTGGTAATTCATGAGGACAGTATAACATTTACCGTCTGTCTTGTCAAGCTTTATATACGCACTCATATAATCTCATCTCACCGACTCCCCCACCTTTAAAGTTTGTATGATACGGGAAGTCATGTACCCACTTGAGATTTCCATTAGTAACAATCTCTTCTACTGCACCACGGACTGCAGGTAACTCTGTGTTGTCATATAGAACATACTTTGCACCAAGTATCAATGCAACCGTAGTGTCATCTATAACATTTTTCCTAGTATGGTTACCATCGACAAACACTAGGTCAAATTCTGTATCTTTCACCCTATCTAAAATCTCTGGTGATGGTGTAAGGTGCACTGTCACGTTCGGGTACTTGTCCATCACAACCTCACCATACGCACGTCCCCGTGGATGGTCAGGGCAACAGGATATAATCTTACAGTCTGGATGGAAATACTCTGCCATGTAACTGGTAGAGTGTCCTGCATAGAAACCAATTTCCAATACACTCATAGGTTGTACTATATTACGTACATGCTTCAATGCATTGAATATTTCATCGTTTGCGGGAAGGTAACCCCACCCGTCTTCTTTCCACATCAAGTGTTCGAATCTCATTTCTTCAACCATCCTATTGCACGTTGTATCACATCAACGTCTTCCTTTAACTTTCCTATTGCGGTATTACAGTTATCACATAACCAACCACGAACATCTCCGGTCTCGTGAGAATGATCCAGTCGGAGATATGATCCATCAACCACGTCCAAACAGATAGGACATTCTAATTCTCTAGGTCTTTTATATAGGGTCTTCTGATAAGAGTCTATTTTCTTCTTTTGAGAACGACAGTCCCTACAAGATGGTCTACGAAGAATTCTCCCATTAGGATCATCTTTACTATGAAATTTCCTGTTCGGTTCGAAACAGTTTAAGGGTTTTACCTCACCACAATCTCTACATTGTTTAGTCTCTTGGGGTTGTTCTTCACCCCACAGTGTCATCATCCGAAAAAGTCCTCCACTGGATTATGTAGATCTCGATGACAATTGGCACATAGGACAATACATTTACGTGCTTCTCGCAACCAACCTCTAAACCCCTTTATATCTCCGCAGTTTTTTTCTTTGTCGTCATTATGATGATGAAACTCCATAACATTCCATTTATCTAAACCACAAGATGAACAGACGTTGAACTCTTTCATTCTCATTTCTGTCTTCATCTGTTTGGTTCTTATGGAATTCTGACGATTTCTCGCAACATGACAACTCTTACAGTAGGAACAAAAATATTTTGTTCCGTTCTTATGAAATTCCGTAAGAGGTTTTGTCTCCTTACAATCTTTACAAGTTTTCATCCAAAGAAATCCTCTAGTGTTGCCTTGGGTTCTGCGTTCCAACCAACCGCATCCAGAATTGGTTCCAAGGGATCGATGAATGTTTTATCGAACATCATATCATAGTTTACGTGATCATGCAACCCCAGTTCTTTTGGAAGGTTCAGGGGAAACGCCACCACGTTCTCACCCAGACGATTCGGCATCTTCAGATAGACGAACTTGATCTTCTCACCATTCTTGACCATCTCATACTTCCGATCCAGTGCAGCTTTCTTTACCGCATCATTGTACAGGATCGCACCACGCACGTGGATGGGACAACCTTTCTTGTAGACAGTCTGTCGATCTGTCCACTTGTCCACGTCCGACACACCACGAGGGAATGAGATATCTTCGGGTGGTAGTTGTTTGAATTCTGATCTGAAGTCTGAAATAAACTTCTGGGTTTCTGTCTCCGTGCCGTTCACAAGGATACTGAACATCTGTTTCATCTTGTCACGCACCACCGAAGGGGTGGATGATTTGATTGCCTCGATACCCATCATCTTGAGTTTAGGTTCTGCGTACTGGACACCCTCGTTATTGTGGACGTTCAGGATGTAACGTTTCTTCGCCATCCAGATACCACGATCCGCAATAACCTCACGACCCATCTCCATGCGATTTTCATACGCACCCGTCACAGTCGCCATG
>Ga0209271_10000628_pt1 | contig 12148 bp, 7 predicted proteins | sample tdAd002_FD_187123 | JGI IMG/M metagenome (GOLD analysis project Ga0209271, IMG submission 187123) | Marine sediment microbial communities from the Atlantic coast under amendment with organic carbon and nitrate - tdAd00.2 (SPAdes)... | ecosystem: Environmental > Aquatic > Marine > Coastal >... | reverse complement strand
ACCAGAGATTCCCCGCTGAACCTGCGGATATAGGGTGCCAGGAAATCGACATGATCCCGTCGTTTGGGGTTTTCCGCATCAAACACACAGATGAGCATATCTGACCTGGTAATGGCCCGCTCGACGATGGGGATATGCTTTTTAAAAGCCGTGCTATCCGTATCCGGGGTGTCGATCAAGAGCACATGCTCGAAGCGGTCGCCGGCAGGGTTTGAGCGGGTTTCGACGATTTCACTATCAAGCGCCTCTGCCAGCTGGCCGGTATCATTTTGATCGCCTTGATCTCCACTAAAAATAATTAAATGATCGGTGGTCGGCCGCCGATGACCGATCTTTGAAAGATCATCAACACCGGCCAGCGCATTTAACAGGGTGGATTTGCCCGAACCGCTGGGGCCCACAAGCGTGACCACCAGCTTGCGTTCGAAGCGCTCGGCAATGTCTTCAATCATGCCAACGGCCTGGTCGCACTGTATTTCAAGCCCGCGACCCGGAAGCCACAGGGGGGCATGGCCGAGCTCGGAATTCAGCCTGCGCAAATCATTTTTAAATCCCTCGATTCTGCCCATGGCTTTTAAGACGGCGGTATTGCGATCTAGATTCATTTTCTACTTTATTTCCTTTGCACAGATATCCATGCTGTTTTTAATTTCGTCGATCCTGGCAGTTGTCCCCTCAATGGTATCGTTGGCCGTACGGATGGTGCCGGCGGTGATGCTTTGCTCAAAAAGCTGCTGCACTTTTTTAAATTTGTGATTAAACCAGGCCCCGGCAATCGGCCCCAACATGGTTTCAAGCTGCTGTTGATCGGCTTTTTTTAACTGGGTCGTTACCGGTATGGCAACCAGGGCATAGAGATCTTTGGCACCGAAAAGCCCGGTCAATTTGATTTTAATCCCGGCGGCGCCGACCGGATCACCGGTGGAAAGCACGTAGGTAACGGCCGCAGCTGCCGGCAGCACGTTTAAAGATGCCCAAAAGGTCTCGCTAATTTTAGCCCACACCCCCATTTTACTGCGAAAATGTTCGGCAAGATCCCTGAGATCCGCTACCATATCCTGCGGGATGTCCACCAGATCCTCTTTTTGGGAAAGGATGGATTGCAAAATAGATCTAAAATCCTGATCCCGCAAGTGCGCCTGCTCGGATAAAACTGCCGGATGGGTGTCGACAAAAAAACGAAGGACTTGATCTTGATCGGCAGATTCGACCCGCGGATTTTGAACCGCGCCATTGCCCTTTTGGACCCGGAGGCGATCAACCAGATCCGACATGCGTTTGACAACCGGATCGTTTAATGATCCGGAAACCGTAATCTGAGGGCCGATGGCTTGCGCATGCAAACTGGTTACCGCGGTTACCAGATCCTCCTCCATTTTTTTCTGAAAATTTCCGGAATCAGCCGGTACGGCTTTATTTGAAGCTACTTGATCTTTGGCCCAACCCGCGGCGCCAGCCAGCACCTTTAAGGGAAACCCGATCACGCTGCCGGTTTTGCGCATAAACTTAATATGAGCCGGGTCGGTTTTGGCCCAAATTTTGGCAAAGCGTTTCATGACGCGATCCATCGGGAAATGCTTGAGCGCTTCATGCACAAATTGGCTCTGGACGGTTTGAAAGGCATCGAGGTAGAGGCGCAGCTCGTCAAGGGAGCGTGCGGCATTGCCAAGGAAGCCTTCAGCCTTTTTCAGTACGTCGGTTAAAATTGACCCGTGCAGTTCCAGCCGCAAGCCGGGCGCGTCGATGGAGGCCAGGGCAGAAATAAACTCGGGGCCTTTGGCGGGTACGGGCTGCAGCCTGATGGCCTGTTCCGCAGCCGCCACCCGGTTGTCTTCATCGGCACGGTAGATACCCAGAAGATTGTCTTCGGCATCATCTCCGTAAATACCCCCGGCAACGGTCATGGCATGCTCGCGCACCTCCTGATCGCTAAAGCTGGGGTAAACGCGATAGATCAGAAAACACTTGCGTTTGCCGATGCCGGTGAGCATCCGGGACATAAAGTCGGTGTTGTCCCGGTTGTTGTAGTTAGAGTTGGTAAAAATATAAATGAAAATATCCGAAGCTTCCAGAGCCATGCGGGTCACATCCCGGTTGGCATACTCGCCCCGGGCGCCGGTGTCAAAGTCGGGCGTGTCCAGCAATACAAGGTCTTTCGGCCCTGAACGGTTGATGACATATAGCGGATTGCCGGGAGTGGTGAGCTCATCGCTGTCCTTTAGCGGCTGCAAATCCGCTTTAAACGGTTCGACCAGATCGGCAACCACCCGGTTTTGTTCCACCAGGGTTTTGGGAACCGAGAACAACACCCGGCGATTCATGCCGGCCCGGCCGCCGATCGGCGCAAACCGCTCGCCCGACAACGCGTTAAACAGAGTGGATTTGCCCGAAGAACCGCCGCCGCAGATGGCCGCAACAATGGGAAAATCCGATGAAAATCGGGGAATCAATTTGGCTTCAACGATGTTGATCCAGGAGGCGATATCCGCGTCGCCACCGAATTTTAGCGATTTCGCCAAACCGGGAATATTGTCCTTCAGATGAATCAGGGCATCGTAAAATGCGGGTTCCATTTAGCCTTCCACAACTTCAGTCCATCTCGGATAAGCAAGCACTACCCGAAAATATAGAATTGTTTTAGTTTATTACATTTGCCTCATGTATGGAATAATGGAATGCTGGAGTGATGGAAGATTGGTTTCCTGAAAGGATGTTGTCCTTTTTAATATTTCAATTATCAAGATTCATTTTACCATAGAACCAGCACATCATTAATCCAAACGTCTTGCACCATTATTCCATTTTTCCACAATAGCGCTAAAGCTTCACTTCGTGCCCATCATTCCCTCCGGGGCGTAAGCCCTACGGGCCAGAGGCCAGTTGGGGCGAGGCCCCTAATACCTTTTAACATATTGACTTCATTAAAACAAAAAATAAAACCAAAGTCCCCATTTTCAAGCTTTGAATTATTATCAGAATCGGTTAAACTCTGTTATGTCTGGCTGCTGGCCTCAAATAGGTTTCAGGTGTCAGGTTTCAGTGTTCAGCATCCGATCCGGAGGGATTTCAGCGCTATTAAAGCTGACACCTGAACACTGACACCTGACACCAGTTGCAAGAAGCCAGTAACCAGCGCTTTAAAATTATCATATCAAATAAAATTCTTAGAGATGAAGATAAACCTTAACGACCTGCAGGTTCTGGCATTAGATTGTCAGGCCACCGGTGCCAACCCCGCGAAAGACCACCTCCTTGAAATCGGTTGGGTAAAGACCTGCGCCGCCGCAACCGTTCGGCCAAAAGCCCTGCCGGTAAAGGCCTACCTTGCCTGTTTGCCGCAGGGTGTCGAAATTCCCCCGGCGGTGCAACGCGTAACCGGTATATCTATTGAGGCTTTGGAAAAAGCGCGCTCTGCAGCTGACATCTGGCGAAAAGTCATCAAAACCGCACACGCGATCGCCGCAACGAATCGCATGGATACATGTCCGGCCCTTATCCATTATGCCCGTTTTGAAGCGCCCTTTCTCAGAAATCTGCATGCTGAAAACAAACCCCGGGGTACCTTCCCGTTCCGTATTATCTGCACCCACGAAATCGCCAAACGCCTGTTGCCCGGCCTGCCGCGCAGAGGACTGCGGGCTGTGGCCGGTTATTTTGGACACTCCGTGCCCCAACACCGTCGCAGTTCAGATCACGCCGTTGCCACAGCCGTTATCTGGCAGAATTTGATTCGGCTTCTCAGAATTGAATACGACATTCAAAATTTGGATCAACTGGCAGACTGGCTCAATTGCACCGTCCCGCAAACCCGAACCGGCCGTATATACCCGATGAAGCGTGAAATTCGCCTCAACCTGGCTGAAAAACCCGGCATTTATCGCATGTTGCGCTCCAATGGCGATTTGCTTTACATCGGCAAGGCCACATCGCTCAAGCATCGCGTCAATAGCTATTTTCGGCGGAAGGGATCCCAGGCGGAACATATATTGGAAATGCTCAGTCAGGCCACCGACCTGGACGTGACCCTGACGGGTTCAGCATTGGAGGCGGCCGTGCTGGAGTCTGATGAAATCAAACGGTATTCTCCGCCTTATAACGTCGCCCTGCAAGCAGGACAGCGGAAATTAGCATTTTGCTCCGGAGATCTCCAAAAGCGTTCCGGTAAAGCTGATAAAATCCATTGCATCGGTCCGCTTCCCGCGGGCAACATAACCGCTGCCATCCGAGCGTTTGCTGCCTGGCAGACAAACAACCCCAACACGCCCGGTAATGATTTTCTTCAGACCGGGTACGTCATTCTGGGTATACCGGAAGCCTATGCCCCGGAACCGGATTGCCTGACCGAGGGGTTGACTTTATTTCGTCAAAATCACCTGACGCGGTTAACCCAGACATCCCCGTTACGATTCTTATGCGGGCTGGGTCTTAAACTCTGGCATGACCACCTCGCGGAGCTTAAAAGGGCGAAGTCCGAAGACATGCAGGAAACCGTTGCGGAAGAGACTGAAGATCAGGAGTTGCAAGTCGATGAAGCACCGACTTGGACGCCCGCAGCGGTTGCCCGCGCCATCGAAAAATTCAGCATGCGCAGCGCGCTTCTGATTCGCCGCTCCCGCTGGCTGTGCCTGCTGAGCGAATCATCGCTGGCCTGGGAGACCCGAAATTCAGAAGGCCGCCGCAAAATCGTCCTGCTGTTTGAAAACGGTGCCGTCGGTCATCGTCAAGAACTGCCCATCGGTGAAAAAACACCCCTATCAGCGGGATATGCAAAACGCAGCGCAAATCGACAGAAAATATTTGATTTAACGACTTACGAACGCCTGCGGGTCGTCACAACCGAATTGCGGCGACTGGTCGCCGAAGGCCGCAAAGTTGAAATTCGCTTGAGTCCAAATGCAATTCTAAGCAACAGACAACTGCTAAAAATGTTACCATGGGTATAATCCGTATCCTGCTGATTGCCGATACCCACCTGGGGTTTGACCTGCCCTTTCGTCCGCGCATCAAGCGTCGCAGACGCGGACCGGATTTTTTTGCTAATTTTGAACAGGCCCTGATGCCGGCTTTAAAGGGGGAGGTGCACGCCGTTGTTCACGGCGGCGACATTTTATACCGCAGCAAAGTCCCGTCCCGGCTGGTTGAAATGGCATTTGAACCCCTCAAGCAGGTGGCCGACAGCGGCACCCCCGTATATCTTGTGCCCGGCAACCACGAACGCGCTGCCATCCCCCATGCCCATCTTGCCGCGCACCCCAACATTTATCTTTTTGAGCACCCCCGGACCTTCATTCTACAAACGACAGGCGGTTCTCTGGCCCTGGCGGGCTTTCCGTTTGTACGCACCGGAATCCGCAAGGATTTCTTGAACATCGTTGCGCAAACCGGCTGGCAGCAGGTAAAGGTTGACGGTTACGTCCTTTGTATTCACCAATCGGTGGACGGCGCCACCGTCGGTCCCGGCGGTTACACCTTCCGCTACGCCCACGATGTGATCCGCATCGGCGACATACCCCCCGGGTTTAGTGCCGTTCTGGCCGGGCACATCCACCGTTTTCAGGTATTAACCCAAGACTTGAAAGGCAGAACACTCCGCGCGCCGGTATTTTATCCCGGTTCGATCGAGCGCACCTCTTTTGCCGAAAAAAATGAACGCAAAGGTTATTTAATACTCGAGTTTGAAACCGAAAACCCCACCGCCGGAGCGCTAAAACGGTGGACATTTCATGAACTGCCCGCGCGTCCCATGATCCAGTTGGACCTGCACGCCGTGGGAATGAAGGGCACCGAAATCCAGGCCTGGATTCAAACCCGCCTGTTTGAAATTCCGCAAGACAGCATTGTAAAACTCAAAGTGCACGGCAAAATTTCAGAATCAGCCATGGCCGTCTTCAGCGCGCCTTCTCTGCGCGCGCTGGCACCCGAAACGATAAACATCGATGCAACCCTGGTTGATTACACCTACTAGAAGCTATCTCAAAATTAACAGCTCATCTTGGAAGAAAGAGGAAATAAGTTCCAAAGGTGCCCTAAAGTTAGAAGTGCCTAAAATGCCTAAAATGAACTAAAGTGCCTAAAGTTAAGGACTTCTGTCTTTTAATAAAAGATGGAGCGTCACGCGGCGCAAGCGCCTGCGCTGCGCGAGCGACACCAAAACTTTAGTCACTTTAGATCACTTGTAACTTTAGTTCATTTGCTGTTGTAAACACGTTTTAATCGCCGTCAATCGCATTAAGCATTTTGCTGTATCCGAAGGTGTGCTATAGCCCGGTTCAAAGGTTCAAAGATAAAGGCCTAAAAGCCTGTTTAATTAGTTCAATTAGTTTGATTGGTTGGTTATGGAGGTCCGCAACTGATACATTCATTCAACTGGTCCAGTTATTTAACCAATTCAACCAATTTAACCAATAAAACCAATTAACGAATCGACCAAACTCACGGATCAGCAGCCAGTCGCCAGAAGCCGGAAATTATAAGAAAAACACAAAAAGGAAAACATATGTGCGAAGAAGTATTGCCCAACTTGTTCCGAATCAAAATCCCTTTACCGGAAAGCCCGCTAAAATATCTAAATTCTTATATCATCAAGGGTCCCGCAAGGAGCCTGATTATTGATACCGGTTTAAACCGCAAAGAGTGCCTCGAAGCCATGCAGAAGGGTTTGGATACCCTGGGAATTGATCTTTCTAAAAGCGACATTTTTATCACGCATCTGCATGCCGATCATTTCGGCCTGGTTTCAGAACTGGCCACGGATTCCACCAACATCCTTTTCAGCAGGCCGAATAAAGAGCTGATGGAGTCCTGGGAAGGTTTTGGGGCCATGGTTGCATATGCCGGTCAGAATGGTTTTCCCGAAGATCAGCTAAAAGCGGCGATCGATAAACACCCGGGTGCCAAATATGGCTCGGATTGGATACCGGAAACAAAGGTTTTGGATGATGGTGATGTGATCGATGTGGGTGTCTATCATTTCAAATGTGTGGCAACACCCGGCCACACAATGGGCCACACCTGCCTGTATGAACCGGACAAAAGGATCCTGGTGGCCGGCGATCATATCCTGATCGACATAACACCCAACATCCAATGCTGGTCGGACACAGATAATCATTTAAAGCATTATCTGGCCAGCCTGGACAAAGTTCACAAATTGCAGGTTGATCTTGTTTTGCCCGGGCACCGGCGTTTGATTGACAACCACAGAGCCAGGATCGAAGAGCTGAAAAAACATCATGCCCTCAGATTAGATGAGGTCCTCGCAATCCTTCAAAAAGGATCAATGAGTGCTTTTGAGGTCGCTGCACATATGTCCTGGGATATAGATTGTGAGCGCTGGGATCAGTTTCCGGTCGCTCAGAAATGGTTTGCCACCGGGGAGGCACTTGCGCATCTGCGCTACCTGGAGGAAGAAGCAAAGGTCGTCCGCAGGAGGGCCGCTGAAACGATCAAATTTACTTTAGGCACTTGATTTGGCATCGAAGGGAATCGTCAGCCGGTATAGACCATCCTGTAAGCGGGCATCAATCGGCAAATGGCCTTTTTCAAAAACGCTCATCATCTCCTTGTTGGCCTGCAGCACCTCCGCGGTAAAACCCTTCAATCCGCGCTCTTTTGCCAGCCGGATCAACATTTTATACAGGTAGGTGGCAATACCCCGTCCTTGATATTTTTCATCCACGATGAAAGCCACTTCCCCGTATGCGTTTTGGTCATCTTTAGCATATCTTGCTTCGGCGATGATGGCCTCCTGATCGGGTTCCCCGGCAAGTGCCACCACCGACATCACCTGACCATAATCTACATTGACGTATCCCTGTATTTTATCATGGGGCATGGTGGATATCGGAAACAAGAATCGACGGTAAACCGCCGTATTTGAAAAACGGTAAAAAAGGCGCCGCATGGCTTCTTCATCGGAAGGTTTGATGGCCCTTAGGCGAATCTTCAATCCGTCTTTAAAGACGTGTTCGGTTGCGATTTCCATGGGGTATAAATGGGCACTCTCGGACAAAAAAATCTGGTCACTGAACAAGATCCGCTTTTCCTTGGCCTGCTCCACGAGGTTTTGTCTGTCATCCGGGTGCGCGACATCGATCAAGGCTTGCGCGCGCTCACGGATGGTGCGCCATTTCAGGTTGGCGATCCCGTATTCGGTGACCACCGCATCAATTGATTCACGCATATGGAACTGGTTGCGAAGGTTGCGCAACATCACGACGATATTTGGATCCCCCTTTGAGTTGCGGCTGGGTAGCCCCATCACGGAGCGTCCACCGCGGGAAATCTCGGCACCGGTGAACAGGTCTGCCGCTTGTCCCGGTCCCGAAATGATATCTTTCTTTCCGGCCGCAAAAGCCATGCGGCCCAACAGGTCCACCTTGCGGGCTTGCTCCACAACTACAAAATTAGGATTGCGGCCGATTTGGGTCGGATCAAACACCTGCTCAATACTCTGAAATTCCACCAGCGGGTTGTGATCCAACCAGGCCATCAGCTCGGGCGTTCCCAGGGCATAGGAAACCACCGATTTACCCCTGAAAACCGCCTTACGATAGTTGCTGACAGCACCACTTTTGACGAGATCCATCAACGCATCCGTAAAATAAGGGGAGTGGATTCCCAGATGACGTTTGTGCACAAGGTGGCGACCCAGAGCCTCGAACAAAGAGCCGGTGAAAAAGCTGATGCAATCCCCGTCTTCGATCACCTGGGCAATGTTGGCGGCCACCTTATCGATGACGCTGTTAACCGGCCAGCGCTTAAAATAGGCCGGCGGTTCGGTTGATTTTACCAGCAGGTCAAAATCCGAAATCGGGACAATGGTGTCGCCAAATGTGAAGGGAATCTGAGCATTGATTTCGCCCACCGTCACCGAGGCTTGCTCCATGGCTTCCCGGGCAACATCAACGGCCATCCCGAGACTGCAATATCCGTCTTCGTTGGGGGGCGTGATTTGAATAAAGGCCACATCAATGGGCAGCCTTTGGGATTTTATAATCCTGGGAATCTGTGAAAAGCGGCCCGGAATCAAATCGACACTTCCGGCGACCACCGCCTCGGTGGACACCCAGGTGGAAAAAAACGTTTTCAGGCGGTACTTTTGCCAATCCAGTTTTTTTAGCGAAAAAACATCGCTGTGGCTGGTCAGCTGAATCAATTCCAGATCGTTGGTATTGGACAGACCGGAATCAATCAGTGTTTTCATCAAAGTCCGCGGTTCAGCCACGCCACTTCCCAGAAAAATGGTCATGCCCGGTTTGACATGCGCCAGGGCCTCCCCGGGAGAAACAACCCGGTCTTCCCAATTCGTTTTATCAGTTCTGCTCATCTTTTATTTTCGCTTCCTGGTTTTGGTTCGGTATACAACTGTACCTATTATGCCGCTTTAAGCGGGCAAAGAAAAGCGCATTTAACAACTTTTCGCAATAAAATAGGTTGACAATCACTATGAATTTTGCATAATAATAAATGATTAAATTTAGTCAATAATTTATGAATAAATAATTTAACCGGAAAAGACAAAAATGGACAATCGCTTTCTACCGCACAACTCCCATCTTGAGGAGCCGGGTGCATTTGCACAGCTTGATCCACATCTAAGACAGCTGGCAAGATTTCCACTGGTTTATTGTTCGAACCTGATTGCTCGACTTTCCGACCTGAATCCCGGAATCTACACCATTAGCGGGGGACGCCAGGTCGGGAAAACAACTCTTTTAAAACAGTGGATGGCGCAACTGTTAAAAGACAATGTCATTCCCAGCAGCATTGTCTATTTAACAGGAGAACTGGTAGACGATCACCATTCTCTCATCAGAGTCATTACCGAAGTGTTGGATGAAATGCCGGATGACGATTTAAACTATCTTATTGTAGATGAAGTCACATATATCAAAGATTGGGATAAAGGGGTAAAATATCTGGCCGATGCCGGCTTGCTGGAAAATGTAGTTCTGATGCTGACGGGTTCCGATTCAGTCATTATACGGGAAGCTCGCATGCGCTTTCCCGGCAGGCGTGGACAGGCGCATAAAGTTGATTTTCATCTTTACCCGCTTAGTTTTTACGAGTGTGTAAAATTAAAATCTCGCTTTACCCGTGATGAATTAAGTCTTTTAGAAGACATCAGTGGCAAACCTTCTTCTGACCTGATGAATCGACTTTTCAACGAGTTTGAAGACTATCTTGTCCATGGCGGATTTATGATCGCCATCAACGATATTGCCAGGGATCGGAAGATATTACCGGCTACTTTTTCAACATACAGCGACTGGATTCGCGGAGATGTGCTCAAACGCAACAAAAGAGAAAATTATCTCCTGGAAATACTGGGAGCAATTATCAAACGCTACGGCAGCCAGATAACATGGAACGCTCTATCGGAAGATCTTTCCATTGATCACCCGAAAACTGTAGCAGACTACATTGAGCTGCTTAGTTCTATGGATGCAGTTTTTGTTCAGCCTGCGATCCTGGAAGACAAGCTAGCGGCCGCGCCGAAGAAGGCCAAAAAGGTTATGTTTACCGATCCCTTTATATTTCATGCAGTAAATTCCTGGCTAAATCCGGTCGATGATCCCTTCAATCAACAGCTCCAACCTTTGTTGGTCGATAAGCAATGGGCTTCAAAGTTAACGGAGGCTTGTACAGTCACCCTTTACAGGAGAAAATTTCCAACCTTTTATATAAAAGCCAAAGGGGAAGTCGATGTGGCCTATGTAAATGAAAATCAGCTCTGGCCTGTTGAAATAAAATGGACCCAACAATTGCGCCCAAAACAGATAAAACAGATTGCCAAGTATCCCAACGGGCGGATATTGACGAAGTCAAAAACAAAGGGAGAAATACATGGCGTACCGACAGAGCCACTGCCGTTAGCACTTCTGAGATTGGGTGTTTAAAATCATAAAGATTTACCAATCCCTGAATCGACACCTTTGTTTAAAAAATTGTTGCTTTTTGATCTGTGATTGCGCCATAAAATTAAGGGAAATAAACCTGTTGGAGAAGTATCATGCCGGAAAGAACGGATCGCTATCGGTACTTAAGTATCCTGGTCGTTATGGTTTGCATTTTTTCTTTTTTATTGGCTGCTGTCAGTGCTCAATTAAGATACCCTGAAACCATCTCCGTACTGCAAATTCTCTACCAGGATGAGGTGCAGGCCTTTAATGACTATAAAGCCTACGCGAAAAGGGCTGCGTCAGAAAAATATCCCAACATCGCCAAATTATTTATGACCCTGGCCACTTCCGAATCAATTCATGCCCGGAATTTCAAAAAGGTTTTATCAGATATTGGGACAGAAACAGAAGAAGTACCGGAAATTGAGCCTAAAGTCTCAAGTACCCGTAAAAATCTTAAACTGGCAATCGCGGTGGAATTAGAAGAGATTGATAATAAATATCCTCAGTTCATAAAACAAGTGACACCTGAGAATCATGCCGAAGCCATTCAATATATCACCTATGCCTGGGAAGCCGAAAAGCAGCATCGGGCGCTTCTAAAAAAAATTAAATCCGGCACGGGCATATTTTTCGGATTTTTGACCCAAAAAATCGAAGGCAGCCCGTCTCCATATTTTGTATGTCAAAACTGCGGCTCAACACTTTCGGAGATTCCGGAAGCGACCTGCCCGATCTGCGGAGGACCGTCCGCAAAATACACAGAAATCAAATTTAAAAATTGAATCTCCCGGCCGGTCTTGCGAATTCATGGGAGATATTTTAGAAGTTTTCAAACCTAATCCGGCTGCAGGACGGCATCACCATTACCCTAATGCGGTTTTTAGGCCAAAAGGCTTGCATTTCACATAAGGGCGCTCATCACAAAGAGAAATTCAACTCCTCCACCGTACGCCCCGGCATCACAAAGAATGAACATCAATGCCGCTCTTACTTATCAAATATTGTAAACATCGACGAAATCGGGTCCTGCCTTCATTTTATTCAATTTAATCGGCATAAGATCGAGCGTTTAAATTAGAATTAGAAATCCACAATTTAATTAAATTACGTATAGAGGCACGCAACCTACAATTTCGGTCCGTGTAAAAAATTTAAGATTTATGCATGCATTATACAATCTGAGGACTCGAACACTAAAGCAAGTACATTAGCAAGAGAACCCACCCCCCCTATTTGCAATC